>Ga0326726_10000056_pt1 | contig 100444 bp, 93 predicted proteins | sample MHFenrmetagenome_2_FD_207603 | JGI IMG/M metagenome (GOLD analysis project Ga0326726, IMG submission 207603) | Lab enriched peat soil microbial communities from Michigan Hollow, Ithaca, NY, United States - MHF15MN | ecosystem: Environmental > Terrestrial > Soil > Wetlands > Peat | place: USA... | reverse complement strand
TAGGTTTCATATGAAGTTTCATCTATAATATAAGGGATTTCTGAGGGAGAGTACCATATCCCACAGGGGATGGTCACCAGACTTAATCCCCGTTTCTCAATCATTGCATTTAAGTCCGAACCAAAATCCGTGAATACCAGTGCACCCTGTTTACGAAGAGGATCGCCATGGTAAACCGGGGGACACTTCTGGATCTCCTTTCCGTCTTCAATAGTTATTCTTCTGAGAGTTGCTTTGCCCTCGTTATAGGGAATGGTGAAGATATGATATCCCCCGGGTTTTAATACGCGCCGTATCTCAGCAAACGCTTTTTCCGGCTCCCGGATATGTTCGAATATATCCTGAGTAATTACCAGATCGAAACTATCGGAAGGGAATGTGAGATTCTGTAAATCCTGACAGAGAATTCCATTAAGATTTTTCTGTCCAAATGGTATATCATTAAAAAATTCAGAACATGTATAATGCGGCAACCTGCAAAGGGCATCATGAACCTGCCCTATTGACTGTGCCTCGTAGATCTCCATGTTTTTAAGAAAAGATTCAGCTTGCAATAATGAAATATTTTCAATAGTTGAAAATGTTCTCACGATAATTTTTGCCAAATCACTGTTTCTCTGGCTGGCGCCACAATATGGACACCTCGCCTCTCTTAGAGAAATGTCAGCCTCGCAAATAAATTGTGAGTTTTTGCCACATATGGAGCAAAATTGGTGAACAATATCTTTCATAATTTCCATTTCAAATGGTTTTACGCGATATTCCATGTTATTTTTGCATCCAAATCGACAAATCCTTCCATTGTATTGCTGTTTGTTATTTTGAATAATACGTGGTCTTCAAGTCTGTCTAAAACTTCGATATCGGTATTTGAAGTTACTATTGCCACAGCGGGAGTAACCGAATAGAATCCATCCCCCAGTCTCATACAACATAAAAAATCAATGGTAACGATATCACCAATCCTTATGTTCTTCAAATCATTCTTCTGCCAATACGTATTCATGCCATATATTACACTATATTTATTTCTGATCGAACAGCCAACCGTTACATCCTGATTGAAATTTTCTTTACTCTTAATTGTAATTCTAATGATAACAGTTTCATTTGTAAAAAAACCGGATTTCGGATTGCCCTCAAGATCACAAATAACGGCAGTGATAATCTCTATTTTTTTATTACCATATCGGATGAGTTTACCTGGAACGAAAACTGAATTGATTTCATCTGCTTTATTTTTTAATGTCTCACCTGCTTCATCGACCCGAGGTTGAGGAATTTCTCTTTTGAGTGTAACCCAGCCCCAAGCACTCCAACCGTAACTCAGATCATCCCCGGACCCGGAAGTACTAAAAACAATCGAAACCACCTTTTTCGAAAACCGTTCAAGAGGAATAATAAAATTATGCCACCCCCGGTCCCCGATATTTCGTTTAGGCTGGAGCACGCGGGAGAAGATATTCACTTTTCTCCCATCACAGAGAATCTCGATATCAAACTTTACTCCCTGAGGTATCTTATCCCAGGCTCCCGGCATAATACCGATAGCAAACGAAAGGAATGAAAATGGTTCGATGGAGACGGAATACATAATCTCTGATGGTGCATGGGAAAAAATTACTTTTCTTGGGATGGAATTGACTTCAATTGTCTGTTCGCGCACTGGTATCGTGGGTGGAGATATAATTTTTGCGGTATTTAAGAATTCTACGAAATTGTACACGGTTTCATATCCCTCATCTGGAATCTCCCCATGCACGATCAGGTTCCCTTCATTATACGCACTCTCACGGTCGGCGATTAAGGCATAATATTTATTTACGACATAGTTTGGATCACCCCGCTCAATGATCCGGCCTCCATCAAGCAAGAGAGCTTGGGTGCAGAGATTCCTTACTGCGTCAGTATCATGCCCTACATATAAAATCGTTTTACCCTCAGCCTGCATCTCCCTGATCTTCCGGAAACACCTGTGCTGGAAGATAGCATCTCCGACAGCAAGCGCCTCATCCACAATAAGGATGTCCGCATTCACATGTACTGCTACAGAAAAAGCAAGGCGGACAATCATGCCAGATGAGTAGGTGCGGAGTGGCTGATATATGAAGTCACCCAGTTCTGAAAATTGAACAATTTTATCAAACCGGTTGTCAATCTCCAGTTTTGTAAGTCCCATGATAGATCCGTACATATAGACATTATCTTTGCCGGAAAATTCCATGTGGAATCCGGACCCCAGCTCAAGAATTGCCGAGACCTTCCCTTTGATGTTAAAAGATCCTTCACTTGGATACAGAACTCCAGCCAGAATGCTCAGGAGCGTACTTTTTCCGGAACCATTCTGCCCGAGAATTCCCAGAGTAGTACCGCTCGGAATATCAAATGAGATATCTTTAAGTGCCCAGAAATCCGTATGCCGGTTTACCCTACCTGCACTTAAATATTCAATAAATCTTCTACCCGGAGATGTGAACAATTTGAATTTTTTTCCGAGATTGTGCACCTCGATAGCATTCATAGGAGTTCACCAAACCCGGTTTTCGTTTTCCTGAAGAACCATATACTGATAACAAACAAAACAACCGAAAATATCAGGAAAGGTACGAGAATATTGATCTCCGGAAGCTTGCCATAGAACAACGCATCACGATATATTTCGATCATATAGTAGGCTGGATTCAATTGGACTATCCATTGGAAATTCACCGGGATCAGATCTATCGTGTAAGCGATGGGAGTCGCCCAGAACCATATCATAAACAAAGGACCCAGCATGGTGGGAATATCCCGGAAATAGACTGCTCCGCTCGAAAGGAAAAAAGCCAGTGATAAGGTAAACACCAGCTGAAGAATGATAGCAAGCGGGAGGATCAGAATATAGATCGTGGGCATTCCCTTCAGGATTAAGAACAGAATTAAGTAAATTCCGAGACCGATAAACAGGTTCACAAATTCTGACAATGTGATAAAGATGGGAAAAATTTCACTGGGAAACGGGATTTTTTTGATATAGTTCTTGTTATCGATAATAGACCGGGATCCCCGCATGACGGAATCCTGGAAAGCAAGCCAGGGAAGAAAACCGGCAGCAAAATACAATGCGAAATCCCAGATACTAGTACTACCCGGGATTCGCACCTTCAGAAAAACCCCGAAAACAATGATGTAAATAATCAAGGTAATAATTGGGTTAATCACCGACCAGTACAATCCAAGAAGGGATCCCACGTACTTGGAGGAAATATCCCTTTTAATAAAATTCCAGATAAGTCCGCGGTATTCAAATACGGATGTCATTTCGCTGTATCCTTTATTGAGTGTACGATTACTATCTGATCCTTCATACAATAGAATATCTTCTGGTCCTACTTGGATTTACCAGTTCAATGCATTTATCACTTTATTTTGGTACCTTTGCATGACTCCAAACCTGAATCCACTTTTCAATCGCACCATCAGATATGGTTTTTTTAATGGTTTGCCTCTTTTTGATCATTTTTGGAAGACCTTTCACTGAATCCACTTTTGCTTTAATTATTGCTCTTCCTTTGCTTTTTAAAAAATAATATGGTAAAACAACAATATTTCTCCCGATAATCCAGGGAATAAAGATAAACAGTGTCCGGTCGGGAAAATTCTTTACTGCATACCACAGAAGATTCCGGTTTCCGTAGTACACTGATATATCCGAACCAGGTTCGGTAGTCCCTCCATGCACATGAATCACCCGTGCTGTTGGTACATACATACACTTCCACCCGGAAAGCCGTGCCCGGAATGCGAGATCGACATCTTCCATATAGAGAAAAAAATCCTCATCAAAGAGCCCTATCTCATCAAACATCGTGTGCCGGTACAGTGCAGCGCCCGCACAGGGACCGAACACTTCTTTTTCAACGTCATATTGGCCACGATCCGGCTCACCCAAGCCCCGGTCCCATGCTGCCCCGCTCCGCGAGATACAGATCGCGGTTGAGTTGATCCTGCCATCGGGAAATATCATTTTGGAGGCACACATCCCCACTAAGGGATCAGAAACCATCGGTTTTGCGAGTTCATCGATAAAATCCGGAGTTACTATAGTATCGTTATTCAGGGTGAGAATAAATTCTCCATTTGCTTGTCGGATTCCTGCATTTGTGCCACCGGCAAACCCCAGATTGGTGGACTGGGTGACCATTTTAACATCAGGAAAGTTCTGCCGGACATATTCAACGCTGCCATCGTGGGAAGCATTATCAACCAATATCACTTCAAAAGGTAAGTAAGTCTGACAAAAGATCGAATTGAGACAATCGGATAAGAATTTTTTCCCATTATAATTTACAACAACAACGCTGATTAAAGGATGTGCTGCTTCATCGGACATAAGTTTCCTTTTTGAATATTCAATTATTATGTAATTAAATCAGATTTGGAATAATATCATTGATTCTATTCTAGTAACCCTTGGAATCACTCGCGATTCTACTAAACTTAAAATTCTTTTATATCTGACTCTCAGATTGTTTTTTTCTTACTATGCTTCTGCACGAGAATACTTGCCCTTAACAAACTGTCAAATGTCCCCGCATCGCTCCAGAATCCCTTTAAAATCGCGTATTGCATCATCCCTTTTTGGAGATATGCATTATTCACATCTGTAATCTCCAGCTCACCTCTGCCTGATGGTTTCAACGTCCTGATAATTGAGAAGACCTCAGAGTCATAGAAATAAAGCCCTGTAACCGCATAGTTTGACTTAGGGTTGGGGGGTTTCTCCTCAATGGAAATGACATGGTCTTTTTTGAGCTCGGCAACACCAAACCGCTGAGCATCTTTGACTTCCTTTAAGAAGATCTTTGCCCCCCTCGTGAATGAGGTAACGTCAGCTTTCACATTATCCTGAAAGATATTATCCCCAAGGATCACTGCGATATCATCGTCATCTGCCCAGCTTGCGGCAAGTCCGAGGGCCTGCGCAATTCCTCCTGCAGTTTCCTGGATCTCGTACGTAAGGCTGACCCCAAATTCCATTCCAGAACCGAGCAATTCAAGAAAATGTCCCGCATGTCCACGCCCGGATACGATCATGATCTCGGTAATTCCTGCATTGATGAGCGTATGAAGCGGATAATAAATCATCGGCTTGTCATAAACCGGCAACAGGTGTTTATTGGTTACTTTCGTCAATGGGAATAATCGTGAGCCGGTTCCGCCGGCGAGAATAATGCCTTTCATTTCAGGTTCTTTCCTTTGTTTGAATATATTCTTTTACCGCTTCTTTCCAATGCCGGAGTGGAGGTGTCTTGGTATTTGCCAGAACTGAATACGCGGGGCGTTTTGCCTTCCTTGGGAATTCTTCGGTTGAACAGGGTGTTGCATTTGGAATGAATGCACTCGCAAACTCGTACCAGCTGCATTGGCCATCGTTGGTGATATGATATATTCCGGGATCGCACGCTAAGAGTTCCGGTAATTTATTGGCTAGGTCAACTGTATATGTCGGCTTTCCAACCTGATCGTATACTACACGGACTAACGGCATCTGCCGCGATAAGGTAAGAATTGTATCAACAAAATTTTTCCCATGGTTCCCATAAAGCCATGACGTCCTGACAATACGGTAATTTTCCAGGTTTTTTGCAATAGAAACCTCACCAAGCAGCTTTGATTCGCCATACGCATTGATCGGGTTCGGCCGGTCATTCTCATAATATTCTGTCCTGGTCCCATCAAAAATATAATCGGTACTAATGTGAACAAGAAGAGCATCAACCTCAGCACAAGCCTTTGCAATATATCCTGGCCCATTTCCATTCACTGCAAATGCATAATCTCGGTTATCCTCACATCCATCGACATCGGTATATGCCGCCGCATTGATAACCAGAGCCGGATGCTCCTGTATCATAAGTTTCATTATTACTTCTTCGTCAGTTATATCAACGTTACGATGTCCAATAAATTGCGCAAAGGGGAATACTTCCTGCAGAGCATGCCCCAGCATTCCATGAGCACCAAAAAGAATGGTTTTTTGGCGAGTTATTTCTGTAATGGTCTCCACCACCATTCGTTCTTACTATACCATTCAACCGTATCCTTCATGCCTTCTTCAAATGAATAGTGAGGTTTCCAACCCATCGTCTGTAACTTCGAACAATCTAGTGAATACCGGAAGTCATGTCCCGGTCGATCAGAAACGTATTCAATCAACGAATCATCTTTTTTGAGTAACGTTAAAATTTTTTCAGTAATTTCGATATTCGTCTTCTCGTTACCCCCACCGATATTATAAATCTCTCCGAAAATCCCCTTTTTGAGAAGAAACTCCACTGCACGGCAATGATCACTCACATGGATCCAGTCACGAACATTTTTCCCCGTCCCATAAACGGGGACTTTTCTCCCTGAGATTAGATTCGTTGCAAAGAGCGGGATTAACTTCTCAGGGTACTGGTAGGGTCCGAAATTATTCGTGCACCGTGTGATGATGACAGGAAGTTTGTATGTCGTAAAATAGGAAAGAGCTAGAAGATCTGATCCCGCTTTGCTTGCAGAATAGGGGCTGGATGGTGAAAGGATATCTTTTTCTTTAAACGAACCTTTCAAGGTACTCCCGTATACTTCATCGGTAGAGATATGGATGAACTTCCCGACGGGGTGATGTCGTGCACATTCGAGAAGGTTAAAAGTTCCAAGAACATTTGTCCGAACGAATTCCGAAGCCTTGGTAATCGATCGATCAACGTGACTTTCTGCGGCAAAATGAACAATTGTATCAACCGAATACCTGTCAAGAATTGTGTTGACAATACCCGGGTCGCAGATATCACCGTGGATAAAAGTATAACGCGGGTCTTTATCAACATCTTTTAAATTATTGAGGTTGCCGGCATAGGTAAGAACATCAAGATTGATTATCTCTACATCTGGATGTGAGTTCATCATGTGGAGGATAAAATTGCTCCCGATGAATCCTGCACCGCCGGTGATAAGTAATTTCATTATTTTTCGCTCCAGGTTTCTGAACTCAACCGTGTTTAAGTCCCGGGGCGAGTCCCCAGTCATAAGGGATTTCCGGTGAATCTGGTGGGAGACGATATTCATCCGGTTCTTGGTAATCGTACGGGAGTGTGGGGATACTCAGGAAATATGCAGTATCCGTACCGATCCCTTTGAACCCATGGTAGACACCGGGTGGGACGCTGATAAGAACCGGATTCTTCTCTCCGACAAAAATTTCCATCAGATCGCGATAGGTAGGGGATTCCTTTCTCGCATCATAAAGTGCAACTTTCATCATTCCATGTATGCAAGTGAAATTATCAGATTGTTTCTTGTGATAATGCCAGGCTTTCACTACACCTGGATATGCTGTAGTGAGATAGACCTGTCCGAATTTTTCAAATATGTCATCATCACAGCGGAGAATTTCCATTAACCAGCCCCTTTCATCAGGAATCACCAGTAATTTTTTAATTTTAACACCATTGATATCTTTTGGCATGATCATGATCCTTCGTTTTAATTTTTCATAAAGGGTATGCAATCATTTATATTTTGGCTTCGCCTGATATCCCGAGAATTCCATCAAAGATTCCCTTCACATAAAATTTAATCATTCCGATCTGACCTTTTTTTGTGATATGATAGAGATAATACGGGAATCTTATTAAAAATTCAGTTAACAGGATATACAAATAGCTTAAAAAAGTGAAATTTTTCTTTCCAACTAAAAGCCAGTTTCTTCCGATGTAATACAAATATGTCTTACTGAACATTCCAAGTGTCGTGGAAATTTTGTGATACACTATCGCATTGGAAATAATTAGTAAGGAAAAATTCAATTGTTTAGCCCTGATACACCAATCAGTTTCTTCATGCAATAAAAAAAGGGATTCATCAAAAAGGCCCGTTTGCTGTAATGCCGTTCTTCTGAAGAGAATGGCACATCCAACGAGACCGAAAGGGGAAGTTATTATCCCGTTTCTCTGGAGTTTTGTTTCTTTTAAGTATAATCTTGGATATCCAAAATACAGTTCAGTGCCTGCGGACCAGACTCTTTCCACATTTTCAAATGTAACAATTATGGGTTGGCATGCCCCACAACCGGGTGAATTTTCCATGGCTGAAACGCACTTTTTGAGGACATCTTTTTCGAGTTTTACGTCATTGTTTAATAAAAAAATGTAATCAGCGCCACTTTCTATAGCTCTTTGAATACCAATATTATTTCCTCCTGCATACCCGAAATTTTTTTTATTTTCAATAATTGCAAGATCCGGAAATTGAGTTCGAATTTTTCGAATAATTGTTTTATCTGAACTGTTCTCAACAAGGAGTACAGAATTTACATCATATTCCAATGACAAAACTGATTCAATGGTTTCAATGGTATCAGAATAATTGTTATAATTAAGAACGATTGAATATACCAAAGGAGATGGTATTTTTGTATTTTTTATATCAACTGCTTTATTTTCCATCATTTTAGTTTTCCCCTTTTTTTCTCCTGATATAAATTTCCATTTGCAGCTTTAATTTGCATCTTTATTTAGATCCATTGAAAGAGATGAATCTTAAGTGATGTGATGTCTAGTAAAAACATTCAGTTTTCCGATAGTTACAGTGTGTGATATCCCGAATAGTTCACGAGTCCTGAGACATTCTTTTTTTATATTTGATTGCTCTCAATCTGAAATTGTTTATTTACTTTATAGTTTGAAAGATATCATCATACTATGGATCTGAATATTTCCGTGTTTAAAGGTTCTGAAATTTTGAAAATATATCCTCTTTCAACAAATCATCTATATTTATGGTTTCAGAAAAAAATGCCTTAAGGACAAACAATGGATACACATTCTGAAAGTGGATATGAGATTGATGTTTCGGTGATACTTCCTTCCCTCGATGAAGAGCGTACCATTGGAGCCTGCATAACAAAAATACAGAAAGTGTTCCAAGACAATGCAATTATTGGTGAGATCATCGTTGCGGATTCGTCAAACGATCAAACAGGAACAATCGCAAAATCTCTTGGTGCGCGTGTTATCCGGCCGGAAAAAAGTGGATACGGCAATGCCTATATTACCGGATTCAAAAATGCAAGGGGTCGATATATTGTTATGGGCGATGCGGATAATACGTATGATTTTCTCGAAATCCCAAACCTGCTCACCCCTCTGAAGAATGGTGCTGATTTTGTAATCGGATCCCGGTTCAAAGGGACAATCCAAAAGGGTTCGATGGACGGTCTTCACCGTTATATCGGAAACCCTGTTCTCACGTGGATGCTCAACTTCATTTTCCATACCCAATATTCTGATACTCACAGCGGGTTTCGAGCGATCACCCACGAAGCCCTTGACCGGCTGACTCTTACAACAGGTGGAATGGAATTTGCATCGGAAATGCTTGTCATGGCATCAAAAGAAAGGCTGCGCATAGTAGAGGTGCCCATCTCCTACTACCCGCGACTGACCCCCTCCAAATTACACAGTTTTGCCGATGGCTGGCGCCACATTCGTTTTGTCCTCCTTATGAAGCCCCTCCCTTTTATTGCCGTCCCGGGATTTTTGTTCTCACTTGTCGGGATTTTGCTCATGGTATTTTTTTCTATTAACGGGGATATAGAATCATCCCATCTTCACACTTTCATTCTTGGCGCGATCATGGTGATAGGTGGTATCCAGTTTGTCCTTTCGGGTTTCTTAATGAAGACGTATTCGGTTATTCACGGGTACGAGAAGAAGCAGGGTTTTATCGAACTCCTGATGAAATACCACAACCTGGAGATATTTCTTGTTCTGGGATTTTTATCAATATTTGCAGGAATACTACTTGGTTTCAATATTTTTCTTCGCTGGATCTCGACAAGTTTCGGTTTTCTCTCAGAAATCTCCACGGCAATTTTTGCCCTCATATTGATCGTATGCGGAATACAGATATTTCTCTTCGCTGTGTTCCAGAGTATGATGCTCCTGAATGAGAACAATTATCACGAATAGGTTTGCACGATGAAGATTGCCTTTGTATACGATGTTATCTACCCCTACGTAAAAGGTGGAGTGGAAAAACGCGTATGGGAACTTGCAACCCGTCTCAGCCGTCGCGGGCATGAGGTGCATCTTTTCGGGATGAAGTTTTGGGATGGCGAAGATACTATAAACCGGGAGGGTGTGTTCCTGCATGGGGTTTGTCCTGTTCAAAAACTCTATGCGGGCGGCAGGAGATCACTCTGGCAGGCAATCTATTTCAGCATGCACCTCATCTCCCCCTTGCTAAAGGAAAGATTTGATATCATCGATTGCCAGCAGTTTCCCTATTTTTCTTGTTTTTCTGCAAAATTTTGTTCAAAATTAAAAAAAATCCCATTAGTGATTACATGGCATGAAATATGGGGTGACTACTGGTATGAATATCTTGGATGGAAAGGATTTGTGGGGAAAACTATTGAACGACTGGTTGCCCGGCTCACTTCAGAAAATGTTGCGGTGTCGAAAACTACCGCAAAAGACCTTAATAATCTGGGTTTGAACTATGAAATTAACATTATTCCCAATGGAATCGATCTCGCCAAGTTCAGATCTATCTCCCCATCTTGTGGATCATGGGATATTATTTTTGTAGGAAGACTCATCAAAGAAAAACATGCAGATCTGCTCATACATGCGGTTACATTACTCCACCATGAAAACCCGAATATTCATGTCATAATAATCGGGGAAGGCCCTGAGTATCTAAAAATCAAACACCACATTGATGACAAAAAAATGAATGACAGCATTCTTATGTGTGGTTTTTATAGGAATCATGATGATCTTATTTCCCAGTTGAAATCTTCAAAGGTGTTCGTACTTCCGTCCACACGGGAGGGATTTGGGATCACTGCACTCGAAGCACTGGCATGCGGACTCCCGGTAGTAACAGTCGATCATCCGGCAAATGCAATCCGTGATTTAATTACAGAAAATAACGGATTCCTCTGTTCTCTTTCAGCGCGGGATCTTGCCGACAAGATCAGTCTTGCTCTCAGGAACTACTCTATGATGCGAGATGCCTGTATTGTCTCCGCTGAATCGTTTGATTGGGATAACATCATATCGGATATCGAGTCCTATTATCAATGGGTGATCGAGATTCAAAAATAACTGCTCTGGAGAAATGTTCAAAAAACCTGATCACACAACAGAGATTTCACCCCAGCCGTTTCGGCTCATTCAAAATGCGATATCACCCAAACAGGTACTATGTCATAATTATTCTTTATGCTGAGGCTAAGAGCAGGACAGAAACTCCCCCCCCTTCATCACACCTTTCCTTTTTATTTCATCGCTTGATCAAAGGAATTCTACCGTGCCAAAATACCTTGTCAGGAAATTTAACGAAGGATACTTCTCGAATCCTTCGCAGGAATTCATTGCAAACCGGTTAACCGGATATATGGTTTCCCTCAGTCACATCTTTTTCCAAAACAGCGATATAACGAGATGTACCCATAATATGGTACGGCCCTGTCGCACGCACATCATATGGATTTCCCTGTGTTGAGTAGGGAACAACAAACTCCCCATTCTCGCTTTCCTGCTGGTAAACAAATGTCCGGCCAGTGTTTGTCACTAGCGGTAACTCTATGATACCGTCACCGGAAATATGTGCACCCTGGACATATTCAAAAATCTTGATGTATTTGATATCCGATAGGGTGATAGAATCCGATTCCGGGAAAATTTTGACAGATGCGTTATTTGGTGATTCATGGATGAGCCGGTAATGTTTTAGTGCAGGTATCTCCCGGATGGTTTGGTTCGGCAAATATGAGAAAATATTTGCGTATCGCCCTGGTGTCAGATCAGATCCCTCTTTGGCAATCTGGGTGTCATTTTGACCCGGTGAAATATCCCGTTTCTGTTCGCTTGTTATCACTCGGGCATACCCGTTAACATCCCCGGCCGTTTCACCAGCTGCCGGCACCTGACGGATCACATACTGGACATATTGGTCTGTTTTCGGGATTTGCATCGACCCATCAAAATTGTGGAGCCGGACGACCAATGTTTTGAAATATGCGTCATCATACAGGTGAATCTTTTTCAATGTTGATGGATCATTTGAATCCCGGACCATGAACCATTTGATGTACCGCGAAATATCCACAGAACTGCTCTGCCACGGTACCAGGTTCGTGAACGTATCGATGGCCATATCAGAATTCGTGATCACATATTTCCCTCCCAGCGAATGCAGGATTTCATCAGCTTCCGATTCGTTCTGACTCAGGAAATATGCGGCAGCGCCCGTACTTCCCCCAAGGTTGTCCTGAAACGGATTGGTAATGGGAATCCGGTGAGCAAAGAACGTGATCCAGTGACCAGCATCCCAAACTGCCATTATCCCATATGATTCCGGAGGATAAGAAAATCCATGTGCCTCGTATGATGTAAAATAATCAATTCCTGTCTGGGGTGTGTTTGTTTCTAACCAAGCGAGCGACTCTACCCAGTCTGGAGGAATCTCATGCTGTGAGGTAGAAAAACTATATTGGACATCCTGAGACAATGAAAATGCAATAAGACCAATAGTAAGTATCACTATTGCCACAATCGTGAGATCTTTTAGAGTTCCCAGGTAATTTACCGGATTCTTAACAGGATGTTTTGTTTCCTTCTTTTTACCCTTTTTTGGTGGGATGGGATTATTTTCTGAGTTATCACCTTCAGTATTATTCGGATTCACCGGGGATTTGGATAACCGGGAAATTATTGCTGCGCTGTACTGGACGATTGTATCGTTTCTCCAGCTGATGGGTTCGGCGATACATATTGCCGACAGTATAACCACATTGACCGTGAAATAATACTGAAATCGCTGGAATCTGATGGTAAGAAGAAGTATGACGACAGACCATACTAACAGGAAAACGGACTGATTTGTTCTTTTCTTTACGATAGAATATCCCAGAACCAGCAGGCCTCCTGCCATCAGGATTAGTGAGATAGTAAAATTTTCCCAGGCCATAGATAAAGTCCAGGGAAGTGTTTCAACCACTGCCACAGAATATACTGATAATCCGGATACTAGTCCCAACACCTGATCTGTGATCATCCGGAGCAGTGGAATACTCTGGATTAATACTAAACCCCCTGCAGTTAGTACGACAAGACCGACAAGATATGCCAGTTTTTTTTCCTGGAAGACCGATGAGAGAATAAAAAGCACTATCGTTTCAGCGATAAGCGCGCAGTACACGTATACAATCCCGATGGAATATTGGGTTAATGCTACGCCCTCTTGTTTGAAACCAAAAAGAAAGAGAAGAATTATTGAAACCAATAACACGCCAATATTAATACCTAACAGATATGTGGAATCATGATTCGAGAAATAATCCAGAATGTACTGAATCAGGGTATACAGAGCAATAATAATCAGCGAGAGGATTACTGTTGTAGACGAAAGGAGTGCGAGAAAAAAAATTATTCCGGTAACAGTTGAGAGGAAAACCGGAAAAATAAGTGTTTTCCGCTGTTTTATATCAATTGGGTGACTTTTAACATAGATTATGGCAGAGATATAGGCCAGGAAAAAGAGCGTGCTCAAAAGAACTTCAAGGATATGATGATCAGCCCATCCATACGATGAAATTGAAAAATATTGTATTGAAACTATAGATATTAGTCCTGCAGCGACAATCCCCGCTTTATAGTTCCATATCGTCTTTCCCAGTTGAAACATCACCGGGACCATAATCATGGCTATGATGGGGGTCACCCAGCCCGAGGTATAAATAATCCCACTTTGAGTTGTTGCGCCTGTCAGCAGCGATAGAATCGCGGCAATGAATGGGTAGAGCGGCCCCCAGTCAATTACCTTTCCTGAGGGATAAGCAGTCATCGGATCAAACCAGTTGTACTGAGGAAAATCCCTGACCATTACCTCAATCTGTCTCATAGTATACCAGGAATCCGTATCGAAAATATACAGAAATCCTGAATCTTTGATGAATAATGCTGGGATCATCCTGAGAACAAATGCGATCCCCATAAAAAGGAAAAGCAATGCGACAATAATGTATGACTGATGTTTTTTAAGATAGGTTAGATCCATTATTACATACTAATGAAGTAAAATTATAATAAACCTTCAACACCCTTTTTGAATTTGAAATTTTTTTATCAGGAATTATTTTTTTTTAATCGGAGTGGAGATTTTTTGACACGCGATTTATGGTAATTTTTTTATTAAACCATATATTCAAAATTTGGTAAAAAATTAGTTAAATATGGTTGCTCTGGAACGCTCAAAGAGTTCTGGTAGGATGATATGACATAAGGCACCTCAAATATTTATGAGAAGGATGTACAGAACTATCGATTATAGACCAGGCGTGGATCAGGAGAAAGAATACCAGATCTGCATACAATAAGTAGGAAAGAAAATTTCAAATAAAAAAAGTCTTCGATTGCGTAGAGAATATGCCGGAAAAAGAGTAAATAAGGATTTTTTGAAGTGTGATAGGGGAACATAGAAAGAAATCGCAGATGATCCTGAAATTATTGGAATTTTTCTTTTCTTTATGCTGGAGAGTGATCTTTTAAAAGAAAAACACAGGTTTTTTTCTAGAACATGGTTTCTTTCCCTGTGGTGCAGAAACTTTTTAAAAACTCCTTTGAGGGAAATTCATGAATGGTTGTCACGACTATTCTCCCTTTTCCTATATGTTTTTCGATGATGACATCCGATGATTCTGCCGTTCCCAAACATTTTCCTCCATGCGATGGAAATGAGCCATCGCACTCAATGCACAGGGGATTATAATCGTCAATGATAGTCACGGTATCGGAAGGGGAGCTGCATCCGATCCGGCGCGGCTTGCAATCATGCCGGTATGTTACCGGAAACGGGAGCCAGTCATAGGTATCCGGTTTATCGGTCGCTGCACCGAAGACAAGGAGATTTCCACCATTTTCGACAAATTTTTTAATACGTGATGAAGCTGCACGAAGTGCTGGAAGAAGGTTTGAATATGCGGGGTTCCCGAAACCTGAGGGAATGATAAGACAATTGAATGTGCCACGGAAAAAAGGTGCTGCGAGCATATGAGGAGTAACAAGTTCACAGGGAATACCGCAGTCTTCGATATACCGGTTGAAGTGCTGTTTTGTCCCCCAGACAAAACCTGCACGACAGCTCATCCCTTGATCACCCCAAGTGGTGAGAGGCGTGCAACAAGCCGGGATATCCCCACTTCATGAACTACATTCACCACTTCATCGCTGGGTTTGTAGACATCCGGAGCTTCATCAGCGATGGCGTTTTCGCTGTGTGCTCTGACAATAATGCCCTGTTTTAAGAGATTTGCCGTGATTTCCCTGCCGTTCAGATTCTTTTTTGCCTGTGATCTGCTCATTATTCTCCCTGCCCCATGGCAGGTACTCCCAAATGTTCTGTCCATGGCAACCTGAGTGCCGTGTAAAACGAATGAGGACGTACCCATACTGCCTGGGATGATAACAGGTTGCCCAATCGAAGTAAGATCAGGAGGAATTTCCCGTGATCCCGGACCGAATGCCCGAGTAGCACCTTTTCGATGCACACAAACCTTCACGCGCTTGCCATCCAGAACATGCTCCTCCATCTTCGCAACATTATGAGCGACATCATAGATAAGTGGCATATCCTCATATTCAATCCTGAACATTTTTGAGAGTACCTTCCTCGTTGTATGGGATATCATCTGCCGGTTCGCCCATGCATAGTTAGCTGCAGCTGCCATAGCACCGAAATATGACATACCCTCCGGGGAGGTTATCGGTGCACATGCAAGTTGTCGATCGGGGATTGTAATATGGTATTTTTTGGTTGCGGTTTCGAGTACCTTCAGGTTATCCGTGCATACCTGGTGCCCAAGACCCCGGGAGCCGCAATGGATCATGCAGCATACTTGTCCGAGGGCAATGCCAAACGCTTTTGCCGCACCCTGGTCAAATATTTCGCGCACAACCTGTATTTCAAGGAAATGATTGCCTGACCCAAGTGTCCCTCCTTGAGGTATTCCGCGCTGTTTTGCCTTTGCAGAAACGGCCCGGCTGTCTGCAGTTTTCATGAACCCATCCTCCTCGCACCGCAGTAGGTCGCGTTCAACACCGTATCCGGCTGTGACTGCCCATTGAGCACCCTTTACCATCATACCTTCAAGTACCTGGGGAGAGACCTTCAGTGCACTCTTTGCACCAACACCGGTGGGAACCATGCGGAAAAGCTCATCGATAAGATCCCGGCGGCCTGCGACATCCTTATACAGGAGCGGAGTTGCAAGTAACCGGACCCCGCAATTAATATCAAATCCGACTCCCCCTGGAGAGATTACTCCCTCATCAACAGAAAATGCGGCAACACCTCCGATAGGGAATCCATAGCCCCAGTGGATGTCGGGCATAGCAAGCGAATTTTTCAGAATTCCGGGAAGGGTTGCAACGTTGGCGAGCTGCTGGATGGCACCTGGTTCGAGAGTCTTACTTAATGATTCAGAAAGAAAGAACCTTCCCGGAACTCGCATGCCGGCTACATATCCAACAGGTACCTCCCATTCATGCATCCCGATTCGGTTTACACCTTCGAGCATCTGTCCACCACACACCAGCAGTGTCTTAGACATCAAATATGATGTCCAGCATATATCCATTCGCCTCATGGGTGATTGCGAGTCCTGAATAGGAGATCCCTTTCACTTCGGAACCTTCTGAATGACGGGAAGGATCGAATTTCTCACCCGTAAGTTCAGCAGTGAGACGCAGGCCGTTAATTTTGATAGAAGCTTCTGAAAAGACAAGACTCTCGACTTCTGATACGAAAAGCACCTCTGAAAGGAAATCCGCAAGAAGTGATTCATTATCAGAGGATTCAATCCTGATCTCCCTGAGAATACCGTTGCAACGTTTTGGTCCGTACATTACCTGCATCAGTGCTTTGAATGTTTCAGAAAAAAGTCCCTCAAGTGTGGGTGCATGTACCCGGATTTTTACATCTGCCGTATGGGAGATCTCTTCAAAACTCATCCGCATTCGTTTCCGACAAGATCATCATCATCAAAAAAAGGAACCATGTCCATCCTGATGTTGTGCAGGAATCGCGCCTGATGAACGGAAACATAGATCATATGATTTCCTGCCCTGAGAAGGAGATCGGTCTTTTTCGGAGGTTTGATACGGATCGGTAAAAGTATTGGTCCGCCACAGGATGTGCAGATACGAAAATCACAGTCCCGTTTTTTGATATATTCAATCACTTCCGGGACCACGGTCACCTCGCTTATGCAGGTGGAGTCATTGGTAGGCATGATGCTAGTATACTAGGAATGTTACAGTAAAAACCGTTGTGGATTGTAAGTGGGTTTAACTGACCCCGACAATCCTGATCACGATGTCATAGTACTTGTCTTTGAGTTCGTAGTTGTTAACACCGTCGGCATTTCGAAGTGCGCGGAGGATCCCGATGCGGGATGCAATGATGCCGACCATTGAAGCGATCGCATGGAAAGTAACGGTAAACTGAGTCTGAAGTTCAGCGACGAGTTCTGCAATCGTGAGTGATTTTGTTTTGACAAAAAGCCTGAGCAGTTCACGCCGGATTCCGGTCCTGTCCCGTGAAAGGTATGACCGTAATCGTCCCTCAACGACTCTTTTGATCTCTGAAGGAGATCTCATAGATTTATTGTCAAAGGTCTCTATATATATATTTTTTCATTTTATGCGATTATTAAACCCTAAAATACAATCTCATCTTTTTGCGAAGCGAGACGTTTTTTCTTCGAACATTAAGAAATGGGAAAATTCTAATCTTCAGAAACATCTGATTTTACATTTTAACGGGTTGCTATCTGGTAACTATTTAATCATACGTAAACAGATGATTATGATATGGGTTTGTTCAACTATAACATCGAGAAATATTCGCCAAAACAGTTGGTGATGATCCCTCTCGCAATTCTTGCAGTATCACTTGTACTGCTCGCTTTGAACATGGTTGCAACCGGTATGCCGGTAACCCCGGGTATTGATTTCTCGGGAGGTACAGCAGTTACGGTTGTTACCACTGACACCAAGGAACAGCTTCAATCGACATTTGCCGGTTATCCGCTGATTGATATCAGTGAAGGTGTGAACAATGGGTATTTTTTAAAATTCGGAGCAATGGACGATACAGAATTCCGATCGCTATCTGCTCTTATCTCCGAAAAATTCCCTGATGCCAAGGTTGACCAGATTGGGGAAACATTCGGGAAAACCCTGCAATCACAGGCAGTACTTGCCCTGATATTTTCCTTCATTGGGATGGCCATTGTGATTTTTTTAGCTTTCCGGACATTCGTGCCAGCAGTGGCAGTCGTTCTTTCAGCATTTGCTGATATGGTCATGACTGCGGCTATGATGAATATCGTGGGGATTCCGCTCTCACTTGGCACGCTCGCCGCGCTACTTATGTTGATCGGTTACTCTGTGGACAGTGATATCCTGCTCACGAACAGGGTTCTTAAACGGCAGGGTAAGCTCAACGACAAGCTTACTGGTGCGTTCCGTACCGGCATCATCATGACTTCAACCACGCTTGCTGCTGCCTTGGCAATGTTTATCGTCGCGTGGTTCGGATCGGTCCTGATCCTGATGGAGATTTCCGCCGTACTCCTCATTGGGCTTGTTTTTGATGTAATGAATACCTGGCTAACGAATGTCGGTATACTCAAATGGTATGTCCTGAAGGGAGGCGGCAAATGAACACAAAAGAAATAAAAGCCCTCATCACTGACTGGAGAGTTGCGACGCTCATCATACTTGTCGTGCTCTCAATTATTGCCATAAATCCGCATTTTGATGATCAGGGTCATCTGACAACCAACCTCCAGTATGGACTTGATCTCCAGCAGGGTTCCTGGCTTCAGCTTGAATTCCAGGCTGAAGTTGTAGGGTTCACAACCAATCTCCCAATGGATGAATTTATTGCAAATCTCACAAAAAATCTTGAATCAGAAGTAGTGCAGGTTGATTCAAATCACCTTGAAATACGGAAATATTATTCTCAAACGGATCTGGAACCAAAATTCCTTACAGCCGGGGGAAAAATAACCAGCTACCAGCCCGGTGTATCAAAAACCACTGCTGAAGATATAAAACGCATCCTCGAAAACAAGATCAATACCCTTGGCACGAAGGATGCGAAAGTCAATACCCTTACCGGATTGAATAATGTAGCACGATATATCCGCGTTGAACTGGCCGGTGTGGACATGAAGCAGGCCCAGGAAATTGTCGGAAAGCAGGGCAAGTTCGAGATCCGTATCCAGACAAACGGAAACCAGACAGAGCATGTGCTCTCCGGTGAGACGATCACAAGTGTCCAGGCTCCCAGCCAAGAGCCCCCGGGCAGTGACAAATGGGGTGTTGGTTTTACCTTGAGTGAAAGTGGGGCCGCTGCATTCCGCGCTGCTGCCATCAAATTCGGCGCTACGGCAGACCCGGCTAATCACAACCTTATCATGCTCCTTGACAATGAAACCGTATATTCCGCTCCTTTGTCAGAAGATCTCGCAGGAAAACTCCAGAGCGAGAATATCCGGCAGCTCTTCGCATCAACAGGAACCGGAAAGTATGGAACCCAGCAGGCGACTAATCTTGAAATCCACCTCCGGGCCGGTGCATTACCTGTTGATGTCACCATAGCAGGATCCGGAGGAGTAACAGCCCCGCTCGGAGAGCGCTACAAAACCACGGCGATTCTCGCTGGTATTTGTGCGCTCATCGCGGTCGGTTTAGTCATCTATTACCGATACCGCGAACCTGTCATTGTTCTTCCGATGGTTCTGATCAATGCCTCAGAAATTGTTATACTGCTTGGGTTCATCGCCTTGATCAATTTCCAGATGGATATGCCTACAATCGCCGGTCTTATTGCAGTCCTTGGAACCGGGATAGATCAACTGGTTGTGATAACAGATGAGATATTGCACGAAGGCAGGGTTCCCTCACCAAATCTCTATCTGAAAAGACTCTCGCGGGCACTGAGTATTATCGTTGTCGCTGCCGCTACCGTTGTAATTGCTATGGTCCCCCTTTTATTGATGGATCTGTCAACGCTCAAGGGATTTGCGATTATCACCATCCTTGGTGTACTTGTCGGGGTACTTGTCACCCGTCCTGCGTACGGCAAAATCATCATGCAGATCCTGTCCAAATAAAATACCATACCTTTATCTTTTTTTTCATCCGACTATTCTTCCGGGTATGTAAAAATGAGCAAACCGGTTTTGTATGATTTTTTTGCGACCTGGTGTGGTCCCTGCAGGATGCAGACACCTATTTTGGAAGAACTCGGGAAAAAAATGGGCGATGCAATCGAGATTAAAAAGGTTGATGTCGACCAGCACATGGATCTTGCAGAAAAATACGGGATCCGTGTTGTTCCAACCCTGATTATTGAAAAGGATGGGAAGATTGTGCAGTCCATGGAGGGGGTTACTGACGCTGCAACGCTTGAAAAACTCTTAAAACCGCTGGTGAGTTGATTGAAGTTAGGTATTGTCGGGGGCACTGGAGATATCGGTGAGGGGATGGCAATGCGCCTTTCCCCTGTGTTTGATGTAATTGTTGGTTCGCGGGAGAAAGATAAGGCTGAAACAACCTGCGAATTGGGTATTGAGACTTTAAGAAAACGCGGTCAAAAGTGTTCGCTCACCGGTGTCTCCAACCAGCAGGCTGTAGATGATGCAGACCTTGTTATCCTTGCTATTCCCTACAAGCACCTGATTGGGACATTAGACACTCTCCATGGATTTGAAGGAAAGATTGTAATCAGCCCGGTGAACCCGATGGAAAAACGGGATTTCTTTACCTGTATTCCTCCTCCCGAGGGCTCTGCTGCCCTCCTGATAAAAAGTCTTCTTCCACCTACTGCAAGGATCTGCACAGCTTTCAATACCATTGCGGCAAACCGCTGGAAATTGCTCGATGAGGATCTTAGTTACTCAGTGCCTGTTTGTGGGGATGATGCTGCTGCAAAACAGCAGGTTATGGGTGTTGTTAATCGTATTTCCAAACTCCAGGCATTTGATGCAGGTCCTCTCGCGGCTTCTCATCTGGTCGAGTGTTTAACACCCCTCCTCCTCAATATTGCGCGTTACAACAAGATGAAGGATGTCGGGATCCAGTTCCATTAAGATCAAATATCTCATCAGTTCTCTTGCCCGTTGCTTTGGAGAGATCGAGTGGTGGCCGGGATATCCTGATGAGGTAATGATTGGCGCAATTCTCACTCAGCAGACGCGTTGGGAGAATGTAGAGCTGGCACTTGGGGAACTCAAAAAAAGGGGGCTATGTTCCCTTTCTTCAATCGCATCTGCGGATATCCATGATATTGAAGGTGCGATTCGGTGTACAGGATTCTACCGGGTTAAGGCAAAGCGTCTCAAATTTTTTGCCTGGTATGTTTTGGAAACGTTTGGGAATGTTGATGGAATGGATGATGTATCAACCTCGCTTCTCAGGACCGGGCTTTTGAAGGTATCAGGGATCGGTGAAGAAACTGCTGATAGTATCCTCTGCTACGGTCTGTTTCGGACATGTTATGTAATTGATGCGTATACTGAGCGCATGATACGGTGCATTGGTGTTACTGAAAAACGGCAGGATTTAAAACACCTTTTTGAAGAATGTCTTCCAAAAGATAATTACGTTTATCGACAGACGCATGCACATATTGTGGAATATGCAAAAGAATTCTGTGGAAAAAAGAGATGTTCAGAATGTATTCTGGTGAGTTCGAGCGGATAGGAAAGAGACTTTTTGCCGAACACCTTGTCGGTGGAAATTTTGGGAATATCAGTGCCAGAAAAGGTGATGAGGGTTTTTTCATCAAACGAACCGGTGCGTATCTGGATGTTTCCGGTGAACTGGTGTTTGTCCCTCTCCAGGGAGATGCACCTCATGATGCCTCAAGTGAATATCGGGTACATCGCGAGGTGTACAGGAAGACAAAACATGAAGCGATTATCCATGCTCATCCTTCGTACGCGATAGCCGCATCACTTGTCATGGATGAGGTTGTTCCAGAAGACAGCGAGGGGATGATGCTCTGCCCTGCTATTCCGGTTGTACAGGGTACACCTGGTTCTCAGGAGATTGCAGATAATGTTTCACGGGCGCTATCATCTTCAAAACTGGTGATAGCACGGGGACATGGTACCTTTGCTGCGGGAAAAACAATCGATGAGGCATATATTTATACCTCGATGGCTGAACACTCCTGCCGGATTCTTATCCTTAAACACAGTTTATTCCAACGAACCATTGAATAATTGCTCTTCGATCATTATTTTCATAAAAAAACTTGACAAAGAATGCTATTTAGGTGGTTTCTGGCCCTGGAGAATCTGGATTTCACGTATGGTTTCCCTGTGGAAGATTAATAGCATATCACTGATCATACCGAACATGAAAATTTCAATACCCACGACAATAAGAAGTACTGTAAGAATCGTGAGGGGAATGTGATCAATACCCCGCAGCCATTCATGCAAAACATAAATTCCTGTTATAATTCCAAGAAAAGAAGTGAAGATCCCGATCATGCCAAAGTAGAACAGAGGATTGTTTACTCGTGCCAGCCGATAGATCGTGCTAACAATTTTGAGACCGTCATGAAATGGTGAAAGTTTTGTAGTAGTTCCCGGGCGGCGGGAGTACTTGACTGGCACAACCATAACTCTTTGGCCACTGCGGACTGATTCCACTGATATTTCGGTCTCAATTTCGAATCCTTTCTGTTTTAAATTCATTTGGTGAATGGCAGATCGTGTAAAAGCGCGATACCCGGAGAGGATATCGTGAAGATCACGGCTATGAGCGACCTTGAAAAGATAGTTTACCATATGATTTCCAAAAAGGTTGAGGCGAGAAAATGAACCCTCCTCTGCATTGATGAGGCGGTCGCCGATTACCTGATCGAATCCTGAAAACAGGGGAGTCAGCATTTTTTCCGCATCTTTTGGATTATACGTGCCATCGCCGTCAAGCATAAGAATATAAGGTTGCTCTATGATAGCAAAGGCTTCAATTATAGCATTCCCTTTTCCCTTACCAGACTGTGTGCGGACGTTGGCACCGCTTTCGCGGGAGATTTTGACTGTATCATCAGTACTATTTCCATCAATAACAAGAATGTGGCTATATCCTAATTCCCTGAACTCACGGATAATCTCTCCGATGGTAAGATCTTCATTTAATGTAGGGATTAAAATACAAACCTCATCTTTGTTAAATATCATTGATATAGTATTTTTAATCGGGTGACATAAGTGCTTCTATGCACATCCCGAAAAAAGGGCTTCGTGCGCTCGGCATTGCGGAAAGCTATTCCGGAAGATCACTTTCAAGACTTGCAGGAGTGGTGATGCGAAAAGACCTCCGCATAGATGGTTTTGTTTTTTCAACGGTAACTGTCGGTGGTATGGACGCTACCGCTTCTGTTCTTCATATGGTGCAGGAACTTGAACGCAGCGATATTAATGTGATTATGCTTTCGGGGTGCGTAATTGCATGGTTTAATATCATTAATCCAGGGATGATTGCACGAGAGACCGGAATCCCGGTAATCTGCGTTACGTATGAGAGTTCCGATGGGATTATTGGGGACATCCGTCACCATTTTCCTGATGATACCGCACGAATTTCAGCGTATGAAAATCTGGGAGGACGGATACCGGTCGAGCTGCATACACATCAGACAGTATTCATTCGGGTATGGGGTATGGATCAGAGGGATGCAGCAAGGCTGTGCAATGATTTTACCTTTGAAGGGAAAATTCCCGAACCCCTGCGCGTAGCGCGGCTTTGCGCCCGTCATGCACCCCCTCCGTATCCCTGACGGTCTGACAGACATGCCGGGAATTACGGGTACCTTATTCAGAAGAATTCATTAGAATACAGGGAAAAAATAAGAGAAGCCAACCAGCACTATATTTGGAGTTGAACTGACCGTGACAAAGCCGGTAAATTTGACCCGTTGCGTATGCCTCGAATGTCATTACATTTATGATCCTTTAAAAGGTGATCCTAAACATGGAATTGCTCCCGGAACTGCGTGGGATGACGTCCCTGACACATGGCGCTGCCCGGAATGTAAAATCCTTAAAGCAAAAAAAGGTGTTTTTAAACGAATTGATGAATAGCGAACTTTTTTTATCATTTTGTTTTTTTATTCGTACATATACACATACCGGGAGATAGTCATATTAGAAATTTTGTCGATTACATCCATTTGAACTCTATCCCCTGGATGAAATGTTCCATCAGAGAAATCAATACATATCTGCTCTCCGGGGCTCCATGTTGCTCCTGAACACCCGGAACCTCCCATCCATTGGACACCGGTATGTGACGTGTTGATGAAATCATGCCCATTCATTGTGGCGATAGTGCAGGACACCAGTTGTCCGTTTTTAAAAAATCTTGCCTTCAGATTTTTGTTCTGAATGTCTGCTTTACCGGTATGGAGAAGAAGCACACGACTATCGTAATTCAGATGTCCTGTTAGTTCGTCAACACTCTTAATTGAAGTAATCGTGAAAATTACCGGGATCTCCTTTTCCATATTCCATGTCAAAGGCTGAATCTGGAGGATAAGAAGGACGAGGAGAGCAAGAATGAATGTTATCGCAACTAAAAGAATAACACCGATCGGATATGAGGATGCAACATCATGTCTGCTTCGAGAGTACAATGTGCTACATAAATTGGTAAGGGTTATAATCCTGTTGGAATTGACTTGTCCAAATATAAACAATGTTTCCTGTTTTTAATAACGGAGAAACCCGATGTTATGGGACCGGTCTTCTTAGAAATGCTTCTAGCGTATATTTTTTAATCCGTTAACATAAATATCACCTGCACTAAGCATTTGTTGAGTGACACCGTCCCATTCCATGGATCTCCTTTACATGAGTGAATCACCCGAACCTTCAGAAAAAATAGAGTCCCCCGAAAAAGCCAGGGATTATTATCTTGAGGGTCTCTCCCTTGGCCGTGAGGGAAGGCACGAGGATGCACTTTTAGCATTTTCTGAAGCACTTTCAGTTGATCCCAATCGTGTGCTCGCCTGGGTTGGAAAGGGTTTTACCCTTGGCAAACTGGGACGTCATGAAGAAGAGATCGAGTGTTGCGAAAAAGCAATCTCGCTTGATCCAAACTGTGTTGATGCATGGAATTTTAAGGGATTTGCTTTTGGGATGCTCGACCGGTTTGAGGATAAGGTGGAATGTTGTGAGAGGGCATTGCAGATCGATCCCGAGAATGCAGCAGCATGGAATAATAAGGGTGTTGCTTTGGGGATGCTGGGAAGATTCGAGGCGGAGATCCGATGTTGTGACCGGGCACTGGAAATCAGGCCACGCTATCTATCAGCGTGGGTTAACAGAGGATATGCCTTTGGTAAGTTAAAATGGTATGAGGAAGAGATTATTTGCTACGATCGGGCCCTTAAAATTTATCCTTTTTATCTTTCTGCGCTGATCAATAAAGGAGTAGCCCTGATCAACTTAAAGAGGTATCAGGAAGCGATCGTAGTTCTCGATCGTGCTCTTTCCATCGAACCTGGCAACGCAAACGCTCTTTACCGCAAAGGACTCTCACTCGGTCTCCTGGGGAAACATGAAGAAGCGATCCGTTGTCTTGAGAGTGCTCTCGAAGTTAATCCCACGATAGCTGATGCATGGGTCGTGATGAGCAATTCATGCTTTATGCTGGGCAGACTTGAAGAATCTGCTCGGGCTTTTGATCGGGCATATTACATCGACGTGAAGGATGCACGCGCAGGTATGGTAAAGGGGCTTTCTCTTTTAAAGATTGGGAAGTTTGATGATGCTATAAGAAGTTTTTCTCATGTTATGGGTGTTCTGTTAAGATAGAAATCAGATAAATTTTTTTTCCTGATTATCCCCCGCTTTTTTATGCCTCCCGCACGTACAGAAACCTATGGATGTTGAGGAGTATGTTCGCAGAAGACTTGTCGATGGAACCGACGAAGACGCCTTGCAAAAAAGTCTGGCTGATCATATAATCGAAATAAAAAACGTACAGCCTTCCTATGCATCCGCTTTTGCCCGTGCGGTGATTGATGAAGTAAAGAACACACGGGGTCTGACTGGTGATTTTTTTGAACTTGTACCTGCTGGTGTGCACATGGGGGAATTCGGTGTTGGATCCCGGGGAAAGGGGGATTTTTATGCCCATCGACAGATCGCCCGTATTATAGGTAAAACCTCAGCCTCGGTCGGTGTAGATGAAATGGACGATGCTGGTGCTGTATGTGCCGGAGGAAACTATATCGTATGTACTGTTGACGGAATGCACTCCCGTCTTTCCGACTATCCATTCCTTGCAGGATTCCATGTAACACGCGCAACACTAAGGGATATCTATGTAATGGGGGCAAAACCGATTATGCTCTTTTCAGATATTCATGTTGCTGATGATGGTGATGTGGCAAAGATTTTTGATTACACTGCCGGTATCACGACCGTTGGAGAAGCGATGGGGGTGCCTCTTGTCACCGGTTCCACTCTCCGTATCGGTGGTGACATGGTACTTGGAAACCGGCTTACCGGATGTGTGGGGGCAGTGGGTGTCGCTGAACACCTCACTGCCCGCAAAGCAACGCAGCCTGGGGATGTCCTGCTGATGACTGAGGGGGCTGGAGGAGGGACAATTGCCACTGCGGCAATCTATTCCGGATTTCCCAAGGTTGTGGAGCAGACCATTAATCTTAATTTCCTCGTTGCCTGTGAAACACTCTTGAGGAATGATGTATTCCTGCGGGTCCACGCGATGACTGATGTAACGAACGGCGGTTTGAGGGGCGATGCGTTTGAGATGGCAGAGACTGCCGGATGCCGTATCATTATTGATGAAAAAGCGATAGGGAGTTTAGTGGAACCCCATGTACGAGCCATGCTCGAAGCCTTACAGATCGATTATTTGGGGGTATCCCTTGATGCCCTCCTTATTGTCGCGCCTCATGAAGCATCAGCAGCGATCTGCAAGGTAGTGAAATCAGCGGGAGTAACAATACATGAAATCGGGTACGTTGAAAAGGGAAAGCCCGGATCGTATCTCTTGGTCGACGGGAAGGAATGCGATTTCTCGCCCAGGTTCCGGGAATCCGCGTATACACCAGTGAAAAAGGTTGTTGATACAGATATACGCGATTTCGAGGAGATGAAAAAGGGCGTTTTGCGTGCCTCGGAAGCTGCGATACAGAAAAAAAGGCGCGTTTTGATGAATCTGATGGAGAAGAAAAAATCCTCATAAACTTATTTTTAAATTCGGGGTTTTTCCCCGCTTACACAGATGTTGTAGGCAAGCTGTGGAACTCGCTTCTCAACAAATGGCTCAATCTTCTGGGCAAGAAAGAAGATTGGATCGACCATGTCAATATGGGCAAAGGAACACCATTTAACCAAAATACCTGAAAATCCCGCACGGGTAAAGAGATCATTCATTTCCTCCCGGTCATAATAGTGCTCTCCGAAGTCCTTCATAACGACATGGTTTACGTTCATCTTTTCGCTGATCAGATAGATGGCCGGGATTCCCCGTGTGAGGAGTTTTTTTCCCAGTGTGCAGATTGCGATTTTACCCCCGGGCTTCAACACCCGGTATGCTTCGTTCAGCATGATTTCGGGATCTTTAATATAACTGAATACAAGAAGACTGGAGACCGCATCAAATGAACTGTCGCAAAAAGGAATTTTCTCCCCGGTCCCGATGGCATAATCACATGCAATGCACCGGCGGTGTGCCTTTTCGATCATTTTGCTGCTGATATCGAGTCCTATCGCACTGCCACCAGACTCAATATATCTCTCAACAAAGAGGCCGGTCCCGCATCCGATATCAAGAAGTTTTCCCCCTTTTGGGAGAGCACTCATGATAGTGGTGCTTATATGGGTATGATAGCATCGTCCCCGGGGCTTGTCATAATGGTGATCATATACGTCGGCAATGGTATCGTAATGCTCCTGGATTTTCTTCTGCCCGGAAGCACTCATAGGAAGACCTCACGGATTCCGGAGACAAATGCCCCAATCTGGACAAATTCGTTATTTCCATGGCGTATGCGGAACTCAGCATCGGCAAGTGCAATTGCAAGGGAGGGATCATTATACTCCCGCTGGGCAATGGTACGTATTTCAGAAAACACTTCACTGCCGGAAAGCCCGTAGTCAATCATCAGGGACTCAAGACGCCGGATCGCATTGCGCACATCTCCTTTTTTGAGAGCATCAATGGCAGAAGCTGTTACGTTTGCAGTTTCTGACTGGGCAATCCCAAAGAGATCCTGGCATCGTCCCGCTTCAAGAGCAACCTGGAGGAGCAGGATTGCCCGTCGCATGTCTCCCTGCGCCACCTGTGTGATTAGTTCAAGATCATCATCAGAACAGGGTTGCGTTCCCGAATTTTCCATTTTTCTAATCGTACGAAGATGGCTGAGCATGACATTCTGGTCGACGGGTGAAAAGAAGAGTGGCATGCAACGGGATATTACTGGGGGCATAAGGGCACTCTGGTTCGTTGTTGAAAAGATAAACCGGCAGGTAGCACTCGCCCGCTCCATAATCCTTCGCAGTGCCTGCTGTGCATCCTTTGTGAGTATATGGGCATCTTCAAAAACCATCAACTTGAATTCCGCATCAAGCGGACGGAGTGAAGCGTACCACTTTATGATATACTTAAAATTGGTAATCAGGGATTGGTTTTTCTGGTAGAGATGGGAATATCGATCGTCCTGTTCAAGGTACGTTTTTCCCTGTAAAAAGAGGTCAGATGTCTGGAAAACCGAAGTATTCAACTCCCAGTTTTCCTGGTACAGCATCTTTGCGAAGCATTCAATCGCCGTACTTTTCCCGGTTCCATGCGGTCCGGTAAGAATCAGGTGGGGGACGCTTTTGGATGCAGCAAAGGAAGAGAGGTGTTGAATAACCGGATCCTGCCCGAGGATGTCGGTAAGTTTTTCCGGGTGGTATTTCTCAATCCAGAGCATGGGACAACCTTGCAGTCATCTCACGTATTGCTTCTGACAAAAGATAATGATTGTCAACCGAATTGATGAGACTCTTTTTTTCAATATCAGAAATCTCCCTACAGGCATGGGTTATCTGGGGAACCGCGCGGGTTAGTTCGTCTACGATCGTAAGAGTAGCTGATCGAGCAGTGCGCGAGAGAGGGTTGAGATCGATAGCGATCACCGTCTTTCCCATATCAACAAGAGCTTCACACCGGTCTCCATCTTCAAGAGGTACAAGTACGACATCCGCAGAGAACATCCCCTCGCGCCGGCACCAGGCACGGTCATGGGAAAGAGGTAGTAACTGCTCAGTTTCACCAGAGAATACATCTACTCCTGAGTCACGGAGAAGATTCTCTATCAGGTTCACACGTGCTTCTGTCCGGTGGAAAAGGTTCACCTCAACACGGGCCCCGCATACCTTTTGCAATGCAGAAATTTCATGTGCTGCAAGCGCAGCAGTATTACCGTTCACTGAGATGATTGGATGGCGGGCAGTCAAAAGCAGTGCGGCGGCAGTCCTCTCAGCAATGAGGGCACTTCTGGAAGTTCTCTCTCCAATCAGATAATCAAATGCTTCACCGCGCCCATGGGCCGTGAGTCCCTCCCATGCAACCACTCCCTTTTTTGCACATTCTGCAAGGCGTTCACGGGTTACAAGTGAGCGATAGCGTGGATGATCATGAGGTATCATGCAGGTTCTCCATGATATGTGCTCCTGTAGATGATACATGAAATTTATAAACATGACCAAATGGTAAAAGCACAAATTGTGCTTTCCTGCCATAAGCAAAGACACCATTTCCCAGCATCGTCATACTCGATGGTACTCCTGCGGCATCACAGCACCGGATAACTTTTTTTACTTCCTGCGTCATAAGACCGCTCTGCTGAGCGAAATGGCGCGAGAGAAGAAAAAAATCATCGACATTTCCCGGTGTTGTTTTGGGAAAAGCGGAGGATGCGAGTTCCATTTGTGCTGATGATCCCAATACTGTCGGAGTATGAATCGGTCCAAAACTTATCGCATACAATGGTTCGGGCATGTCGAATCTCCGTTCAATCAATCCATGGATCCCCGGGCCGGATCTTATGACTCTCCCACCACCCTGACAGGCTGCAACATCGCCAAGCCCGGTCCTGTGGGTAACCTCTGCTGCATGGGCACACTGTGCGATTTCCTCAGCATTCATTCCCCGATCAAAAAGATGGTTGATTGCAGTGAGTGTGGCAAGCAGTGCTGCAGCAGAGAGCCCGAATCCGGCACCGATCGGCAGGGTGCATTCTGTGACAACAGAGGCAGTCACGTTAAGATGTTCCATGACGTGGTAGAGCAATGGTGATCCGGAAGAAACCTCAAATGGTGTTCCTGTGGAACTTCTGCGTTTGATGCAGATCGATATTCTGTCTGAGGATTCAACAGTTGCAGTCACTCCTTCATTGATGACAATCCCGGCGCCGATACTCCCCGTGGTTGCCACAGTTTCTCCCACTATCCTTTTGAAATAGCCGGATATATGACCCGGACAGAATGCGGCAACGTGAGCTGACTTCATGGGTTGGTGCATGATTTTATTATGAAGATAGGGTGTTTTTCCTCTTTAAAGAATCCCGGTGAAGATTCTGGGAATAGTCCCAATGAATAATTGAGTGATGGGGAGCGAACCTGAAAATTTCCCTTTTAAAGGCCCCTTAAGTATCATTAAGAAGCGATAATGAAGCAATTATTTACGAGTAAAATGGAATCGGGATGAGAATAGAGTTTTGCGCAAATCACTTAATAACAGCATTCCAGATCTCAATGGCTATCTTTTCTTTTGTACCATTCAATGGCAATTCCCCGTGCCGGGTCAGTAGTATATATTCACCACGGTCGCTTCCCATGCTTTCCGGTGAGTTCATCAGCACCATCGTGATGCCTTGTGCAATCATGGTCTTTGCCATCTTTTTCGGTGTCCTGCCGAGTTTGAATGCAATGATCAGAGAATTATAATTCTGCATCACTTCGGAAAGTATTTTGGGGAGTGGTTCCAGTAAAAGATTAACTGGTTTACCACTCGGGATTTTACCCTTAACTTTTTTCGGTGCAAAATCAGAAATTGCCGCAGCACTGACATAGATATCCGCACCTCTCTTCGAGAAACAGCGGTGCACGGCACATCGCATTTCATCTGCGGTTTCCACAAAAACGTTGTTCACGCAGGGAAAAGTGTCATGGTGAATTACGGTGACGTCAGCACCAAGCCGGAATGCCTGGAGCGCGAGCGCTCTTCCCATCTGTCCGCTTGACCGTGTTGTCAGTATACGGATATCATCAACCGGTTCCCGGCATGGCCCGCTGGTAATAATTACTTTTTTTCCTGAAAGTGCTGTTCCAAGGATTGCACGCTCGCAGCGGAGGATAATCTCTTCGCAGTCTGCAATCTTTGCTTTCCCTTCTTCGATACGGGGATCAACAATTTCCACATCCCATGTTTTCAGTTTTGCGATGTTCTCAATTATCGCCGGGTGGCGAAACATACTATGATGCATCGCAGGAACTATAATGACAGGCATTTGGCTGCCCAGTGCAGTTGTGGCAAAGGTGGTGACCGGAGTATCATCGATTCCACAGGCGATTTTGCTAAGCGTGTTTGCGGTGCAGGGGGCAATCAATAACAAGTCGGCACTACCGCCATCCCCACAATATGCTATATGTTCGACCCAACCGGACAGCCGGGTGATCGTCTCTCTTCCACTGGCATAGGAGAGCGCGTCCGGGTTGATTATACCTGATGCCGCCAGACTCATTACCGGCTGAACAACAGCTCCACGCCTGCGAAGCGAATGTATGAGCTTAACCGCTTCGACAGCAGCGATACTCCCGGTAACGGCGACAACTATCTGTCTTCCGGCAAGCGTTTGGACCAGTGTCATGAAATTATCACGTCCTGCACCACGTGCCAGGCATGTGGGCGGTATTTCTTGACTTTATGTACGTGAATAGAGGCAGAAAAGCCTGCTCCTTCTACCTGCTCTTTTATCAGGTCCTCGACAGTGCCGATACTATGAAGGTGAATAATGCTTCCTTCATGCACATGCAAAAGCGCTGATGTAAGCATTGAGATTGCATCAAAATGTCCCATCACGATTCGGTCATACGTCCCGGTTAAAAATTCCCGGCAATCTCCCAATGAACTGTTAACCCGATCGGAAAGGCCGTTCTTGCGTACATTGCGGTTCAGGTATTCGAATGCAACCGGATTAATCTCCATGGCATGAACACAGGCCCCGCTTCCAGCCATTGGCAGGGTAAAATATCCAATACCGGCAAACATATCAGCAACTCTTTTACCCGTTTCATTCTTGCGCACGAGCTGCGAAATCCGCATTTTCTCGCTTCGGTTTCCCTGTGCAAACATAACTTTACCCGGATCAAGAAAATACGTGTACCCGTTTTCGTGGTGTTCTACTTCACCGGCATCTCCCCAGAGGATTTGTGTAGTTGGGGTTCGTGTCGCATGATGAATGGATTCAATCCAGAGCACACCCCGAGGGTGACGGAACCCCACGATCTCATCAACTTCCTCACGACTGGGTTTATTACCATGGATGACTGCAACGTCACCAACCATAAAAAAACCTTTACCCTGGTACCGGATTCGTGGGGGAATCTCGCGTTCGCAAGTATCTTCATCCCTGACGGGAACCCACGTAATATCTCCTTCTGTAAACGGTCTCCGGGTGTGATCTATCCAGTAATCATTGCTAATCTCTCTGAGTTTATCTTTTCGGACCGCTCTTACCCGCATTATTTACCCGACCACGACGAGATGATCACCGTCACGAAGGACTAGTACGTGTTGACCGGCTTTGACCTCAAGCCATTTCAGTATCCTGAACTCTTTTGTCTGACATGTTTCAGGATCGAGGATACCCATGATATGATCATCCGCAAAAGCTACCAGTGCTGACTCAGCATTCCGCAAATTCCCTATAAAGCGTTCAACATCTTCCTCACGGACCGATCGTTGAATGCCCTCAGTGAGATCAAGAACCTTGAGATGGTTTGACTCAACACGTACCACTTCAACATACCGCCCACGGCTCAGTATTATATCCTGCCTCTGGAAATGAGGGAGGCGGACCGAGTAGGTGATACGGTAGAGCTGCCTCCCGTTTTTCTCTCCTACCAGTTTTGGATGTGTGGTGAACCTTCCCCCAAGCTGGGCTATTATTCCCTGAGAGATGAGTGTCCCGATATGCTGGGATCCAACGGTGATGTCCAGTCCTTCCCGGGTTTCGTTCATATCAACAATAAATGAGAGACGTTCTCCTCCTGCCTGAAGGGAGTCTTCTACCTGTTGGGCAATTCCTGCTGACATCTGAAGTTCAAAAGTACCAGGGAGTCGGCCATCAGCACGGACCTGGACGATCCCCTCATAATAACTCCCACTGATCCTGTTACAGCGGTCACACTGTTCTTTATGCCATATGAGCTCAACGCTACATGTGCCTTCAACAGGTGTATTGAAGAGCAATCCCTTCAGGGCAATCGTTGCTGTCGAGCGGTTCAGGGTATTATCGACTACTTTTACAACAATTGATGGTTTCCGGACATCTGGATGGAAGTGGACTGCAGTCTTTGCAAGCTCAGGTGCCAACTCAGACCGTTCCCGGTTAGTATCTGTCCAAGTGTTTACCTGTTTTATTGCACCGCAACTTGGGCAATGGGTACTCTTCACACGCCGGTCACATTCAAACCAGGGAGTATTTCCGATTCTGCAATGGTTGCAGAGGCCCTCATGTTCTGTGGGCTTTCCACATTTTGGGCAGAAAAAATCCTGAATACTCATAACGAATAGACCTGTGCATGGGGTATTTCACCGATCATTATACAGCCTGACGGAGTGACGAGCCCCATGTCAATAGCTATACTCACCGATCGTTTGCCCATCAGGTTGATGTTACCGGCTTTTTTCAACGCGGCTCTTACCATATCTTCACTGGCAGGGCAGTTGCCGTAGAACCATTCGGTGATTTGTACAGAAAGCTCGCCGTTGCTGATGGTGGTATTCAGCAATTCGCGATCGCACACGGCCACGATATCACCTACACCGGCTGAACAATGAACCTTCAAAAACATTGAATACCTATTAGCGGGAGGGAATAAAAAAGGTGAGTTGGAACCCTTTTCAAAGCGTGATCCTCACACCATATACTTTTGCGACTGTTTCGGCATGGATCCGGAAACAATCCTCTTCGGTAATCAGGTCATCCCGGAGCAGCTTGTACGTATACCTCGGTACAGATTTTGGGCCGGTTACTGCCCCCGGTCGTGAGTTCTCATCCATAAAATCACTCTCCATGGTAAACGCCCGCTGTTCGCGTATCAGCAGCGGTATGGCTTCATGTTTTGCGATGAGTGAAGGATGGAGTGGTGTATCGGGAGAACCGTAGTGCTTTACAACACGTTCTACCGGGAAACCGGCATACCGTGCCATATCTGCAATGTCGGTACATGGACCACTTTCAGCATGGATCTGCAATGCACACCTGCATTCGGCTGCACTGTTCAGGGCATGGGTAAGAATGTCATTGGATGCAGTCCAGATTTCCGGGCTCACTTCATAATGGGGTCTTCCGCTTTTCAGTGCAACTGCTTTTCCCTGCTTAACATATGCTGCCGCACAATCAATCCCGGCTTTCATAATATCAGCAGCTTCTTGTAATGTCATGCGTTCAGAAAGTCTGCTGATTTCAGCCGGATGGACTCCGAGAACCGGAAAAACGACAAGGCCAATCTCTTCAATCAACCCTGCGATACGAACCGTCTCATCAAAAACTACCGCATAGTCTGCACCGGATGAGGGACAGACGGACAGTGACCAGGAAGGTTTTGAGACAAGAAAGATATGTGTCCCGCCAGCACGCAAAAAGTCTTTTGCTGCCCCCATCCCCCTTCCATTCACCGGGTCAATATGGATATGATCGTCAGTGACGGGAAATTTCGGTGATTGCATAGCACTCCACGATCTGCATGAGGGGATAATTGTCTTGAGGAGCAAGCCGCGCCCTGCAATAGGCAAACCCAACGCGTGTTACGATTTCCACGTCAAACATGAGCCCGGACAGTTCACAGTATCCGAACGTGTTTTCTGTCATCAGGTCACGATTAAGTCTGACCGTGATCTCTTCTACACATGGCTGGAGGATTACCGCTTGTTCAATTGCGTTCTCAACACTTGCAGCCGATTTCCGTGAAATGGGGGTTCCGACCCATTGATGATAAAGTGCTCCCAACTTTATCCCGGCTTCAAAAATTGCCCTATCAGGATTAGGTATCATTATCTCTCCCTCTCAAATCAGCTGCAGGATACCCAGTTTGGGTTCCATTGCCTCTCCGGATCGTACAAGCATATCGATTCCCGATTCAACCTTATCCCGCGAAAACCCTTTTGACACCACGAGATCTACAACCTGATCCTTTGAGGCACGTCTTCCTTCACCGCCAATGTCACGAATTGCATCCTTAATCACCCTGACGATATCGCGCTTCTCCTTGGATATGCCTGTTGCTATTTTATCAATATCAAAACTTCCTGTCCTGGCGTCATATGCAATCTGGCGTAGACATGCGTCAACGATATGGATTACCCGTTCAGCATCGTGCTGTTCAATGGTATTCGAGAGCCGTATACGTGCACTTGCCTCAGCAAGTCTGACAAGCGCCTCGAGTTGCCGGGCAGTTACCGGTACCGGCTTGTTTGGCTCTGCAATACCCCTGAGCTTGAGGTAATAGCTGATTAGTGCATCTTTCGCCTCAGTGGAAAGTATCGGGAAACAGGATCGTTTTGAGTACGCGACATACTTGCGGAAGAACGGGGGATCGATATCCGGCATGACCGGTTTGAGCTGCTGCTGGATGTATTCATCAGTGATTCCCGGAATCGGTGTCTTACTGTGCTGAGCAATCAGTTCCCCTATTCCATGCGATTTGAGGATATGTTCGGCAATGGCGAGATCACGTTTCTGTTCGGGCTGGTCGGTCATGATGAATATGAGATCAAACCGGGAAAGCAAGGAGGGAGGCATATTGATCTGGTCGGAAATATCTCCATACATGTCAAACCTACCATATTTCGGGTTTGCCGCTCCAAGGAGAGCGCACCGCGATTTGAGCGTGGCAGTTATCCCGGCCTTGGCGACACTTATGGATTGTTGCTCCATTGCCTCATGCAGGGCAGACCGGTCTTCTTTCTGCATTTTATCCATTTCATCAACTGCACAAACTCCCATATCTGCAAGGACAAGAGCACCTGCTTCCAATGTCCAGCGGCCCTCTCCGAATTCATCTTTGACTGCGGTGGCAGTTAATCCGGCAGAGGTTGAGGACTGACCACTTGTATAGATTGCCCGTGGTGAAAGTTTTACAACATAACGAAGCAGCTGACTTTTTGCAATACCCGGATCCCCAATAAGCAATACGTGAATATCGCCACGCAGGTGGGTGCCATCCGGCATCTCCTTTGCAATACCTCCGAAAAGCTGCAGAGCAATTGCTTCTTTGACGTCTTCGCTTCCATATATTGTGGGTGCAATTGAGTGGGTGATCTTTCGGTAGATCATGGGATCGATGCTAAGAGTTTTGATCTCATCCTCATCTTTCTCATCGATCTCCACCTCTTCAAACTCCTTTTCGGCGATTTCGATTGAGTTGCATTCCAGAAAAATGTCAAAGACCGTACTCTTCTCACCCTTTACGATCCTCTGCATCGAACGGAGAATCCCGTTAATTACCACACGGTCGCCGGGGGCCACCTTGCCGGATAGGTCATCAGTCACATCAACATCAAGTGTCTGGGGTTGTTCCCCCCCACGGAGTCCCTCGGGAGATTCCTGAATCCTCAGCTTCTGAGAATCAACAAATTTTGAACGTTTTGGCAATAGTTCCAGTTTCTTGAATGAACACCCATCAGTTGCGCATCCCTCTGGCTCTATGAATTTCCCGTATTTCTGTTTTTTTGTGGTGAAGTGTCCCGCGGGGCATTTGAATGTTGCTTCAACTATACGTGGCCTGACTTCTGTGGTCTTGCGCAGGATTCCTTCAACCGAGAGGAATTTGTTGATGTCATCTGACCGTATATTGCGGATGCCTACTTTTTTTGGGAGATTGGTAAACCTGATGTTGATACCCTTGGGTTCTTTACCATCTTTGATCCGGATCAGCTGGCTGTTTTTTATTGCATCCCATACGTCTTCGAGGACCTTGCCAGGATTTTCCAAAAGTTCGTCTGCGAGTGCGATACCTGCTTTGCCAAACCGTTCTACATCCCGGTAGTCTATATAAAGGGAACGTTTGTGAGGATATTCACGGGAGATCTCTCCAATCTCTTTTTTATATTTGCTTTTTAATAATCTGCTCCAATTCTCTGTCTTATCGGTATCATGCAGGTCCGGGTTTTTGTCCATTTTTTTACCTCATCTGCACTTCTGTGAGGAGAGTACGAACCGGGCGATTAGTGCCTCCATCTGGATATCGCTGCTCGACCCCTCGGAGAGCCGGAAGTCAGTTTCACCGAGATGGTCGATCAGCTCCACTTTTAATCCGCGGTCCATATCCCTTTTGACGATCGCACGGTAACACTGGTTGATCAGTTCATTGGGAGCGATGCCCCTTTCGTGAAGAAGACTTGCAAGGAGCGATTCGGCCCCTTCAAAGTCTCCTCCTAGTGAGAACTTCAGAAGATCTTCAATTTCATCTGGCCGGGCAGTAGAAGTTATTGCATACACCATCTTTTCGTCAATAGTGGAACAGAGAATTGCCGCCCCTTGTAGTGCATTAATTGCCTTGCGCATATCTCCCTGTGCAATATAGACAATTGCTTCCATTGCTTCCTTCGTTATGGTGAGCCCCTCACGGCTGGCGATTCGGCGCGCTTCTTCCTTTACAGCATCCGGTCCCAGAGGTTTGAACCGGTATATTGCACACCTGCTCTGTATCGGGTCGATTATCTTGGAAGAATAATTGCAGGAAAGAATAAACCGGCATGTCTGTGCATAGCTCTCCATAGTCCGCCGCAGGGCTGCCTGAGCATCGGTTGTCAGTGCATCGGCCTCATCCAAAAAGAGGATTTTGAAGGTCGCTTCGCCAAGAGGTGTTGTTCTTGCGAATTGTTTGATCTGATTGCGCACTACGTCGATTCCTCGTTCGTCCGACGCATTAAGCTCACGGAAATTCATCTGCCATGAATCCTTAAAAAATTCATGTGCAAGGGTTACGGCAGCAGTCGTCTTGCCGACACCGGCACTTCCTGTGAAGAGGAGGTGAGGAAGGTTACCACTCTTCACATAGGACGACAATCGCTCCACAATTTCATCCTGCCCCACGATATCAGCGAGTTTTTGTGGCCGGTATTTTTCAATCCATATTGTATGGTTCTCTTCCATGGGCATCCTCTCTTTCCAGGTATTAATCTTGAGCTCTGGAACGGTTAGAATGGGTGGTCTTTCCTTTGGACTCCTGCAGTTAGGGAGGATCACGCGCTCTTTTTAATGATGACATAATGTTTATCATAAGGGTTTTGAAATTACTTTCCATGCAAGGAAAATATTGTGTACTTTCTCTTATCGTATTTTTATTGTGTGCTGCACCAGTCGCTGGCAGTACGGGGAAAATAGCTGCAGGTGCTCCGGTCTTTATCGGTGAGAGTAATCTGGATATCTCAAACGCATTGAATGGATGTCACACAATAGCGTGGTGGCAAAATGATACAAACACCAGCGCGCCATCAGAAAAAACCATAACTCTGTATGAAATAAATACAGTGTCGGAAAAAATATACCATTATAACATCAGCCCTGAGATTTTTACCAGTTATCCGGGCAGATGGTATTGTCTCGATAAGAAACCCCAAAAAGTGGTTTTTGAAGTTCTTGAGCCACAGCTTGATATCAAAGTTTGGGATCTAGATCACAACCAAGACGTAAGTGGGAAATCTGTGCCGATCTCTACGAACATCACCTATCGTGTAGATACGAATCTCTATCAGGCACTCAAGCCATTATATCGCCCTGATATTAATCCATCAGATTCATTTTTTACCGTTTCATTGACCGATTCCTTCGGACAGAGTATTAACAATATATTTACCGGAAGCGCCGGAAATCCTAAAACGCAGATTTTACCCTTCGATAATCAGCCTTTTATCACTGAATCCCCATTTTACTGGAGAAACGGGAAAGACTGGAACCGTAGCGCGCGGAATGCGAAAGGCGAACCACTCTATACCGCCGGAATAAATACGTTCACGATAAGCCAGAATCTCAATCACATGCACGAAACCTACATGAACAGCGGTATTACGGATATTGAAGGAAAGATAACGCAGACACGAACAATCACATTCACTGAGCCGACCACTACTCTTACCCCCTCGGGCGCTACTCAGGCGATGATGACAACGTTACCCGTTATTGAGACCAGTTCATCAGCATCTGGATCCATAACCCCAGTTCCGACGTCATCACCAATTGTAAAGAAGACAACCTATACACCCCTGCCGGAATGGATTACTGTGCTCGGGATTGGTATTGCGGGTCTGTTCATTCTCTGGAAACGGATCTGATTCTTTCCCCTGTTTTTATTACAAGGAATGTGTATTCAGTCAAGAAGAGATTCGATATGGTATCCCGTAACTAAATAATCGCTGGATCTCTCATCGCCGTACTGATCATTGCGCTTGCAATGCTCGTTATCCTATCCTCAATGTCACCGGGTACCGAAGAGAAATTCAACGATGCCAGTGCGCTCTATTCTAAAAGTGTGGATCTTACAAATGAAGGAAAATATGAAGAAGCCCTTAAGGCTGCTGATGATGCACTTGCGCGTAATGTGCCCCGACTTGTACCCCTAATCCAGTCAAACAGGGCAGGAATTCTGGTAATGCTGGGGAGAAACAACGAAGCGATAACTGCAAGGTGATGTGGCGCTTCATCCAAGCAAAACCTCACCACCGTCTTCTCGATTGCTTTTTTCAATAAAGCGAATGCTCTCAAAAATCTCGGGAGGATAGATGAAGCACAAGCTGCGTATGCAAAGGCGTACGAGTTTGAAAAAAGCCTTGTACGTCCGAGGACTGAGTTCATATCCTTCCCCCCCCCGACACCAACCTGATCTCCTCTTTTTATTGTTTTCTGTACCATTGACCGTTGATGGAGCGTTTGTGTCCTGGGATTCGTGCAAGATTATCACTTTTTTTCTCAAAGAGCTGCGTATCAGTATGACCTCATTAACTGCGAATAGTAATTCCAATATGGCACTGACTATATCTTGAATACAGTTAATAAACCAATTCTGATACGGCACTATGGAAGGGACAGCACGGGTATTTGCCGGAGAATATGGCGGTGCAACACTCTTAGTACAGGATGAAGATTCCGGGAATCCGGCATGGGTGGTGACACCGGGTGGGGCGTGGTGCCGGTTTATGTTTCTATCCGGCGCCCTGACCGAAGTTGTTGAGGTCGGAGATATGGTGCACACCCGCATTGCTGACCCAACGGGTGTATTCAATCTGATGATTGGCGGCAGGCATACAGCACTTGCAGAAACATTCTGCAAACTACCCGTACCGTCATTTGTTACGGTCACCGGGCGAGCCCAGATGTACCTCAAGAATGGTGAAGCATTGCTGTCCGTTCGTCCTGATAATGTACTGGTTGTGGATCGTCTGGTACGAGATCAGTGGGTGCTTGCAACAGCAAAATCGACCGTTGGACGTCTTCACCATATGAATCTCGCCATAGAGGGGACAGGCACAGATGAGCGCATCCTTGCTGCAGTTCGCCACTATTCAATGACAAAAACCTGGCTCCAGGATCTGGCAGTTATGGTTGAAAGTGCAGTACAGACAGTTCGTCTCCCGGAATGTGGTGCATCTGCGCTGCCTGATGTTCGCACACTGGTGATAGAGTTCATGCAGGGGGGAAGCGGGCCGCGGGGGATTGCTGTAGATGTCATTATTAAGCAGGCTGCGATGTGCGGTGTTTCTCAGGAGGATGTCCTCGCTGCGATTGAATCGCTCATCATTGATGATGAATGCTACCAGCCTCAGAAGGGATTCGTTAAACTGTTATGAAGCTGGAATTTTTCGGTGATGGCCCTGCTCTGGTCATTGAAGGTGAACAGCGACTATTGGTTGTTGCGGACCTCCATTTTGGTATTGAGGCAGATCTCGCTGCCCATGGTCTGCATTTCAGGAGCCGAAGTGCAGATAGGCTCGAACATCTATTGAAAACTGTTGATGCGGCAGACCCGGATATACTCATACTGCTGGGTGATATCAAACATAGTATCCCTTCGCTTACCTGGCAGGAGTATCATGAGTTGCCCGGAATTCTCGATGCTATCCGTAGTCGAATCTCCCTGAAGGTATTTCCCGGCAACCATGACATTGGTATCGAACGATATCTTCACGACACCGAGCTTCAGCCAAGAAATGGCGCAATCCTCGATGGAGTCGGATATCTTCATGGACATATGTACCCTTCCCCGCTCCTTGCAGGACACCTGATTGTTATCGGGCACCATCATCCCCTCTTCCTGCTGAAAGATGAGAGGGGGTGCTCCCTTCAGACCCCGGCATACCTGCGGGCCGGACTTCACACGGAAAGGCTGCGGATGGATACAACTCCGGAAAATACTGCCCCAACCCGCGTGTTGTTCATGCCATCTTTTAACGAGATTGCAGGATATGATCTCCTTCAGATCATCAAAAATCCGTTCTCACCAATTTCGAGATGCGTGAAAAAAGAGGAAGCGGAGATTATCCTTGCCGATGGGACGTATATCGGCCCTGTCAGTTCGTTGCAATCAGATGAGAGCGATTGAAGTGCTGGATCCAAAGGTCCAGGCATGTATAAAAAAGCGTGGATTTTCCGTGCTTTCTGATGCCCAGAAACAGGCGATACCACTTATCCTCAAAGGAAACAACATTGTCCTGATCGCACCAACCGGTACCGGCAAGACCGAGAGTGCGATGTTTCCGGTCTTTAATACTCTCCTGTCAATGCCTGCCGGTGGGGGATTCAAAGCGATCTATATTACACCTCTTCGATCACTCAATCGCGATATCCTTGCTCGTATGCAATGGTGGTGCAGCGAGCTCGGGTTGTCTGTAGGTGTTCGGCATGGAGACACGCCGATGGGAGAACGACGTAAACAGGCACTGTCCCCCCCCGATCTTCTGATCACCACCCCGGAGACATTTCAGGCGCTTTTCATGGGAAAACGCCTCCGAAAGCATCTCGCGCAGGTCAGGTTCGTTATCATCGATGAGATACATGAACTTGCCGGAAGCAAACGCGGTGCCCAGCTTGCGGTTGCCCTTGAACGGCTTCATGTATATGCGGGTGAATTCCAGCGCATCGGATTATCGGCGACAGTGGGAAATCCTGAGGATATTGCGCGTTTTCTCTGCGGTTCCCGTCCGTTCTCAATTGTTTCGGTTCCCGTTGCAAAACAGCTGGAAATTACCGTCAGGTTCGTTGGCGATAATTTCCAGCAGCAGACTGAAGCTCTTTCAAAAGCCCTGAAAAGGGAAGGATCAACCCTTGTTTTTGTGAACACAAGGGTCACTGCTGAAGCGCTGGGGCATGCCCTGTATGAACACGGGGATGTTGAGGTGCACCATGGCTCTCTCTCCAAAGAGGTGAGAATCGATGCCGAGGAACGGTTCAAACGCGGTGAGATCCGGACGCTCATCTGCACATCATCGATGGAGCTTGGTATCGATATAGGGCGGGTTGACCATGTGATCCAGTTTGGATCCCCCCGGGAAGTTGCCCGGCTCGTGCAAAGGATAGGTCGTGCCGGTCACCAGCTGAACACGGTCTCGCGGGGGACAATTCTCGCAACCGGCTTTGATGACCTGCTTGAATCCCTTGTCATTGCAAAGAAAGCCAAAGCCAACGAGATCGAACGGGTAGTGCCCCACAGGAATGCCGCGGACGTGCTCGCAAACCAGGTTGCTGCCCTCGCCGTGGAATATGGCGAGATAGAACGAGTAAAAATCCGTGAGATCCTGGAGCGCACTGCCACTTTTACCGGTTGCGGGACTCTCCTTAATGACGTGTGCTGCCAGATGGAGGAGCACCGGTTAATCCGGATCGATGGGAGCCGGATTGTCACAACGGCACGCGCCCGGCGCTATCTTGCCGGCAATCTCTCGATGATACACGATGAGCGGAAAGTGCCGATCTTTGATATGGTCTCCCGGAGAACGGTAGGTTCTCTCGATGAATCTTTTGTGGTCGGATGGGTACATACCGGGGTAGTTTTCATCACCAAAGGGCAGTTGTGGCGTGTAATTGAGATCGCTGACGGAAAACTGACGGTAGAACCTGCAAAGAAAGCAATTGGTGAACTTCCCTCGTGGGAAGGAGAACAGATCCCGGTACCCTTCTCGGTCGCCCGTGAGGTTGGAAGCATGCGGAGAAGACGCGACCTCTCAGAATATACCTCAGAGCCGGACTGCATCATCTTTGCAGAGAAGTTCCTGTCCGGAATGGACAAAAACCGTTCCCTGATCCCGACTGATATGCTCATCACGCTGGAAAATACCGATGACGGGGTAGTATGTAACGTCTGTGCAGGGCATAAGGCAAATGAAGCCCTGGGACGTGTTCTTTCAATTCTCATATCTGCACGGTACGGAACAACTGTCGGTCTTGAACTTGACGCGTATCGTATGCTCCTGCGACTACCTTCCTCTATCAGGGCTGCAGATGTACGGGATCTGCTGCTCTCACTTGACGCCTCACACATGGCGGGAATTCTACGGCTTGCCCTGAAACGCACTGCGCTCTTCAAGTGGAAACTGGTTCAGATTGCAAAAAAATTCGGTGCAATAGATCCGGATGCCGATTATGAAAAGATCAGTATCCAGCGTCTTTTAGAATACTTTGATGGAACGGTTGTTCAACAAGAAGCATACAGGGAACTACTATCAGAATATATGGACATCGACGCCGCTGTAGCAATTATCCATCAGGTTAAGCAGGGTGAAATTTGTGTTGCATTGGGACCCCATTCAATGATCGGTGCCGGTGGACTGCTTTCATCCCGAGATCAAATTCCACCCCCAACCGCTGATCATGCGGTGCTCGCAACGCTGAAACGCAGGCTTGACCAGGATGATGTACTTCTTGTGTGCATGAACTGCCGGGACTGGAAGAGCAGGACCGTTGTCTCCCGCGTACCCGATCAACCACAATGCCCGAAATGCGGGGCACGTCTCATTGCAGCGCTCAAACCCTATGAAGATGAAGTGTATACAAGTATCCGGAAATCCCGGAAGACTCATGGTGAGCGTGCAATAGAACAGCGTCTCTTAAAAAATGCCAATATCGTTTTGTCCAGTGGAAAGAAGGCAGTGATAGCCCTTTCAGCACGGGGCGTCGGACCGGAGAACGCGTCCCGCATTCTTGCGACCCTGACTGATGGTGACGCTTTCTACCGGGAGATAATGAAATCGGAACGAAATTTCATCCAGACGCACCGGTACTGGTCATAACTTATAAAAAAAAGTCACCTTACATAATTACATAATACTTTCGAGTTTCTGTTCGAGGAAATCCAGACCCTTCTTGATGTCCTCAAGGTTCTTGCCTCCTGTCAGGATGATCTTTCCGGAAGAGAAAAGAAGTGCAACGATCTTGGGATCCTTAATCCGGTACACCAGCCCCGGGAACTGTTCAGGCTCATATTCGATGTTTTCGAGATTCAGTGTGATGACCACTTTGTTGAGATTAATGTATTTTCCGATATCATACGAACAGACAATATTCGTTATCGCCACTTTTGGTTCTTTATAAGTATCCACACCTGCCTCCTTAAGAGACTTCATGATTATTCTGAGCCCTTCAGTAAGTGCTTTTTTGTCCCGGATACCGGTCAGCACAACTTTACCTGATGAAAAAATCAGTGACGCAATCTTTGGTTTCTCGATTCGGTAGACTGCGCCGGGAAACCGCTTCGTATTGAGTTCGCAGCTTTTAATCTTACCTGAAACATCAACAAGATCAATGGAATCGGCAATAACACCCGATGCTACGATATTCTCAATTTTTAATGATTCGTACTTTTTATCTGCCATCCACTATACTATGCTTTTCCCTGAATCATAATACTAATGGACAATCTTTATGTCCCCTCGGTAGAGACTACTCACCGAGATCTCTTTTTTCCTGGTATGAAAAGAAGATACTTTATATCTGATGCATGGGATTCCGGTTTATCTGGATTAAAAAAATATTACATGGTATTACTGAACTTTGTCAAACTGCAAAATTACCAAGAGCATTCCCAAAAAGGAATCTTTTACCTTATGTACCTGAATACATTCGCTTGCGGATCAAAAAGATTTGCACCAGAACTTTTTAAAACACCTGCGTTCCCTAATCAGTAATTCTTCTTTAATGAACAATGGGTTGAGATATTCAGTCCGTTGGGAATATCTGCAGGTTGGTGCATATAATAATCGAAACGCTCATTAAGTGCACCATCAAACCGATCATGAATGGTGCGGTATTCTGTTACAATGGACGATACGCTTACAGACATTATCGATAAATCGTGTGAAAAGCGAAAAATCTCACGGTCTGATTGGATTAGCGAAGCATGCCACAAGAACCTTGCAGGAAGTTCGGGAACAAGCACGGCTGGTGCACCTGCGCTTCCATCGGCTGGCCCGGTGTTTGGTCATAATGATCATAACATGGTTAGTTACGATGAAACATACAAAACCTTCCAGATAGATGTTCCCGAGTACTTCAACTTCGGTTTTGATGTGATCGATGCATGGGCGAACAAGGATCGAAACAAACTCGCAATGATCTGGGTGAACCAAGACGGTGTAGAGGAGAAATTTACTTTCTGGGATTTAATGCGTCTTTCTAACCAGATTGCGAACATTATGATCAAGTATGGTGTCAACAAAGGTGACCGGGTCCTGATCATGTTGCCTCGCGTCCCTGAATGGTGGACATTTACGCTTGCATTGATCAAACGCGGTGCAGTTTATTGTCCAGCACCCACAATGTTGACCTCCCACGATCTGAAATACCGGATAAATATTGCCGATATCAAGATGGTCATTACAAGTCAGGAGCATGCTGAAAAAATCGATGAGATTGCGAAGGAATGTCCGTCACTATCCTGTAAAATAGTGATCGATGGCAAACGACAAGGTTGGATTAGTTACGCTGTGGAACTTGACTTTCCGGCTCCGGTATCAACAAAAATAGTCTCATTGCCAGCCATGAAAAAAACCAAGAGTTCTGATCCACTCGTGATTTTTTTCACATCGGGAACGACCGGCGAACCTAAAATGGCGGTGCATGACCAGAGTTATGCGCTTGGACATATTGTTACCGCACGATTCTGGCATGATATACGCACAAACGATCTTCACTTCACTCTCTCGGATACGGGTTGGGCGAAAAGTGCCTGGGGTAAGTTTTATGGGCAATGGATCGAAGGTGCGGCGATTTTCGTGTATGATATCCGTAGTAAATTCAATCCTACCGAGATCCTGCCCCTCATCGAGAAATATGGCATAACAACGTTCTGCTGTCCTCCAACAATTTATCGAATGCTTATTCTTGCTGACCTTGACAAGTTTGACTTTACCGAACTCCGGCATTGTGTGAGTGCCGGTGAGCCGCTCAATCCTGAGGTAATCAAAGCGTGGAAGGAGGCAACAGGGCTTACGATCTATGAAGGGTACGGACAGACAGAGACCGTGCTCTGTATCGGTACATTTCCCGGTATGACCCCGAAATTTGGGTCTATGGGAAAACCATCGCCCGGCTGGCATATTGAGCTACATGATGACCATGGGAAACAGGTTGGTCTGCATGAGGAAGGCAAAATTGCCATCAACCTCGATCCACGCCCGGTTGGAATATTCCGGGAGTACTTGCACAACGATGAAGAGAACGGGAAATCGTTTGTAAACGGTTTCTACTATACCGGAGATAAAGCGTATAAGGATGAAGATGGTTATTACTGGTTCATCGGCAGGGACGATGATGTAATTAAAGCTTCAGGCTACCGTATCGGACCTTTTGAAGTAGAGAGTGCCTTAATCGAGCACCCGGCAGTTCAGGAGGCAGCAGTTGTTGGATCGCCTGATGATATCCGGGGGCTCATCGTCAAAGCGTTCGTGATTCTCAAACCCGGAATCAAACCATCAGAGGCACTTATTCGTGAGATCCAGAATCATGTGAAAAAGGTTACTGCACCATACAAATACCCGCGTGCAATCGAGTTTGTAGACTCACTCCCAAAAACCATTTCAGGAAAGATTAAACGCAACGAGCTTCGTGGCCGGGAGATGAAGAAATCCCTGAATGGAAACATCGCCGAAAAGGAGAAGTGACCCCCTATCTTTATTTAATTTCATATATAATGTATACAAGCGCGAGGGTAGCCAAGCCAGGTCAACGGCGTCAGGTTCAGGGCCTGATCTCGCAGGAGTTCTTGGGTTCGAATCCCATCCCTCGCATTATTAAGGTTTTTTTGGTTCTTTTTTTAGCGGGAAAATTTCATCGAAGTTAATCTTCAGTAGTGTATTAAAATGCGTAAGGATTCTTTTATTATATATTCATTTACAATGAAAATCACTAAAAAGGTAAAAAAATGATGTTGTATCATTTCGTCCACTGTATTTTCATGCATAAAATAGCCGCATGAAATTACCGATTGACCAGGAAGATTCAGATTATTTTATGAGATCGGGCAACACAACATAATCGCGAAAACGGATTCCCTTATTTCGGGGGCAAAACCCCTTCCATGAACGTCCTTCAAATTGAATAATTAAAGAGAATTATTTCCCTGAAGGTTCTGGTTTATTATTTTAATTATTTTAAGTCAACAAATTTTTTTAAAAAAATTGTTGCAGAAATTCCCAAATAATCTTATTATACAATTTGAATTTTTTTCGGTTCTGTTGTGCTTTTAACGTTATAATATTGCATTATTTTCTCGGTCCTACAAGGTAAAAACAGATGTAAGATCACTTAATGAAAAATATTGTAAAAAATGTCAGACTTTTTTTTTGACGAATAATTTTTTCAATTTTGGGAAACTTCATCCAAATAAACTTTATTACTATGAATAGCTGTACTATTGAAGTATGAAAGAGAATCTAGCCCGAATTATTTGTTGTATTACTATTATCCTTGTTGTTGCAGCATCCGGATGTGTTGCACCCCCAAAAGACAATAAATCATCAACAACAGGGAATTTTTTTAATCCCGGTCAAACCGACTCTGCGGCTACAGTAACAGGAACTCCGAATTATGTTAGAGAAGTAACGGCTTTTCCAACTGAAACTCCCACTAGCGGATATCGGACAATCGCTCCGGTAACCCAGATCCCTCAGGATAAATATTGCCGTATTTTTTCAAACACGAATACATTTTCTTACAATAAAACTGCAGTTGCGTTTAACCTGCAGAATCCACCGATGTACATCAATTATACTGTTAAACCGTCCAATATAACTAGAAAAATAGCTTATACTTCCAAAATTACAGGAGAAGGGGATAAAGTACTTACTGTTGATACTTATAGTCCCTATTCTTGGTTTGAAATCACCGTCAGGAATAAACTAAATCCGAACGAAATTTATCTTCAGGACGGATTTGGAAGTGCGAAGGGGTATAATGAGTACCTGAATCGTACCCTCAAAATCGTGAAACGTGGAGATATGCAGATTGAATTCTATGGTAACAACATAACAGCAACCTATAGTGTGTGGGTGAAACCGGATGGAAATTTGAATGATACCACGCAAATCAATATGACAACAGAATGCACCTATTTCGACCAAAACCCTCGGGATTTTGTGCAGGTGGGAACTACGGCAACACCACTCGTAACATGGACCGGATGATCAGGTAAATATCAAACAAATCATTTTTCTTGATCCGATATTAGATGTTTTTAAGTTCTGATATTTTCATCTCTCTCCATCGTTAAACGGTGAGGTATTTATGCGATGAAAGCGATTTTAGTAAGGCAGACAGCCAGAAATTCTTTGTCCCGGTGGGGTAGTGGACATCCTAGAAGATTGCGGATCTTTTGACCCGGGTTCAAGTCCCGGCCGGGGCGTTTTTGTTTAAACAATCGTCTTTTCTTTACATCATTCTTCAGATTGGCTGACGGTTGTTCAATCTTAAAAAAAAGAGAGATTGGCGTTAGTTAAAGCACAGGTTTTTGTTTTAAAGCTGCCACAAGTAATTTTACACCGGCTTCTATATCTTCGGTATCCAGAACTTCAACGGGTGAATGAATATACCGTGAAGGGATACTTACTGTTGTGCTGGGAATTCCACCTTTTGTCAGATGGATTGCTGTAGCATCTGTAGTCCCTCCGCTTCCGACTTCCATCTGTACCGGAATTCCATGAGTCTGGGCTGTGTCTTTAAGCCACTTCACAACTTTCCGGCTGGCGATGAGTCCACGACCACTGCTGTCTACAATAGTGATAACCGGACCTTTCCCCATCTCCACCGGGGCATCTTTCATCTCAATTCCCGGATGGTCACCCGGTATTGTGACATCTGTAGCAATTGCACAGTCGGGATCGAGAGCATAAGCGCTTGTCCGTGCTCCTTTGAGTCCGACTTCTTCCTGAACGGTAAAAACACCAAAGATAGTAAGAGGGGAGTCCATCTCTTTTAGTGCTTTTATCAGCATAGCAACACCGGCTCGGTTATCAAACGCCTTTCCTGATACCCGGTTAAAGGCAAGTTCGGTAAACTCGCGGTCCACAGTTACCGGTGTCCCAACTTCAATACCAAGATACTCCACTTCTTCGCGGTTCTTAGCCCCGATATCGATAAACATATCATCAATTTTAACGCCTTTCTTGCGTTCTTCCTCATCCATCATGTGTGGGGGTTTCCCACCGATGACCCCAAGGTACTTACCTTTCAATCCATGCAGGATAACGCGCTGGTTATACAGCGTCGGGCCGTACCAACCCCCCAGAGCGACAAACCGGATAAAACCCTTTTCATCGACATACTTGACCATAAGCCCGATCTCATCCATGTGCGCAGCGAGCATTACTTTGAATTTATTACCATTTTTAATCGCTATCAGGTTACCAATGGAGTCTTCCCGTATCTCGTCAACATGCCCTTTGAGCTCCTTTTTAATAACCGCAAATACACTGCTTTCACTTCCTGATACACCATGTGCGTTGGATAATTTTTTTAAAAGTTCTTTAACCATATCAATCACCCATTACTTTTTGTATCCTGTCAAGAGCCCGGCTCAGGTTTTGCCGGGAGGTTGCGTAACTGAATCGGGCATACTCCGGCGAATTCACGCCAAACGCTGTTCCCGGGACAATAATAATGCCATTTTCGATAATTCTCCTTGTGAGCTCCGGCTTCATCGGTACAAACGCATAGAATGCACCTTCGGGAAACGGGAATGAAAATCCCAGCGCTTCCAGTCCTTTGCAGAAAAGATCCCGTCGCACCATATATTCGTCGCGCATCAATGTTACCGGGCTCTGATCCCCATCGTAGGCTGCGAGAGCCGCATATTGGGAAATTGATGTAGCACATGCCTGGCAATACTGGTGTACCTTCACGCACTGATCCACTACCTCTTCAGGAGCAGCAAGGTATCCCAATCGCCAGCCGGTCATCGCGTAGGTCTTGCTTGTTGCATTAATAGTAATCACATTTTCACCAAAACGGGCAGCACTCCAGTGCTGTTTGCCGTAGATGAAATGTTCATATACCTCATCGGAAACAACCGTAACACCTGCATCATTTGCATATTCAACAAGTGCCTGGACTGATTCTTTATTTTCAACAGCTCCTGTTGGATTGGCCGGGGAATTCAGGACCATGATCCGTGCACCGTCCATCAGCGCTTTTGCCTTCTCCACATCTACATGAAGGTCCGGGGTGAGTGGCACACTTACCGGGCGCCCGCCCGCAAGGGTGGCAAGAGCTGCATAAGAGACAAATCCCGGGTCCGGGCAGAGAACACGGTCCCCTTCACCAACAAGCGCCTGCATTACGATGTGGAGTGCTTCGCTTGCACCGGCAGTCACAATCAGTTGATCTTTATCATAGGAGAGCCCGTTCTCATTTTTAAATTTTTTACAGATTGCACTCCGTAGTTCGGGAATTCCTGTATTATTTGTATAACCGGTTTTTCCTTCTAAAATCGCTTCAATCGCTGCATCCTTTATGTGTTGAGGCGTATCAAAATCCGGCTGTCCAAGACCCAGGTTTATCGAATCAGGACCCGCGGCTTCAAATATTTTCCGGATCCCGGATATTTCAATACCTCGTACCCGCTCTGCAAATTTCATTTTCATGTCATCGTACTCCAAATTCATTCGATATTTGTGTGACGGTTCTTAAGTGCAATCTCATCGGTCTGGGTGATCTCCATCAGACGGGAAATAACTGCATCGGCAAAGATCATGGAAGTCGTTTCAAAGAGTGTGCCAAGTGGTGCAAACGACTTATGATCCCCCATCATCTGCCGGATTTCAAACTCAATGGCATCATCCCCTACCTCGTCCCGGTGGTGTTTGATAATTACGATACAGTCTGATATCTTTCCGATTCTCGATTCCGCGTTTGAAGTTATAAGGCAGATTTTCGCACCAATCTCCTTTGCTGTTTCCGCAATATCGGCAACGGTCTTAGTTCGGCCAGAACCCGAGAAGACAACCATGATATCCCCTTTGTTCAATGAGGGAGTGATCGTCTCTCCGACAACAAATGCCTGTAACCCAAGATGCATGAGTCGCATGGCAAATGCCTTTGCAACGAGTCCGGATCGCCCCGCCCCCATTACGTAGACTCGCTTTGCTTTAAGCAGTTCTGCAATAAATTTTTCGACATCTCTGTCTGAAATTGTATTAGCGATTGCCCGGATGTTTGATGCCATCAGCCGCATCATATCCTGAACTCGGTGACTTTCCATGCTTCTCTCATAAAAAGATGCAATCACATAGTAGATGAGAATTTCGTAGTATCGGACTCCCTACGAAAAAACCAGTATTAACTATTGATACACAACGAAAAACAAGGAAATGGCTACAATTGCTATCTGTATAACTGGGTGATGCCCTTTAGCAAATAAAAAATAAAAAAGACATCAAGATATTACTTTTATCCTTCTCCCAATATTTCATGAATTATATGATTGATACCGCTCAATGGGTCCATAAGAAATAAGCTTGTTCTCTTCAAGAACCGATACTGCTCCATGACCCCCGCAAATAAGGCACCGTTTGCCGGTCGTTAATAGGGCCCTATCAGTTTCAAAGGCAATTTCAAGCAGTGCCTTTCGCTCTTTTTTTGCAAGATCGCTGTCAACGTTAACCGATGTTACAAGAAAAGCAGCAAGTGAGCTGTATTCAGCACGCTCTTTTGTGAGACTTGAAAAATTGATCACACTGTCTGCAGCGAATAGCATCCCCTCTTTTCGGGAATAGAGATAGATCTGTCCATAGGTATGTCCGCCGAGACCTTCCAGGACTTCCAGTTGGAGATCCCCGATACTTACCAAATCTATTACCGGAAAAATTCCCTGCATCGTTACCGCGTGGTGAGAGAAACATTCTACTTTGGTCGGGGAATTAAACTTTGAGAAAAGGTTGATCATCTTGGTGTAGAACTCTTCAAGGACAGAGTGTTCGCTCCGTGAACCATAAGCACGATTGTTTTTTTTGATTATTTTAAGAGTACCTTCGTGCATGAAAATTGGTGCCGTGAAATATCCTGAAGCTCCACAGTGATCCGCATCGGCATGGGTAACAATGATCCTCGATACCTGCTGTTCATCTCCGAGGCCATACCGCGAAAGCATTGACAGAACATCATGATGATAAATCCCGTAGCCGGTATCGATCAGGACCTTTTCACCTGCGGTAGAAATCAAAAAAATATTCCCGCCACATGGGACCTGGAAACAAAAAAGGGTGCATTGTTCAGTAATCTGAAATTTCTGGACATCTGCATAGAACCTGTTCCGGGTTGTCGCCCACATCGTCTGGCCGGTTACAAGGACGCTCTCGAAAACTTTCCGAGGATCATTTCCCTGTGCCATCAGCTCCTGTACGATGTGATTTGTATCAGCAAGGAACGCGAGTAAAAAATTTTCTTCCGATTCCCCGATGAGTTCCCGTATTGCCTGGGCATACCTGACATAAAAAACTGTATCATCAAGGTGTTTTCCGGTAGTATCATATTCAAGGATTTCGAGACGGTAGCATGATTTCAGCTGATTCAAGAGCTGGTCGACAACTGAGCTCTGCTCAAGGTTCAGGCTGACGGTGAGCCGGTCGGGATGCTTTCCTTTATCATCAAAATCGATAAACGCTATGTTGGCTCCCACCGATGTGGTAATGTTCAGGAATTCATAGAGTGCTCCTGGCCGGTGCGGAAGATAAACAGAGAACTTTAAAAAGTTCAGCGGTTTTAATGACGTCTGAAGGTACCCTATCAGCGCAAGATCACGGGTAATTTCCATGAACGCTTCTTTTGAAGCAGTAACTTCATAAAACACGGTTGCGGGGTCAATACGCCGATCATACTGTATGCGATTAATATTACCTTCATATTTTTTGATGATCTCAGCAGCCCGGTGAAGCGATCCCGGTATGTTTGGCATATGGGCGATAAAAGAGAACTTCTTCAAAGATATCCACCGGATGTGCTTTTATTCTTGGATGCGAGTTCCGATATACATTACGGTTGAAGTCATAAAAATATAGGATGTCTTTTCTCTTCAATCATTCATGGAGAATTTAACGTAAAAATCAAAAAAATCTATTGTTGTAATTATTTCCTGATCCTTTTTGAACATCCAAGTACCGGCTGCATGATACCTGTCAATACTACGACCATGAAAATGGAGTAAAAATAGTTATTTAAGCGCAAAATTCCCACTTTCCAGCCTTTTGTTAAACAGAATATTATTATTGAGGATAAATATTTTTGTTAAGGGATTACTGATAATTATCATCTATAGACAATGTGTTCTGCCTTATCCTTTGACGAAACTATATCTATTCTACCGGGAAACCCATAATCAGAGGGAAAAACCTGATGACCGACGTGGGAACAGCGAAAAAAAATGGTGAAACCAGCCTAAAAACGATGATCACCACTATAAAACACTCAGTTTTTTATGACGAAACTGCATATCACCTGCCCATCTCTTTTGCACTTACCGGAATAGCGGTTCATGATCAGAAGGCAGCACTTGACGTGTTTGGAAAGACTGACAGTAATCCCCTCGTTGCTTCGGAATGCATTCTTGCGGAGAAAACAGCAGCTGAAGGCAGGGAACCTGCACCCTATACCGGTTTTATTGATGATACCATAATCCGGAAACTTGGATACTCCCTTGTTGATGGCAGTATCCTCGGGCTTGCTCTCGTTGTTGGTAGTCCTCCAAGTGCAGATAGTGCTTCTGCCATCTGCCGGGAATTGCAGGAAAAATACATGCTTACATTCCTTGCCGGTGACATTGTTGCATCACTTTCCCATGCAGGTGTGAAGCTCGGACTCGAATATCGTCTGATCCCTCTTGGTTCGACTCCAACCTACGGGATTCACTTTGTCGATATCATTGCACGGGTTGCAATGATGTTTGGAGGGGTTACTCCAGGTGATATATCCCGTCTTCTCGCATACGCTAAAGAACGGGCAAAAGCGATTGTAATTGTATTTCCCGGGCTTTCTGACCAGGAAATTGCATTTGTTGATGGGATGAGAGTCCTTGGTTTTCCCATTCTTTCACTTGGGAATTATCAGGGAGGGGAATGGATATCCGCAACTCCTGAAGAGGTTGTCCGTCTGGGGATGGAGCAAAAAGGAATTAAGGTGAATGTAACTGCCATCCCAATCCCGATGGGGTGCTCACCTGCATTTGAGGGAAAGAGCATCCGGAAAGAAGAGATGTATGTAGAATTTGGTGGGGGAAGATCCCCTGCTTTTGAACTATTGCGCATGCGATCTGCAGATGAGATAACTGATGGTCAGGTGACCGTCATCGGTCCTGAAATCGGATCAATGAAGGAGGGTGGTGCCTACCCGCTTGCAATCATCCTCGACGTAGCCGGGAAGACGATGAAAAAAGATTACGAGCCGGTTCTCGAGAGGCGTATCCATAACTTCGTCAATTACGGCGAAGGATCCTGGCATGTTGCCCAGCGGGATATTATCTGGGTGAGAATCTCCAAAGAGGTTGTTGCAAAAGGGGTAAAAATCGAGCATATCGGTAAGCTTCTGGCAAGCAAGTTCCGCATGGATTTCCCCCAGCTGCTTGATGCAGTTTCTGTTACCCTTATCACCGATGAAGTAAAGGTGCTAAAAGCAAAAAATGATGCAGAGAAGGTATATGCAGAACGGGATGCACGTATCAAGGGGATGCGCGATTCAGACGTAAATACGTATTATTCCTGTACGCTCTGCCAAACCTTTGCCCCCAACCATGTCTGCGTCATAACTCCTGAACACCCCGCTCTCTGCGGGGCGATAAGCTGGCTGGATGGAAAAATTGCCTATGAGATAGCGCCCTCAGGTGCCAATCAACCTATTGACAAAGGAGCTGTCATAAACACACGCAACGGGGAATTTGAAGGAGTCAACAAATTTGTTAAAAAGGCAAGTCATGGTGAGATCGACCGCTGTTCGCTTTATAGTGTGATGGAATATCCGATGACGTGCTGTGGCTGTTTTGAGTGTATCGCTCTTATGCTTCCGGAAGTGAACGGGATCATGATAGTCAACAGGGAATTTAAAGGTATCACACCTTCGGGCATGACGTTTTCAACGCTTGCCGGAACCATTGGTGGAGGGGCTCAGACACCTGGATTTGCCGGCATCTCTAAAAACTATATTCTGTCTGACCGGTTCCTTCAGGGAGACGGAGGCATTGAGCGCCTTGTCTGGATGCCTTCCCAGCTCAAAGAGGAGCTGAAAATCCAGCTGATAAAAAAACTTGTTGAACAGAATAAATCAGATCTCTTTGAAAAGATCGCAGATGAGTCTATTGCAACGTCGATTGAAGACCTGATCTCCTATCTTGAACGAGTACAACATCCGGCACTTCAAATGAAACCCCTCGTGTGAGGAGATTGTATGGAATATGATCTTAATTTCGGCTGGAATGGTGCTATCGGTCAGGTGAGTATTGGAGCTACCAGAGAAGAGGGGGGGACAAGAAACAGATCCTACCGCATAGGTGGTGGAACTACACTCCAGTTCCTTGACGGGAACTCGTCATCCCCCTCACCGCTTGTTGCATTGGAAATCTGTGATAACCCGGAATACTGGTCGCCGATCATCAAAAATTACTGTGGCGATCTGGTAAATAATGTGCATGAATGGGCGAAGGTTGCTGAAAAGGTCTACAAGGCTGATCTGGTTCGTTTGTACCTGACCAGCACACGGCAGCGGAATTTTGCTGATATTTCCGCTGTCGGAAAAACTGTGGAAGCAGTACTTTCATCGACAGGTCTCCCTTTAATCATTGAAGGCAGCAATGAGCCTAAAATTGACAGCGATGTTTATCTGAAGTGTGGTGAAACCGCCCAAGGAGAACGACTTCTCCTTGGAACCGCTGAGGCAGGAAGGTACCGGAGCATTGCCGCCGCAGCTCTTGCCTATAACCACTCCCTTATCGCCCAGTCTCCCATTGATGTCAACCTTGCAAAACAACTCAATATCCTTTTAAGGGAAATCGGTGTGCAACGCGATCATATCATGATCGATCCCTACACCGGTGCACTCGGTTATGGGTTTGAATATTCCTATTCAGCCATGGAACGGATCCGGTTTTCTGCGCTGAAAGGGGATACGGATCTCGCTATGCCCATAATCTGTTCAGCTATTGATTCGCTGGCAATAAAAGAAGTCAGGGAAGCCGAGCCTGCACTGCAGGATGAGATGGCACTAAAGTGGGAATTTTATACAGGGATTGCTGCTGCCGTTGCCGGTGCCGAGATTATCTGTGTCCGTCATCCAATGACGGTTGGTCTGCTAAAAAAAGCGTTTACCAGCATGAGAAGCGGTGCAGTTTTTTCGGAGGAGAAATAATAATGGCACTCAAGGCACTTGATGTCTACAAACTTCTGCCTAAAAAGAACTGCAAGGAATGCGGTGATCCCACATGCCTTACGTTTGCGATGAAACTCGCCAGTGGAAAAGCGGATGTGGATCTCTGCCCGTATCTTGACGAACAGGCAAAGTCCGTGCTGGGTGCAACCACGCGACCCCCCATACGGCTTGTAAAAGTCGGCGTGGGAGAAAGGTCGTTTGCCGTTGGAGAGGAATTTGTTCTTTACCGCCATGACAAGACCTTCTATCATCCCCCAGGGATCCTCTTCAAAGTTTCAGATACATGGGCACCTGAAGAGATCACTTCTGTAACTATCAGGGTCAGGGACGAATCATTCACCCGTATTGGCACCGATCTGCGGTTTAATGGTATTGCGATTGAAAATACCAGCGGTTCGCCGGAAATATTTGCACGAGCTGTTGCCTTAGTCGAGGAATCTGCAGATCTCCCCCTCGTCCTGATAGCTAAGAACATTGAAGCGTTTAACGCGGCACTTGTCCAGGTTGGTAGTTATCAGCCCCTGATCCATGCAGCGACGAATGAAAATTTCAGGGAAATGTGTGCACTCGCCAAAAAACATAGTTGTCCCCTCGTCATTCAGGCTCATGGGCTGGATGACCTCACCGGTCTTGTAAAAAACTGTCTTGCTGAAGGCGCAAAGAAACTGATCATGGATCTTTGCCCGCAATCCCTCGGTGATTTTATTATTTTATCAACTGCTGTCCGGCAGCTTGCAATAACCCGTGCAGTTCCGGATCTGGGGTATCCGGTATTTATTGATGCCACACATCCTCCTCTGCAGGATGCTGAAATCGCACTGGGTATTGTTAAATATGCATCGGTAATTATTACACCACCGCTTTCCCCTGCATCCGCCAAAGCCGCCCTCACGCTTCGCCAGAATATTTACACGGATCCCCAGAAACCGATCCAGATGAATCCCGGTCTGTACCGGGTCGGAACCCCGGGAAAGGAGGCCCCGGTACTCCTGACGGTGAATTTCTCCCTGACATTTTTTACCCTCCAGGGTTACCTTGAGTCAACCCGCATTCCCTGTTTCATGCTGATTGTCGACACGGAAGGGCTATCGGTCCTGACCGCTGTAGCTGCGGGAAAGCTGAATGAAGCCCTGGTGCGTGATTCGATCAGGAAATTTGATGTAGAACATGAAGTATCTCACAAAACGCTGATTATTCCGGGCTATTCCGCACCACTATCAGGCAGGATTGAAGAAGCAACCGGTTGGAAGGTGATGGTCGGACCCCGCGATGCCGCAGAGATAGGAGAATACCTGCGTGAGGAATGGAAGAAGCACGAATCCTGAAAATCCAGGATAAAAAAATTTCAATAGTTCATTTACGTCAATATTCCTAAGAGAGGACAAGGGTAATCATCGTAGCATATTTCTTATCTCTCTTACCAATGGTAATGTTAAGGACAGATCATCATGCGCACGGTAACATTTCTTCCGAGTTATCGCAAAATTGACGTAGCACGTGGTAGTACCATTCTTGAAGCTGCACAGAGAGCAGGACTGAATATAAACGTTGTCTGCGGTGGACAGGGAAAATGTGGCAAGTGTGTCGTCTACGTGCAATCAGGAAAAACGGAATTTGACCGGCAGAAATATTCGCAGTTTTTTAACGAGGATGAGCTAAAAAATGGTGCTTGTCTGGCCTGTGAATCCACGGTTCAGGGTGATTTACATGTTCTTATTCCTGAAAGCACCCTTATCCAGGAACAAAAAATTCTTGTCGAAGGCAGGGATGACGAGATTGAACTCCATCCTTCTGTGAGGAAATATTACGTCGAACTTCTGCCCCCGACACTCACCGACCCATCACCGGATCTAACCCGATTGTTATGGGGTATTCAGAAGAAAGGTGGTCCGGTTGCGGAAAAGATCTACGTGCCGCTGGAAGTAATGCGTGAAATTCCCACCCTCCTTCGTCATAGTGACTGGAAAGTAACCGGTACGATTGCCCTTGTCCCCGGGGGTTATCGTCTTATCGATCTTCAGGAGAATGATACATCAAAACGCATCTTTGGTGCTGCAGTTGATCTCGGTTCTACGACTGTTGTTGCCTATCTGTGGGATCTGGTAAGCGGCAGGGTTATGTCAGTCGCCTCGAATTACAACAAACAGATTAGTTGCGGTGAAGACATTCTCGCACGCGTGAATTTCGCCCGGAAAAACGGACTTATAAAACTCCAGGCACTTGCTGCAGAGAGCATCAATGCAGCGCTGACATCTGCTTCAAATTCTGCAGGTATCGACCGCGAAGATATTTACGAAGTGGTGGTTGCGGGTAATACGGTGATGACCCATATGCTGCTTGGAATTGATCCGGCGTATATCATCGCAGAGCCTTATGTGCCGGTAGTCCAGCGGGCACTATCCGTAGCAGCAAACAGGATTGGAATTGCCGGTAATCAGAATTGCGGACTCTTTGTCTTCCCGGCTGTCAGCGATTTCATCGGAGGCGATATTATTGCTGATATACTTTCCTGCGGTATGAGCGAACGTGAAGAGATCTCGCTTTTAATCGATATTGGAACCAATTTTGAAATTGTACTCGGAAATAAGGAATGGATGTTTTCCTGTGCCGGTGCTGCCGGACCAGCACTCGAAGGTGGAGAAGTACTCTTTGGGATGCGTGCAAATCCCGGTGCCATTGAAAAAATTACGGTCGATCCCATGACCCTTAATCCAACGTACAGCACAATCAACAACATCAAACCTCGGGGCATCACCGGATCCGGGTTAATAGATCTGCTTGCAGAACTCATCTCGGCATGTGTTATTGACAGGACCGGCCGGATTAATACCAGCATAGAAAATAACAGAGTCCGAATAGGATCACACTTCCCGGAGTATGTCGTGGTCTGGGCCGGTGAGTCTGATGTCGGGAAGGATATTGTGATTACGGAAAATGATATCAAAAACCTGATTATGAGCAAGGCCTCGATTCATGCTGCATGTGTAACTCTTATGAAAGAGGCTGGTGTAACCCGGCATGAGATCTTCACCATATATTTTGCCGGTGCATTTGGTAATTATTTAGACAAGAAAAACGCAACAATTATCGGCCTTATCCCAGAGATCGAATTAGACCGGATAAAAAATATCGGAAACGGAGCAGTGACGGGCGCAAATCTTGCGCTTATTAACCGGAGAGAGCGAAAGACACTCGATGAGATCGCTCGTAAAATTGCGTACATCGAACTCAATGCAGAACCTTCATTTATGGAAGAGTACACCTCAAGTACATTTTTACCTCACACGGATCTCACCTTGTTCCCCCTAGTCCAGAAACTTCTGGAAACCTGTCGGCTCAGGAAGAGGTAAACATATGGCAAAGATGCTCCCTTCTCCCCACTCTCTGGCAACTGGTGTAGGTGCACTTCCCCATACGGACCCGGTGACTGCATGCAGTGATGTCCTGGATATCTTCCCCCAGTTTCCTTATGTGCCTTCCCTTCCTGACCGAGGGCAGATGGAAAGTATTGTCTTTAATGATTCTGAGCAGTTGCCTGGAAGGATCATCAGGGATGACCGGCTTCTTTTTGACAGTACAACAGATCAGACAGAGGCTATGGAACAGGTATACATGGACTATGTTGAGGGCAATTATGTTCCCTACGGACTTCATAAGGAGTATGCATCAGGTTTTATCGAAATGATGTCTCATACCTTGTCTGATGCGAAGGTACTGAAATGCCAGGTGACCGGTCCGGTCACTTTTGGCATGCAGGTGGTCGATGCAAACAAGCGACCAATTTACTATGATGAGCAGCTTGCCGATGTGCTATCGAAGATGATTGCACTCAAGGCACACTGGTGTGAGAGGGAGATGAGACAAAGAACCGGTGTTACAGAAACCCTCGTAGTTTTGAACGAGCCCTACCTTGCTTCTTTGGGATCATCAGTCGTACCGGTCGATAAAGAAACGGTAAGAGCCGGTTGGGAAGACATTGCTGCGCTGATTGAAGGTGGGCTTGGTATCCACTGCTGCTCGAATACTGACTGGGAATTCGTGCTGGGGCTCCGTCCTTCAGTTATCTCTATTGATGCTTACACAACAGCAAATGAGTTTTTGTTGTATGCTGATTCCATTGTCACCTATATGGAGCAGGGTGGCATTTTGGCATGGGGGATTGTCCCTGCAGAATACAACATCTTTGCCAAGGAGAACCCCGAATCCCTCTATCAAAAGTATCTTGCTATCAGGACCCGGCTCTGTGCACATATGCCGGAATATCTTTTTGATGCACAGTCTCTTATCACACCCAGCTGCGGCATACGGTTCGCTGACCGGAATGGTGCCCTTTCCATCATGAAAACCGCAGCGGAGATCTCCCGACGCATCAGGAATAAAGGAAACGGTATATGATCCTACGTCAGGACTAAAACGGACAAATCATGCAAAAACATCCCTTTACTATCGCCCTTTCAGGAAAAGGAGGGACCGGCAAGACAACGGTCAGTTCCCTGCTTATCCGATCGTTTATTGATCTGGGGGAAATCCCCGTTCTCGCGGTCGATGCAGATCCGAATGCCAACCTTCATGAAGCGCTTGGTGTACCTGTTCGTGAAACACTGGGGAGCATGAGGGAAGAGGCATTTACCCGTCATATCCCCCCGGGCATGAATCGCCATGACTATGTCAGGTTCCGGTTTCGTCAGGCTCTGGTCGAAGCAAAGGGATTTGATCTTGTGGCAATGGGCCGCCCTGAGGGGAGCGGATGTTATTGTTTTGCCAATGACCTGTTATCAGAATGTATGATTCAGCTTGAGCGCGACTATCGTTTTATCGTTATTGATACTGAGGCTGGCATGGAGCATATCAGCAGAGGGACAATCGGGAAACCGGATATGCTGCTTATTGTGAGTGATCCAGGTGCACGGGGATTGCGCACAATTGCCCGTATTAAAGAGATCGCAACGCAACTGGGGCTCGAACCGGGACGAATTCAGATTGTTTTCAACCGTTTTAAATCAGGTACTGCCCCGGTTGATATTGGCAATGTAACACCAATAGCATTGATTCCAGATGACTCCCAGGTCGAAGCGGCGGATCTTGCTGCCAATCCGGTTTCAGAGATTCCTTTTGACAGTCCGGCCCGGGTTGCGGTGCTGAATCTGGCAAAGAAAATTCAAAAACGTGCATATGAAAATGACGAAAAACCGGATTAATTTTCCACCAATCATCATTCTTTTTTTTTATAAAAAAATTTCACGGATTTCAATGAGCGATCAATTTCTTTTCATGAGTATAAAGGTTTCAAGACCGCAGATTATTTGCAGGTTTTTTCCCATGCTTGTGTCTTTTATACTCCTACACACTTATAGAACGACCATGAAACATGCTGCATATGTGCGGTATCAACAGCAGCATCTTCGGCAAAAATTATCTATCCTTTTCAGGTTCTGCAGGCACGAAGGAATTGAGGTATCGGTAGTACCGGATCCCCACAAATGGATACTTAAAAGTAAAATCAAGAAAAAAAATGATAAAATTAAACGAAAAAATATGATATTGGGATTTATCCCGCAATTTGAATCGCACGAAATTAAAACAAATACTTCTGAAAATATAGGTATTAAAAAAAGATCCGGAAAAAAGACCAATCTGCTTCCTGAAATGAACCATCAGATCATTGTAACCAGTAAAAGAAAAAATATTGAATTTGTCCTCTCTCATGAAATTGGGCATTACCTTGCAAAAAAATTCTATAACTATGAACACCTGCACCAGAATGAAGATTTTGCAAATGGAATCGCGTGGTGTATTATGAACCAGTGTCTGTACCGGTTTGATATCGATGAAGATTGTGATGAGTACACAAAAAAAGCGCAGACCTGTTATGAATATTTTTTTGATACGGTAAATTCCGTAAAATCAACCAGAAGGGGCGGGTTCTTTTGAGATGCATTCCGAAATGCTGCTGCATTCTATGCCATGGTGATTCCGTCTCCAGGTTCTGATGCTATGGATTGAGGACAGGATAAAAAACTCATCGACAATATCGAATTTCAGAAGTGGCAGACTGCCTTTGGCAAAGGGTGCTACAGCACCGGCACCATTTCTCGTTTCAAATAGATATTTTCGTATTTTTTTTGTATTACCAAACACATGAATGTGCAGATTCTTTCAATTTCTTATTGTACCTGATGCAGAATTCATAGTACGGAGAATCAATGGACGTAGACATGTAGGCGATGTCAAAACTTCCGGGAGTTTAAACGTAAGATGAAGACTCTTATGAATAAAAACAAAAAAAAGTGAGTTTGCTATCCTAGACCTTAATGTATGATAGCTGGTTTAAAGTAGAAGTTCTGATTAGCATGGTGTTGTTGGGGATTGAATAGGTCTTGGCATTCTGGAGATTGTTGAGATACGTTGATTCCAGATCACTCGTATCTGCACAGAACTTTTGTGTTGATATAATTGGCTTAATGGTAATGGTTTTTCCAAATTCCGTGGTCTGTCCCGTAAGGATGTAATTTGCATTGTAATTGTTGCATCCCCCAAAACCACTCAGGGTCCCGTCATTGTTGAACGTCAAGGTAATCTGGACATTTGGTATAACGGGCATGGTCCCGCCTCCAATAGTCCCTCCATTCAGATTCCAGTTCCCTGTCAGTGCCGGATCCGTCAGCGGAGCCGTGGTTGCAACAGTGACTGGTGTAGTGGGTACGGGAGTGGGAACGGTAGTCGCTGGTGTCGGTACTGGTGCCGGTGTTGTTGTGCATCCTGCTACGAGTATGCCCAGAAACAGCACGGCACAAACCAAAAACAACAAAGATTTCATATCACAGAATATTATAATCTTCTATTAATACTTATCCCTGAGAAGAGACAGGTCAAATGTTTGCAATCAATACCTCCATCACCCAAATACTCATTGAGAATCAGGACTAAAAACAAAGTAAGAATGGTAACAAAGAGTGTTCAAAAACCTATTAAATCCCTGTTATTTGACATGGATAACACCCTGTTTGACCTTGTCGGGGCCCAGATCGCCGCATGCCAGGCTGTGGTACAGCAACTCGGGCATGATGACGGGAGGGAATTGTTCTCCTATTTTTTAACCCACTCCCATGGATTTGAATCCCATGAAAATATCCGCCAGTACATGGTCGAAAGGAGCATTCCTGTTGATGGTTTGTTCCGAAAAGCCTGTCATGTTTATGAGACCGTAAAACTTCAGTACATTTCACCCTATGTGGGTGTGACCGAAACACTGCAATCGCTTCAAACCCACGGGTACGCTATGGGAATTGTGACTGACGCTCATTCCCGGAATGCAACACTTCGTCTGGAAAAGACCGGGTTGCTGCCGTTCTTCTGCTGTATGGTCACCTATGACATGGTAAAAGTGAAAAAACCGGCACCGGAGCCATTCCTGTTCGCCCTTGAAATGATGGAAACCAGTACCGACGAGGCAATTTTAATCGGCGACAGTCCGCGGAGGGATATTGAGCCCGGGCGCTTTCTGGGTATCCTGACGGTGTATGCCCGGTACGGGGACCGGTTCTCTGACGACCGTTCGGATATTCCTGCAGATTTTGTTATTGATGGAATTGCTGACCTGCCGGAAATTCTTAATGGACTTTAAAGAAGAAACGGAATTATCCGCGATTTTTATCTCGGCAAAATTTGGTTTGTGAACGATAAAAAATTTACCTGATTAAGGAAGAGAAATCGTGACCGTACCCTTTTACCTGCTTCACTTATGGATAGGTGATATAATTCACTTTTAGGAATCTTTTTACATTTTTTAAGAGTGGTGCTGAGAAACGCGGTGAAATCGTGTAAACCATCGATAATTATCGAGTAATTCTTCTGATCCCAATTATAAATCATTGAAATCTTATAATGTGTAAAAAACTAGCGCGATTGGCATGTATCCTGTATTAAATCCGTGTATTTTTGAATTTACAGTGTTTTTGACCAAAACTTAAAGAAATAAAAAGATACAATAAAAAAATATGTATGTTCCGACCAGGATCTTTTTCACCAAGGGGGTTGGTGTGCATAAAGACCGTCTTGCATCCTTTGAACTTGCGTTGAGAAAGGCCGGTATTGAAAAATGTAATCTTGTCTACGTTTCGAGCATCTTCCCGCCGAAATGTAAACAGACATCAAAGCCAGAAGGATTGAAATGCCTCCAGCCAGGTGGTATTACATTCTGTGTTATGGCAAGGAACGAGACCAACGAGCCCAACCGTCTGGTCTCCTCCGCAATTGGTCTTGCCCTCCCCAGCGATTCCGACGAATACGGTTACCTGTCCGAACACCATGCATTTGGTGAAACACAGGAAAAGACCGGAGAATATGCCGAAGATCTTGCGGCAACTATGCTTGCAACAACACTCGGCATTGAATTTGATGTAAATGCTGCATGGTCAGAGCGAGAGCAGACCTATAAAGCAAGCGGAAAGATCATCAAAACCCAGAATGTCTGCCAGTCAGCTGAGGGAGACAAAAATGGTCTCTGGACAACAACGATTGCTGTTGCAGTGTTTTTATAACTGACTTTTTTACGGGAAGATGATTGCCAAAACTATTCCCTATTTTTTAATTGAAATTTTTTTAAAAAATTTAAATCAAAGATTTAACCACAGAGACCCTATAAAGAAATTAATTTGAGGTGCCCTTCATGGACGATATCTATCTCATTGAGATCCGCCTTGCAATGACAAAATGGCGGATCAGGGAAATAATTTCTTATATCGGTCGGTTATTCGCTATAGAAGGTTTCCTTGAATATCATCCACATGTCACGTTGTTTGGGCCTTTTACCCTGAATGAAGGTGTCAGCTCCCGTCAGCTCATCGATATCCTCGGCCTGATGGCAGCCGGGTATGATCCCATCCCGTTCACCATTGACGGATGGGAAATGCGTCAGGGAATTAACGGTAGCGTGATTGCATTCCCGGTCAAACCATCAGATTCCTTAAAAAAACTCACATTATCGATAGTCGATATACTGTCCCCTGTCACCCACAGCCAGAATATATGGGACGCCCATCCTGACAGCAAATGGTTTCACGTAACCGTAGCAAACCGGATGGATTCACTACAGGCATCGACTGTTTTTTCTGTACTCACCGGCCGGGAGCAGGAGGAATCCCCACAAGGAATTCTTTTGAGGTTGAGACAGCTGCTGTGGCGTGTGACCAGCAGCAGAAAAGGGCACGCAGTCCGCCCGGTCACCCTTGATGATACAGGACTCAGGATTACGGTAATGCAGGGGGAAGACATCCTCACGGAATATGATCTTCTGGAGAAACGGTGGATCACCGGTGATCACAGTCATACCAGTAAATCCTGGCAAAAAACTCTTGCGCTCTTTCGGCAGCAATCGGGATTTGAACGATTGGATCCCCTCCCCTCACCCCCTGAGGATATTTATCTGATTGCTGATCTTCATCTCGGCCATGCGAATATCATCCGCTACTGTTCACGTCCGTTCCTCTTTTCCGATGTCCGGGAAATGGATCATGTACTGATAAAAAACTGGAACTATACTATTTCTCCGGAAAACCGTGTGTATCATCTGGGAGATTTACGGTACGGAGACGATGCGTTGCCCACGGTACAGTACCGGCAAAAACTCAAAGGTCACATTACCTTTATTGAAGGGAATCACGATGATCGGGAACAGGGTTCAGTTCCATCATCCCTGCTTGATTACGGCGGTTTCCGGTTCCTGCTGGTTCATGATCCTCCTGATAACTGGTCAGCATTTGACGGCTGGGTCATCCACGGGCACCATCATAACAATGATCTCCGCAACTTCCCGTTCATCGATTTTGAGCACCGGCGGATTAACGTGAGTGCTGAAGTGATCGGCTACATCCCGGTGAACCTGAAGGATATCTGTGAGCTCATACACGACCGTATGTCCCGGGGAGACATGACACCGATTCTTCTGAAGTATCCCTATAGATCGGAATGATGGGACATTTCCCTCCCCGTTTTGTCCGGTTCATAACCTATATACCGACCAAGTGTGTAATTCCACGATAGAGGGAAGACAACGTGTTGTTCGAACGGATTATTTCTGAGGGCATAGCCCACAATTCCTATCTTATCGGATCAGGGGGTAGGGCAGCGGTGATCGATCCGCGGAGGGACTGTGATATCTACATGGAAATTGCCAGCCGGAATGAAATGGTTATTACCCACATTTTCGAGACGCACCGGAATGAGGACTACATCATCGGGTCACTGGAACTCAAAAAACGATGCGGAGCGGAGATTTTTCATGGTGCACAGATGGCGTTTACCTATGGGAACCCGGTAAAGGAGGGCGACAGGTTCACTCTGGGGTCTCTGGTTGTGTCAGTTCTGGAGACTCCCGGGCATACCGAAGAGAGTATCTCCCTTGTAGTGCAGGACAATGAGGTTTCTGATCAGCCATATATGATATTTTCCGGCGATACGCTCTTTGCCGGTGATATTGCCCGGACTGACTTTTTCGGGCAGGAACGAAAAGCGGAGATGGCAAAAAAAATCTACGATAGCATTGCGAATAAAATCCTGCCGCTTGGTGACGGGGTGATTCTCTGTCCCGCCCATGGGGCCGGGTCGGTTTGCGGTGACGAGATCGCCGATCATCCGTTCACTACCCTTGGTTATGAAAAAAAGACAAATCCCCAGCTTACATCAGGACGTGAACTTTTTATCTCGCGGCGGGTAACTGATTACCCGTATTACCCTCCCTATTTCCGGCAGATGGAAACCTACAACCGTGATGGAGCCCCTATCCTGCACCGTTTACCGGACCTGAATCAGCTCTCAGTCCCCGAAATCGACAAGCTCAGGAAATCCGGTTGCCAGATCATTGATATACGGTCACCTACCAGTTTTGGTGCAGGCCATATCCCGGGCAGCCTCTCCATCTGGCGGGAAGGTCTTTCTGCATTCATGGGCTGGTTCCTCGAATACCAAAGACCGATTGTCATTGTCGATGACTTCAATCTGGATCTGGACCCGGTTGTCCGCGATTTTATCCGGCTTGGTTATGACACTATTGCGGGGGTACTCTCCGGAGGATTTCCTGCATGGACCAAGGCCGCTCATGACATAGGGACCGTGCGAACCTGTTCAGTTCAGCAATTAAAGGAACGTCTTGATAAAGAACATCCTTTCATTCTTGATGTACGGGACATGAAGAACTGGCACGCGGTCGGCCATATCCCTGGTGCCCACCATATCTATATTGGGGAACTACCTCTTCATTTTGATGAAATCCCCAAACATGGACACATAGTGGTCTATTGCGATGCAGGCTACAAAGGGAGCCTTGCGGCAAGCCTCCTCACACTTCACCAGTACCATAACCTGACCAATGTTCTGGGAGGAATGACTGCGTGGAAAAAGGCAGGATTCCGGATAGAGAAATAATTTTTTCTTTTTTATTTCCTAAAAAAAAATTAATAAAGTTTATCAGCTCATGTTGGGAATTCCAATGGTGTAAGTTTATGGATATCTTGAAAATCCCGAGAATGGAAAAACAGGAATATGATCGGCTTATTGAAAAGGGATATGTCTGCCGGATCGCATTCCAGGGTGAGAAATATCCTTATATCGCACCATTCCTCTATGTCTTTGATGGATCTTTCCTTTACTTCCTGTCCACAAAATACGGGAAGAAGATCGAATATTTCCGAAAAAGTCCGTATGTTTCCGTTGAGATTGAGAAATACACAAAAGACCTCTCGTCCTACATGTTTGTGACTCTCCAGGGCTATCTCGATGAAGTCCATGACTCGATCGAAAAGAAGGTTATACGGGAAAAATTTGTTGATTTAGTTGTTGAGAGAAACCTCTCCTGCAACATCCTTGCAGCGCTTGGGCACTCCCCTCTCGACCCACCTGCTGCGATTGCTGAAGAGGAGCGTTCGCTGGTCTGGAAACTGGTCGGGGTCAAGGATCTTGTTGCACTGAAAAATCTCTGATTTTTTTTGTTATTTATCTTCATTCACGCAACCTAACCATCCAAGCATCTGATAAGGATCTGTCATTGGCATTGTACAGGTACGGCCAGTACAGATATGCGCAGTTGCCTTCCCCTCAAGTGAATTCAGATTACGGGTGAAGGGTGCGAGGCCGGTAAGGACGGGATCCTGTTCACCGAATGGTTTGTAGACAATCACTGCGCACGGAAGATAGTGATCTCTGAGTCCATTGATCATTGCCCGGGTATCATCAGCATCCCGCTTACCAACAATAACAATATCATAAATAGGTCCAATCGCACTATCGAGAGCGCACAGGAACCATGCATGCGCCGATGGTGACTGGAGCACGGGTGCTGCAAAACAGCGTGAAAGTTCTGACGCCTGCTGTTCGTATGACGAATCTCCCGTGAGATGGGTCAGTCTCACCAGATTTTCAAATGCAACCGAGTTGCAGGACGGGATTGCTCCATCATAGATCTCCTTTTTACGCACCAGCAGGATTTCGGCAGTATCCGATGTCATAAAAAAACCTCCCTTTACCTGGTCCCAGAAATGTGCCAGGAACCGGGAATTCAGTTCACAAGCTGATGTGAGGTAACCTGGTTCAAAGGTGGATTCATACAGTTCAAGTAAGGCCTTGATAATGAATGCATAATCATCACCGAATGCCGGGATCGCAGGTTCACCGTCGCGATACCGGTGCAGCAGCCCGCCGCTTGCAGAACGCATGCGGGTTAACACAAACTGCATGGCCCGTCTGGCTGCTGCAAGGTACTTCTCATTGCCAAATGTCCGGGCAGCCTGTGCCAGCGCTGCGATAAAAAGGCCGTTCCCGTCAGTCAGGACTTTATCATCGAGTGAAGGGCGGGGGCGCTGCTCTCGCGCGGTGAAGAGTCTGGCCCTGATGGATTCAAGCCGGATCTCAAGGTCGGCTTCTGGCATTGCGGAAGATGAGGCCACCTCAACAATGGATTTTGTCCGGCAAAGAACATTCTGTCCCATTCCGTTTCCTGTCTCCTGATAATTTCCGGTAGGTGTAATGCCAAAGACCTGTGCAGCAATTATCGCATCTTCCTTTCCCAATACCTTCTCGGTCTCACTTGTTGTCCAGAGATAAAAAGCGCCTTCACCCCCGGCGCTATCAGCATCCTCTGCAGAAAAAAATGCCCCTTCAGGAGCGGTGAGGTTGCGAATAACATAGGATACCGTCTCTTCAGCGGTTTTCCGGAATTCAGGATTGTGTGTTGCCTGATATGCCTCAGTGTATGCCATGACAAGGAGTGCCTGGTCATACAACATCTTTTCAAAGTGCGGTACCCGCCACTGGGCATCCGTTGAGTACCGGTGAAATCCGCCGCCAACCTGATCAAAGATACCACCACTGCGCATAGCACCGAGAGTCTTTTCCACCATGGTAAGCGCATGTGTATTGCCCGTCCGTTTCCAGAACCGTAACAGGAAAAGGAGTGTATGCGGGGTAGGGAATTTCGGCGCCCGTCCAAACCCCCCATACTCTGGATCGAATCGCTGCACCAGTTCTTCATAACCCCGATGAAGAAAAGAAATATCAGGCAGATCCTCGACGTGCGGTTCCTGCTCCTGCTGGAGAGCAGTTGCAATTTCCTCTGCTGATGCAATAAGATCGTCGCGCCGTTCCTGCCAGGATCGGACAATACGGGGAAGCAGATCAGTAAGTCCGGTCATACCAAACCGGCTTTCTTTTGGATAGTATGTTCCGGTAAAAAACGGTTTTTTTTGCGGCGTCAAAAAAACGGTGAGTGGCCACCCTCCCTTACCGGTCATCATCTGGCAGACTGACATATAGATGCTGTCAATATCCGGGCGTTCTTCACGATCTACCTTGATGCAGATAAAATCCTTGTTCAATATAGCGGCAACACCGCAGTCCTCAAAAGATTCGTGAGCCATGACATGACACCAGTGACAGGTTGCGTAACCAATGGAAAGAAAGATGGGTTTATTCTCTTTCGCCGCACGGGCAAACCCTTCGGTTCCCCAGGGGTACCAGTCAACCGGGTTATCCGCGTGCTGGAGAAGGTAAGGACTCTTTTCGTGGATAAGCCGGTTATAGTGTTTTTCCGGTGCATCGGGAGCTTGATTGGGCAAGCATTGTTCCGGTGTCATAGCTGCTCATAGGCAGTCAGAGATAATGAGACTTTCAGAAGCGGGTAAAAAAACGGTGTAATTATGTGTGAGCTGATTCCAAAGAGCATAGGTACTTGTTGAATGGACGGATATGCAGCGCCGTTTCTGACGGTCGTTTTGATAGGAACAGGTGTGATAGGTATTTCCCTTTTGCTGGACATTCTCTGGGCTCGGGTAATACCCTTACGATCTTTTTATTATTTTATCCGAGCTCCCGGTGTTATCGTTCACGAATGCAGCCATATTTTCGGATGCCTGATTACCGGCGCAAAAGTAAAAAAAGTAGTATTCTTTTCAGAAAAGGGGGGTTCTGTAACTTATACATCTTCAAAAATTCCCTATCTTGGTGATATGGTGATAAGCACCGCACCTCTTTTCTGCATACCGCTTGTATTGGCAGGATGCACGTGGGTGTTTTCGCAGTATCTGGGCTGCGTGTTCCCGCCACTCCCCATGGGTATTGATTCAGCGGATACCATTTTTGGACTGTTTATAGGCACCATCGGAATGTTTTCCTGGAACCTTATTGTCCGGTTCAATCCATGGTTCCTTCTTTACCTTTACATAACGCTCACGCTTGTTTTGTCGCTTGCTCCGAGTACGCAGGATTTAAAAAATGCGGCGATTGGGATCGGCATCATCACTCTTGTGGGCATACTGGTCTTCTGGAGTTCTCTACCCTTAGCAGTAACTCTCATTGAGGGAATCACCCGCCTGGTTGGGATTGGTTTTGCATTTGGTCTCATGTCTGATATTATCGCGCTTGTGATCTCATCTCCGCTTATGATCTGGTATATACACAAGCGCTCTTGAGATTCCGGGCATAGCTATAAGATCGGTATTAATTGATCCGGAGGCAATTTTTCTGCATACATGACACACGAGTCTCCTAAAGACCATACCGGGGATAATGAAAATGGTGCCCGGCTCACCCCGGTGATGCAGCAGTATTGGGAGATCAAGGAAAAGCACCAGGATACTATCCTGTTTTTCCGCATCGGTGACTTTTATGAGACATTTGAAAGCGATGCGGAACTTATTTCACGTGAACTGGAAATAGTTCTTACCTCACGCTCAAAAAGCGGCGATAACCGTATTCCTCTGGCTGGTGTGCCCTATCATGCCGCAGACGGGTATATTGCCAAACTTGTCGGTAAGGGATACAAGGTAGCCATTGTCGATCAGGTCGGGGATACAAAAAACACCAAAGGAATCGTAAAACGCGAGCTGGTACGGGTGATTACTCCTGGTACGGTGATAGATTCCGCGATGCTTTCCTCATCGGCTGCATCCTGCCTGCTCGCACTCTGCCCCGATAGGAAAAATAATCTCTGGGGAATGGCACTTCTCGATATATCGACCGGGGAATTTTTTGTTGTGTTGGCAGATCACGACCCCAGCTTCCAGAATATCCTTTCTGAGATTGCCCGCTACCGCCCGGCAGAATGTATCATACCTTCAACAGTCCCTGATGAGCTGAAGGAACGTGTCCGGGACCGGGGGGTTGTTGTTACAGTCTTTAAAGATGAGGATTTTTCCGAACGGTGGGCACGACGTACCCTTCTGGAACATTTCCATATTGCCTCACTCGCGGGGTATGGATGCGACGAGTCTCCTGCAGCCATAGGTGCGGCAGGAGCAGCGCTTGCCTATGCAAAAGAGACGCAGAATTCCCCGCTCACCCATATCAGCAGTCTTTTTTTGCGTTCGTCTGCTCAGGGGCTGATGCTGGACGCAATCACATTGCGCAACCTCGAAGTGAAAGAAAGTATCCGTATCGAAACAAAAGGTGCGACCCTTTTATCCAGTCTTGACCTGACAAAAACGCCCATGGGAAGCCGGCTGCTCACCTCGACTCTTTCCCGCCCGTTCACCGATATCGATGAAATCAACAAACGGCTGGATGCGATTGAATTTTTAATTACGTGCACCCCACCACGACTTGCTCTCAGGACCCTGCTTACCCGGTGCGCCGATATTGAAAGAATTGCGGCGAGGATTGCCTACGGAAATGCAGGACCCCGCGATCTTATCGCGCTTGCCGACTCGCTTTCAATACTTCCAAAAATAAGGAATACGATTCAGGATTGCCGGACCGTTCCTATCCCGCAACTTATCCTCGAGGCCCTGCAGGATCTCCGTGATTCTCCTGATAGAATCGATCTCATACGGAACGCTCTAGTTGATGAACCCCCGGCGATTGCGCGCAACGGGGGAGTTATCCGGCCCGGCCATTCAAAAGAACTGGATGAAATCAAAGGTGTCCTGCATTCAGGAAAAGACTGGATTGTCGAGCTCCAGCAAAAAGAGCGGGAACAGTCCGGCATTAAATCTCTCAAGATCGGGTACAACAGGATCTTCGGTTATTACATTGACATTACGAAACCTAACCTTCATCTCGTTCCGTCCCATTACCAGCGCCGTCAGACAACGGCTACGGGCGAGCGTTATACACTTCCTGAGCTGCAAGAGAAGGAGACTCTTATTACCCATGCGGATGAGCGTGTCCTGGCTCTTGAGCGTGAACTCTATACCGGGCTTGTTGAAGAACTTCGTACCGCTATTTCTGATCTTCAGGTAATAGCACGGGGGATAGCTGTCTTGGATGTCTCCGCTACCCTTGCTGAGATTGCGCAGACCCGTGATTACATTCGCCCGCAGCTGAATACCAGTGATGCGATTTTCATCCGTGATGGACGACATCCGGTCGTAGAAAGGGGTGTTTCGGGAAATTTCGTTCCCAACGACACCGACCTTGCCTGTTCTGGCACTCAGGTTATGATTATCACAGGGGCAAACATGGCAGGAAAGTCCACGTACATGCGTGCGGTGGCCCTCATCTGTATCATGGCCCAGTCAGGAAGTTATGTCCCGGCCCGCCATGCGAGTATTGGCATCGTTGATCGCATATTCACCCGCGTTGGTGCTTTTGACGATCTCGCCAGCGGACAGAGTACATTTTTTGTGGAGATGCTGGAACTCGCAAACATTCTCAACAATGTTACTGTAAAGAGTCTCGTTATCCTTGATGAGATTGGCAGGGGAACCAGCACCGTTGACGGATGCTCGATTGCAAAGGCAGTGCTGGAATTTCTTCATGGAAGGTCAGGTGCCGGACCAAAGACACTTTTTGCCACACACTTCCATGAACTTGTCGAAGTGGAGGGTGTACTAAAAAGGGTTAAAAATTATCATTTTGCCGTAAAAGAGACAAAAAATGAAGTGGTCTTCCTCCGCAAGCTCATACCCGGCGCTACCGATAAAAGTTACGGTATTCACGTTGCCCGGCTTGCGGGCATCCCAAAAAAAGTGACCGAGCGTGCCGAGAGTATTCTTACCGAGACCATGAACCGCGATGTCCCTTCCGGCACCCGTCCCCAGCGTTACACCCAGATCCTTTTATTCGATAATGACAGCACAACAACAACAACAACAACAGCAGCACAGCACAAGGCACTTAATGAACTCGCCTGTATCAACCCGGATGAGATGACTCCCCTTCAGGCACTTGCAAAGATTGTCGAGTTGCGGTATATGCTTGAGAATAAGGAAGAATAATCATGAAGATTGGGAATACCATGTCCTCTATCCACATCCTTGATCAGGCAACCGTTAACCAGATCGCCGCTGGCGAGGTGGTGGAGCGCCCTGCATCAGTGGTAAAAGAACTTGTGGAAAATGCGATCGACGCCGGTGCCCGCTCAATCCGGATCGATATTATCTCGTCTGCAAAAGAAATTCTGAGTATCCGGATCATTGACGACGGATCTGGCATGTCTCCTGCCGATGCTCTGCTCGCTTTCACTCCTCATGCAACGAGTAAGATTACCCGAATTGATGATCTCCATCGTATCCATTCACTCGGATTCCGCGGAGAAGCTCTTGCCAGCATCGCCGCTGTGTCGCGGGTCAACCTGACAACACAACTTCAGAATGCAGGGAATATTACCGGGACGAGGGTGCTCATCGAAGGGGGAGAAATTCGAGAAACGGGAGAAACCGGGGCACCGGAAGGAACCAATGTGCTGGTGGAAGACCTTTTCTTTAATACACCGGCACGAAAAAAGTTCCAGAAGAGTAAAAATACGGAGTTCGCACATATCCACGCGATCCTGGAAGGCATCTGTCTTGCCCATCCCGAAATATCATTCCGGTTGTATATCAATCATAATGAGAAGCTGGTGACAGATCGATCACCCCGTATCCTTGATACCATTGCCCGGATATATGGCAGCGATGTGGCAGGGGATCTAATACCGGTGAATCTGTCTCTTCCGTTCATGAAGGTATCCGGGTATACATCCCGCCCCTCTCTTTCGCGGAAGGATGCCTCCCGTATTTTGTTAGCGATCAATCAACGCTCAATATCTTCCACAATAATTACCGGGGCCATAAAGGAGGGGTATGGTACCCTGCTCGCAAAAGAGCGTTTCCCCATCGCTTTCTTCTCTCTTGAGATTGATACGGATCTGGTGGACGTAAATGTGCACCCGACAAAAAAACTGGTGCGACTCTCCCGTGAAAAAGAGATCGCCCGGGCAATGAGCGAAGCAGTTAAAACAGCATTACTCAGTCATGACTTGATCCCTGATATCGTAGTTCCATCGCAAATATACCTGGAGGATGCCTGCAGGGAAACAGCAACAGCATCCGTTCTGAGCTATGATTTCACTGCACCACCACCATACGGAATCAGTGAAGTTCTGCATTCAGGTACGATTTTAACTGACCGCCAGCTGCGGCAGACAGAACTTTCGACCGGCATGGTCCCGGTCGATGCGAAACTTCCTGCCATGGAGGTTATCGGTCAATTGGGGGGGATCTACATCCTGGCCACAACTGATACCGGTGAACTTGTGCTTATCGACCAGCATGCCGCTCATGAGCGCATCCTTTACGAACAGGTCATTTCACGAACCGTAGGGGTTCATCGTTCACAGGAGCTGCTTGTACCTTTTATCCTGCACCAGACCCTGCAGGAAACTGCAATTCTCCGCGATCTTTTACCTGCTCTTGCACAGGAAGGGTTTGTTCTTGAGGAATTTGGCAGGGATACCTTTCTTGTCCGGGCAATCCCGGTGGTATTAGGTAAACTCGAGGATACGACAATGATTGATGAGATGGTGAGTGATCTTGTCAGTGAAGAGGAGGTCCGCTCAATTAACACGCGCGAAAGAATTACCCGTATCATCGCATGCAGGGGTGCAATCAAAGCAGGTACCGTCTGTACACGGGAACAATGCCAGCGTTTGATACACCAGATACGGTATGCAAAAAATCCCTTCACTTGTCCCCACGGAAGACCAACAATGCTAAGGTTCAGCCGGACTGACCTTGATGGAATGTTTAAACGTACCTGAACGGGTGTAATTTCCGGGCGTACCCTTAATACCCCTCTCAATGTTGTTGTCATTATCTGTATAATTATGAGCGGTTATGATCATACGGTAGGGATCGGCTTTGAAATTATTTGCCGGGCTTAAGAACCATGAAAACTTCAGATCAGGAAACTCTGGATCATAACGGACCTCAATTTTCCTCTGATGATAGTTCCAGCACAGGCATATCGGCTTTCCGGCAGATGGTGCTGTCACATTACAAGCAGTATGGTCGGGATATGGCCTGGCGAAATACTACCGATCCTTATCAGATCCTCGTATCGGAGATTATGCTCCAGCAGACACAGGTAGAACGGGTCACAATAAAATTTCCGGAGTTTATCCACGCATTCCCGGACTTTGCATCACTTGCGGCCACCTCTTTAGCAAATGTACTCACGGTCTGGCAGGGCCTTGGCTATAACCGACGGGCGATCGCATTACAGAAATGTGCCATACGGATTATGAACGAATATGGCGGTAATCTTCCGGCTGATGTGGATGTCCTCGCGACATTTCCCGGTATTGGGAGGGCAACTGCTTCATCCATTGCAGCGTTCGCGTTCAATATGCCAGTTGTCTTTATTGAGACCAATATTCGCAGGGTCTTTATTCACTTTTTCTTTTCCGAAACAGACACCGTAAGCGATGCAGAGATCCTCCCGCTCGTTGAACAGGCATTATACCATGAAAATCCCCGTATATGGTACTGGGCTTTGATGGATCTTGGTTCAGCGCTCAAAAAGACGGTTCCCAATCCCAACCGGCGAAGCGTTCATTACACTAAACAATCTCCCTTTGAAGGTTCTGACCGGAACATTCGTGGGATAATTATCAGGATACTTCTGGCCGAACCGGGAATGAGTGAAAAAAAATTCCTTGGGATCCGGGATGATGATCCCGCCCGGATTAAAAAGATCCTGTCTGCACTGGAAACTGAAGGATTTATCCTCAGGCACAACGATCGGTTTTTCCTGCCGGGAGGACCCGGATTTCCGTAAAAAATATTTTTTGAAAGGCATTAACTTATTTTAAAAAAAATTTATGTTATATAATTAATATTATTAAAAGATTCAATAATCTATATTTTCACTTTTTTATTTTTGTTAATAATCTTATCTTAAAATGTTGAGATCATCCATACTCGATTCTGATAAGATGTTTTCATTATCATTTTTTTTCAACAATATTTTTTCAATAGAGAAGAGCAATATCTAACTATTAATTAATATAAAAATAATCAAATGAATTAATTCGCCATGCATACCCGTCTGGCAAATATATAATATACGCTCAATAAAATTCAAACATATCCCAGAAGAACTGGGGAGGGGAGAAAGAAGATATGGAAAAAATTTTTCATGAACTCAAAGACAAGAGCCAGCCTGAACGATGGACACGTGTTATAGCCCTAGAAAAGTTTGGGAAGCCCGCTGTCGATTACCTGCACAAAGCACTCGATGACGATGACAAATGGGTACGGTATATGGCAGCGGATGCTCTTGGGAATATCGGAGATGTTCGTTCAATCGAGCGTCTTATCCCACTTCTCAACGATCAGGACCAGGATGTGCGGTTTGCGACTGCATATGCACTTGGTAATATCGGGCACCCGAGCGCAGAAGAAGCCTTAACCCGGACATGCACCCGTGATAATTGCTTTGTGAAAGTTGCTGCCGAAGAAGCGCTTGCAAAAGTTGCAGAAGCACAAAAACATAATGCAGTCCCACGGCAGGATGCAGCCCAGAGAGCATCAACAAAATAACCTGAAAAGATCTACACTTTCGACACTCTTTTTTTGAGTAATTGTTTTTCCGAAAAATCATCTTTTAATGGATATTTTTCACGAGCCTGTTCAGCATGACGGATAATTGTCATATATCCCAAAATTCCGTCTTTACTGTCACTAATTGATGACAGGGATGCTTCAGCGGGAATCCGGCCCGAGGGGGTTAGTAATGAAAGAGATATCCGTTTATTCCCGCTCTTCCGTACATCGGTCAGGCAGTCAAGCACATTTTTTCTGTCCTCGGGCGCGATGAACCGAGCGAAACTTTTTCCTATCAGTGCCTCATCCTTTTTTTGGGAGATGGTACGGGCAAATGCATCATTTATCCAGATGCACCGTCCCGATAAGTCAAGAATTGAAATGGAATCCTGCGCCATTTTCAGGGCATTGGAGAGGTAGAGCAGGCTTAAGACTCCCGGAGTTATGCTTTCGTCACGCCCGGGTAGAACCGGATCAATGTCTTCCGGCTTAGAGATCATTCTGAGTGCGTCCGAAACGAACCCGTTCTTTGCATTTTTCAGCAATTCCTGAAGTTCTCTGACCTGTGAAATATCACTGATAACTTCAATTGCCCCGATTCTGCTGCCTTCTTGATTATGGAGAGGTGAAGCCTTCGCCCACAGGTAAGCACCTTGTCCTGAATACAATGAAGGGACAAAAACATTTGTAATAAGTGAGGTACCTTCCCTTTTCATATCTGGATAGTATTTTTTAATCTCGTCATCTGATGCATCAATAAGATCAATAAGGATCATACGAGAAGTGCCATAAAACGGGAAGGCGTGCGCAAACTCAGCATGTCCCAGAATTTCATTTTTCGGAACCCCGGTCATCTGTTCGATAGCGGAATTCCATGCAATAATGCGGTGTTCCTGATCGATTAAAAAGATTGGATCCGGTAAAAAATCGATAATATCAACCAGTTCATGCTGGAGGACCTGAAGTCGCGATAAGGTCCGTTTCTGATCGGTAATATCCTCAACGATTCCATTGATAACCTCAATATGGTTGGACTTGTCGAATTTAGCCAGTGCGGTGACCGATACAAAGAGAATATTTCCATCTGACCGTCTAAGAGCAATCTCCTTATTTTTTATAAAACCAGCCTTTTTTAGTTCATCAAGCAGGTTTCTTCTTCCGTCGGTCTCCACGAATATATCAGCAACATCGATTTCCTGGAGTTTTTCAAGAGAGGGAAATCCAAGTATTCTTACAAGCGATGTGTTCCCCCAGATAAATCGCCCTTTTGGATCGCCGGTGCTCCGATAAATGCCGACATGAATAGTATCGACAAGGGTCCGGTATTTATCCTCACTTTCTCTGAGTAAATCTTCTGATTTTCTCGAGGTAATGTCATGGGAAATGGTTGATGCGCCGATTACAATACCTGTATCGTCAATAATTGGGGAAATGGTTACCGAAATATCAATTATGGTACCGTCTTTTTTTACCCGCTGGGTCTCAAGATTAGTAATTCCCTCCCCTTGTGAAATCTGTTTGAGGAAATTCTGGAGCTCTTCCCTGCGTTCAAAAGGAACAAGAAGGGAAATATTTTTTCCAAGTATCTCATGGTTCATATATCCGTACATATATTCTGCAGCACGATTCCAGCTGATGATTGTGCCATCGATTTTTTTCCCGATTATTGCATCATTGGACGATTCAACAATACAGGACAAGAGTTTCCTTACTTTTTCAGACTCGCGGCGTTCGGTAATATCTTCACAGATTATGCATTTTTCCTTGTTTGAAAGTAACATCACCCTGAAGATGATATCCTTACAGGTACCGTCCTTGCATCGCACGGTAAATTCCCGCGGTACAGTCCCCTGCTTTGAAAAGTCGGCAATATCAGATTTCCATAGTTCAATAGTTTGTTTCCTGTATTCGGAATCGGGGAAGGCAAGGAGGAACCATTGTCTGCCTGATGTGAAATCTCCCGCATGATAACCAAAAATCCTGGTGAAACTGCTGTTAATGTACCGAAAATTTCCTGATTTATCTATGATTGCCAGAGGAAAAGGTGATTCCTGAGCGACACTCTGGAAAATTTCACGGCTCTCTCTGAGATATTTTTCTGTGATTTTTCGCTGGAGTGCAATCGAAGCCGCCCGCCCATAGGTCTCTATGAACTTTGCATCGGTCATTTTCTTACCTTTAGGAAGAAAAATGGTTACATTCCCAAATAATTCTCCCCCCCGGGTGAATCCGAGACAATAATTATCCCCAAAGTTAAGTGTTTGTTCAATCTGCTGGCATGCAAATTCCGGGAGGGATCCGAATGCGGCATCGTGGAGAGAGACGTTGATTTTATGAAGCCGCCCGTCTCGCAAGGTATGGAGCGCCAGGGGATATATGGGGAGATCAATCCCAACGAGGCCCTTTTTGAGAACCTGTTCACATAGTTCCTTATACTTGGGAGGATTTACTGATTTAATCGTCACAATACCGGTCAGTGTGTTATATGAATTGACATCGATCATCGCATCCGGTATCAAAGAATATAAATCATTTCCGATTTTTTCAAAAATATCATCATCAGGAGATAATTCAATGAATTCCTGTAATGCATGCGAAAAAAATTCCATCTGGGTAATATATTTCCGTATTTTTTCTGCCGAGGCATGCCGCTCGTTTATATCTCGGAAGATACCCTCGACACCAAGTGGATTACCGGAATTATCGAAGAATGGGTGGCTGTTCGTGGAAACGAAAAACGGGTGTCCGTCTTTTGTTTTCAATACTACTTCATAGTCATTCACTTTTCCTTTGGCAAAAATTGTATCAAGAAATGGTTTCCGTTTTTCCGGCTCCCAGTAAAACTCATCTGCGATATTCTTCCCGAGGCACTGGTCCAATGAATCGTAGCCTAACATGGATGCCCAGGAAGGACTTGCCATAATCAGGTTCCCGTCCTTGTCCGAGCGGTAATAAACATCCTGAATATTTTCGATCACGGTGCGGTACTGTTGTTCCCTTTCAGCAAGTGCCATTTCAGCACGTTTTCTGTCAGAAATGTCCTCAAAAATAATCAGAATTCCTTCATTGCCATCATCGAAAATGACAGGTACCAGTTTTACCCTGAAATAGTACTCTTGTCCGTTAGAGTCAATGGATATTTCAAAATACGCGGTCTTTTTTTCATGAGATTCTGTGAGAAAATTATCAACAGGTATATCTTTAAAAAGCGGGTTATGTAAATCCTTTATCTTTTCTCCTATAATCTCCCCGGTCGTTTTATTTGAGAATTTGAGGAACGAATCATTTGCCTGCAATACCCGCCCTTCGGGGTTGATAATAATTATCATATCCGAGGAGAAACTGATCCATCCCGATACCGGTACACGCTGTGAAACGGTATAGACCTTGGAAGTTCCTAATTTCTTTACTTCCACCTCTCCATTCATTAAAAGAATTTCGAGATATTTTGCAGCCGAGTTCCTGTTCATATGGAGCTGGAGCGCAATCTCCGATATGCTCATACCCCGAGGATTGAATTTCAGGATTTTTTTAATCCTTGCAATCTTTTCCTGATCGAGAATCATATGCTGATGAGATAATAGAATTGATAATTATAAATTATTACTTAAAAAATTTTGACTATATAATTATCCATATTGCCTCAACAGCATTGAATTTTTTAACGAAAGCACATGTGTTGTGTGCTCCAACCAATGTATTGATATGGCGTTTCAACCATAGAACCGATCAAGCGGGGGTGCCTGTGCCAGACCTGAAATCCATTCCTGACGAGATGAAATGGCGGCTTGCCGCACAGCTTGCGGCTCTTCTTCCTGCGCTTTATGACAATGCATACCGTGGTGTTGTGGGAGGGAAATACGATGAGATCGAGCAGGAGATCTGGATGGATCTTTCACGAATGGCGCTTGACATAGCCCGCGATCTTTCGCTTCCCACGGGTAACGCGGTCGAGATTGCCGATAGTCTGCGGTTAGTAATGGGGATCCTCTTTGGTCCCGATTACAAGTCCGAAACCCTTGAAATCTCAAAAGGAGGTGCAGTGGTTCTTGTCAAGCGATGCCCGTTACCGGCCAGAAGTCATGATAATGGAGCAGGAGACAGCTCCACTTTCCATAAGTGCATGGTGTTAACCCTGACTACCGTCCCTCTTTTTAATAAGGGATACTCTGCACGTTTTGTCAGGACCATGTGTACTGGCGATCGTCAGTGTGAAATTAAAATTGAAGAGATTAAAAATCCGGAGAAAGCCGGATCCGAGAATAAATAATGGGCTGTTTCCCCTCAGGAGCATATCTTATTATTTAAGATAGTACCCAATCACGACCGACAACAGTCCCAGATAAAACATGATCCCGAAATACTGGGAAATTCCCGGAAATATCGTATCAAAGGATTTTAAATAAGGAATGAAGAGCATAATCAAACCAATAATTAACAATACAAGACTGACCTGTGTTCTGGTTTTTTTATCCATTGATATACTCCATTGTCCTAAACGTATCGAACCCGGCAGAAAAAAAGCTTTGTTGTTATATGATCGGTCTTTTTGGAGGGATCCGATTTGATCAGAAATTTCCGATAACCAGTGAATAGAGGGCCTCAGCTGGGTGGGGTGGAGACCGGATATCCTGAATAAGAATGCGTTCTTCAGGATACCCGAGATTTTCACAGAGTGCGATCTTCATGGGCGGAGAAAGTGTTTCGAGCCTTGTGTAGAGCTCATGAACGTCAAACTTTGGATCGGCCAGCAGAAAAACGATCTTCCCGCTCTTTATTTCCTCAACGGTATTCTGCATCCCTTTTTCATGCCCGGTGCCATGTGCAACAACAACAGATACCCGTGAAACAGGGATATGCAGCCGGGCTGTCGCGACCTGGAGTGATGATATACCGGGAATAACTTCCCCGGAAAGATATCCTAATCCGGCAAGCATGGGATCACCGGTGGAAAGAATAATGGCGTCTTTGGCGAGTTTGTCAAGATTTTTGAAATCATCGATTGTTTTTACCGTGCAGTCAAACGGAATATGTGATTTTGCCAGTTCGATTGCACGGTCTGATCCATAGATAATGGTAGCCCGGGAAATCTCACGGATTGCCTGTTCGGTGAGCATCCCTGGTCCGCAACCAACGCCAATTATTTTCATGAGCTTTCTCCGATAATCACACCATTGCGGTTCACGATGACTATCCTGACCTGAGGGTACTCTTTTTTGAATTCCTTAAGGCTGACGCTCATAGCATCATCAAATGCAGGTGCTGCTGCAAATTCCTCAACGGTTGCATATCCCGTCCTGTCAAGAATATGCGGATTGATATACCGCAGTATGAGTGCGGGCAGCCCAAAAAGGATCACCTCTCCCTTGGCTGCATCGATTGCTTCTCCGATTTTCCCGCCGACGAGTACGATATCGTTATCCGGATAGAGGAGGCGTGCGTACCGTAGTCCAATACGACCGGTAGTGAGCACAACATTACGAGACGAAGAAACGCGATCCCGCATTGAATCTTCAAGATGATCATCCCATGGTTCAACAAGACCGGTAGTACCAAGCACAGAGAGTCCTCCCTCAATACCTACGCGGGAATTAAGAGTTTTTTTGGCAATCTCCGCACCAAACGGAATCTGGAGCTTGACCCGTACACCCGACAGTCCCTGTTGATCGATTGCTTCCTGTATCGATGTGAGGATGCATGCCAGCGGAGCGGGACTGATAGCTGGTTCTCCTTTCCGGAACCTGGGGGTATCGCGTGAAAACCGCCCGATCCCGTCCCCGGGTACAAACCGGATGCCGTCCGGTAAAGGGATTGCTTCAGCGATAAATTCACACCCGGCAGTCACATCATCCGGATAATCTCCGGCAAATTTTTTACAGGAGGCATTCCCGGCTATCCCGAAGACCGGGACAGAAACTACGAGCCCGCAGGGGATATGAACAGGAACTGAGGTCACAACGCCGGAAAGAGAAAGAATGGCAGCTTTGCACGCAGCAGCAGCGGTTGTTCCGGTGGTATATCCGCGGCGAATCACCGTACCCGATGAAGTGAGGACAGCCAACCCCTCCTCTGCCAGATGGAGTAAATCCGGGGAGGAACATTTCTTTACCCATGCTTCCGGATAATCAAAGCCGGTGACCGGATCTCTCATCAGCGATGCCTTTCAATAAATATCGTAATGCATTCGTTCATGGCTGCGACTGCTACTGGTGTGCCACCCCGTGTACCTTCAGTGGATATTGAAGGTATATCTATCGTGCGCAACAGCTCCTTTGACTCCGCTGCATTGACAAATCCCACCGGGGCTCCAATGATAACGGCCGGGCGAATCCCTCCTTTGACCATTCCGCACAGAGAAAGGAGTGCTGACGGTGCGTTCCCAATCACGACAATCGACCCGGTAAGTTTTTCCCTGAGGGCTAAAAAGCCAGCTGAAGTTCTTGTAATTCCCTGTTCCTGTGCGATCTCTGCGCCGAAATCAAGTGCACACAGCACTTCGCTTACATGCTCTCTTTTCTGGATACCTACCTGTACCATGCGAATATCAGTGATAATCGGTGCACCCTTATCAAGTGCAGTAAGTGCCGAGGAAACAGGATCAAACTGGAATCTCATAAGATCAGCCATGCCAAAATCACCGACGGCGATAGAACACCGTTGCCGGACACGGTCTTCGTCATTTGCATTACCGACCATGGTTCGTGCAAGCGATCGCGATTTTTTCGAAATCTCGAAGGCTTCTCTAGTTTCAGCACCGGGATCAATATACGTATTTGTAGTGGTATCCCCGTGGCGTGATAATTCCTTTGACATCTTTACCCATCCTCCATATCCGGCTCTCCTTTCCGCCAATAATTACTGTTGTATGCATATCCACAGAGTGCTCAATCGTTTCCACGTCGGCAAGTGTTGTTACAATCACGTCCTCATCGTCGCGTAATGCGTTCCTGACGATTGCTATGGGTGTTTCTGCACGAAGATACTTGCGGGCATGCGTTATGGCAAGTGCAAAGTTGTGCGGTCTTCCCCGGCTCTTTGGGTTGTAGAGCACTATCGGGATTCCAACTGAAAAGACCGCATCAAGCCGTTGCTCAATCACTTCGAGCGGGGTTAAAAGATCCGATAAACTGATGACTGCAAAATCCCCGGACAGGGGAGATCCAATCCTGGAGGCGGCTGCATTTGCTGCGGTAATGCCCGGGATTATCTCGACATCGATTTCAGCACCGGAATGCTCGAGGACTTCAAGGACAATACTTGCCATGCCATAGACACCGGCATCACCTCCGGACACGATGGCAACCGGATAAGAGCAGGCAAGATCGATAGCCTGTTGTGCCCGTTCAACCTCTTTGCCCATCGAACTCCGGATCACGTTTTTCCCTGAAAGCAACGGCTCAAGTGGATCAAGATACAGGGAATTACCAATTACATAGTCCGCGCCGGCAATAACCCTGAGTGCCCGGGGGGTCATGTATTCCCTGCGACCGGGCCCTAGGCCGACTATGGCCAGACTCCCTTTTTTAGGTTCAGTGTGCGATGGCAACCGTGACTCTCCCGTACACTTTCTTTCTCATGACAAGCTGTTTTCTTTTTGCTACGGCAAGGGCAGAAGGCTCAGCAACACCCAAAAGCCCGATCTTTGTTGCCCGGGACGGGATGACCCCGCTCTGTGCGTTTATTGTATCATCGTCAAGGAATATTAAATTGCCAGAGAGGGCTGATATCGCCTGGAGGAGTCCTTTCTCGCCACTTTTTTTCTGCGTTGTTGCATAGACCAGTACATCGTTTTCTGCTACACCTGCTTCTGCAAGTGCTTTTTTTATGGCATCGATCACTTCCTGGCTTTTCACACCTTTGCGGCACCCGACACCGACCGTATATTCCCCTTTCTTTAACAGAATTGAAACATCAGAACCTGCAATGACGATGCCGGGGCCTTTCACGGTAAAAACCGGGACGTCCACCTCGAGTATCGCGGCATTAACCCTTCGTGTTGACTCCCGGTTCACTACATCACATATGCTTCGCTGAGCGAGGGCTTCGACAGAATCCTTGCCAATCGCTTCTGTGGCTGTTGTAATTACCGGCTGGATACCCAGTGCTGACAACTCTTTTGCCAGATCATTTGCACCGTGATGACCCCCAATAACCGGAATGGCATAGGCAAGGTCAGGGCTCACAACGACCACCGCCGGATCATTCCATTTATTGTTGATAAGAGGAGCAATTCTTCGCACAACAATCCCCATCGACATGATTGCCACGATCCGCCGTGTGTTCGGAAACAGCTTTGAAAAAATAGTGGGAGTGTACACCCTGACGTCAGCGCCAAGAAACTTCGCGACCCGTTCTGCTTCGCCCAAAAACCGGGAGAGTGCGATGACTACTGTATCGTTCATGAGTAGAGATATGACCTCGTGTAACCCTTCCTGTGGGGGTCTACCACACCGCCAACAATCAGGAGCGCTGTGTGCTCGATCCCATGATCCTGTGCCTTTTGTGCAATATCTGCAATGGTTCCCCGAACAATTTTCTGATCAGGCCATGTGGCGTGATAAACAACTGCTGCCGGTGTATCGTGTGGACAGGTAAGCTTTTTTGTGATCTCCACGAGTTTCTCTGTACCGAGAAAGATGACCATGGTAGTTCCGAGGTTGGAAAGCTCTCCGATCTGGTCGTTTGCGAGTGTTTTTCCTGCCGGTCGTGTAACAATCAGGGTTTCAGACACTCCCCGAAGGGTAAGCTGGGTACCCAGCGCAGCCGCTGCTGCAAAGAGTGATGAGACCCCGGGGACGATCTCGACCGTGATCCCCCGTCTCTCCAGTTCTTCAATCTGTTCGACTATCGCACCATAGAGAGACGGGTCACCGGAATGGAGTCGGACCACGGTTTTTCCCGATTTGGCGGGCATCTCCATAGCCGCGACAAGCTCATCTAAATGCATACCCCAACTGTCAAGCTTGATTGCCGCTCCTGACCGGGCAATAAGCGCAGGATTGACCAGGGATCCGGCATAGATGAGAACATCTGCGTTCCGGAGAAGGGAAAGTCCCTTTACGGTTATCAGGTCAGGGTTTCCCGGACCAGCCCCGACAAACCAGACCTTTGCCTGCACGATTAACGCCTCGCATACATGACACTTAAATAATCGCTTTTCTCCGGGAGATCATCATTCCGGTACACTTTCATATCTGCAAAATACATCCGCTCGACCAGCACAAACTCGCGGTAGCCTTCCCTGCGGAGTTCGTCAGCCTTTTCTTTGGGATGCTTTACCTTGAGAAGAATCCTTGAATCGGGCTCAGGTCCGTCTGATACGGTAAATCCCTCATTAAGCGAGATGTTGGCAGCTGCCGCAAATGCAGTGATTGAACTAATTCCGGGTTCTGTCCGGTATTCTATAGTAGGATATTTCTCTGCCAGAATACTGCACAACCGTGAGAACGTGGAGAAAAAATTCGGATCACCAAGAATGCCGAAAACTGCAAGACCCTTTTGTGCTGCCGGGGCAATCTTATCAGCGTTCTCAAGAAGACATTCCCGGATCTGTGATTCGTCATCTGTCATGGGGAACTTGAGTATAACCGAATCACGATACGGGGCTACGAGATTGAAGGCGATCCGTCCTGGTACGAACACCGTATCTGCTTCCCTGAGAAGACGTACAGCCCGCAGGGTGAGAAGTTCAGGATTTCCTGGCCCCAGTCCCAGACCTATCAGCATGCAGTCCCCTTCCCGACAATAACGTAGACAGGGTCGATCGGTTTGAACATGATACTTCCCGCGATCTCATGCGATCGTGAAACCTGTACCTGGACAACTTCACAAAATATGCCAAGCTGCTGCATGGTTGCAACTGCCTGTGACAGTGTACTCAGGAGAACTGCGTTTACCACAATCGTTCTCCTCACCTTTTTTGCTAGAACCGGAAGGACCTGTGAGAGTTGTTGTGAACCGCCGACAAAAGCACAGTCAAAAATACGGTCTGATGCAAGAAAAGCGGCAGCATCTGTACAAAAAAATTCTATGTTGTGCAGAGTGATTTTTTTTGCTGATTCCTGTGCAGTTTTTATTGCTTCTGGTCTTTTATCGATGGAAAAGACTTTTTTTGCTCGTTGTGCCGCAGCGATTGAAACTTTACCTGTTCCACAGCCAATCTCAAGCATGGTGTCTGTGCTGCGGAGTTCAAGCTTGAGAAGGGAGACTGCCATAATCTCATCTTGGGTCGGCCCACCGGCAAGCTTTATCCCGGACATCTTCTCAATTTTGGTTGTGGTAAGGTATTAATGCTATTTATTGCCTGATTTTTAAGGGCTGGATAGTACGGATTAAAAATATACACGCGATCCATGGGAAATCAAAATCCACTCCATCTTTTCCTCCCTCATTTTATTTCCTGAAGAAAAAATGCAATCGTGGTTTTCAGTATTCCACCCATTCAATTGGTAAGGAGAGTGAGTACAATACATACACTGACTGGAATAACCAGGTTATCATCTATCGGGGCAAACAGTTCTACAATCCCTGCAGTAATTGCAGCAGCGAAGACGAGTGGTAAAGTAAGAGGAGTCAGGACAATCAGTGCAAGTATGGTCGCACCAATCCCCGCAAAAGTCCCTTCAAGACTTTTTCCCTGCCAGATCCGGTGATTACCGAACTTAATCCCCACAAGGGTTGCAACCCCGTCAAGGACTGCAAGGCATATCACCGCGGGAACTACTACCGTCAAAGGAAAAAACACGAGGATAAAAAATATACTCACCGCGAAATAAAGTGTTCCTTTCCCCGGAAGGACATCTTTTCGCTCAAGAACTGTCACGATCCGGGACACAAGAGGAATCGTATATCCACGGGAGAGTGCATCGGACAGAATAAATCCCACAAAAATGGCAATGACAAAGGCTGCGAGAACTATTTGTTTATCGAAAAGGGGTATTCCTATGGCTATTCCCAGACCGAGAAGAAAATGAACGACTTTCCGGAGCACTTCATCCATCGATAAAATGTGGTCATTCCAGCATTAATGAGTTACTCTTTCAGTGCTGCGGAATATTCGGAGATAATCTTTGCAGGATCAAATCAACCGGGGAGCTTAATCAATCTGGCTGAAACCAGGTGTTTTCCCGTAGCAAAGAAAGTTTCATGGGGCCTTACATGTCGGACAAGGGCTTATCTGGTTTTCGCTATATGATCAATTGACGTTACCATCACCAGGCACAGGGATCTGGTCCACCGTCGATTGGTATTTCCAGATTACCGAGCGGAAGAACCTTCATAAAAAAAATTAGGTTTTTTGAGGAAATCCGTTGCAGAACAAAATGTAAAAATTGTGCTTTCTTTAAGTCATGATAAATACTCACGTTAATATCTGATTATTTCATAGGTATAACCATGAGTTCAAAACATCATGATTCAAAAAAACCCGAAGATGCAAAACCTGCCCCTGAATGTCATTTCTGCAAAGAAAAACACGCTCACCCTGAACAGCCAACACCGTCTGGAATATGTCCTAACTGCCAGAAGAAAATAGGTGTCATCATACTGATTATTATGGTAATAGTTTCGGGAATAATCTTTTTCGGGCTGATTTAAGGGTATCTTTTTTTTTTAAAAAATATAGTAATTATCTTACAATATAATAATTGAAAATCACTTTAATGAATAGAACCAGATGGTACCTAATGATCCCGTACTGATTGGATAAATCTTTCCTTCCTTTCTCTCTCTGATTTTTTCTTCTAAATGGTGAAAATTACAGATATGTTTATAATTGAAGTCCGCCAGTTACTTATACCGACTCTTATAGCCGAGAGGCAGTGGGAGGAGTAGTATGACAAAAAGTGTTACAACAAAAATTGTTCCAAAAAAGCCAGGAAAAATCATGGGCCCGGTGGACTATCTGGTAGTAAAGTTTCCCGGGAATAAGTTCAGCGGTGAGATCGCCCCTGAGCTTGCCAACCTGGAGAGAAGTGGCACTATCCGCATTATCGATCTGGCTTTCGTGTTAAAGGACGCAAAAGGAAACATATTGATAACGGAAGCAAAGGATATGGGGGAAAAAACGGGAGATGCGTTCAGCGCTTTCGCAAAGGCGGTCAGTGACGCGGAATGGTTCTCAGTTGACGATATCGAAGCGATTGGAGCGGATTTACCAATGAACAGCTCTGCTGCTATCCTTTTATTCGAGAACACATGGGCAATCCATTTCAAGGAAGCTCTGCTCAATTCGGGTGCAGAGCTGGTCAGTCAGGGGCGCATCCCTTCAGAAGTGATAAGAGGTGTGGAGCAGAAATTAATTTCGAAAGGTGGTGTATGAGATGAGAGGAAGAGGATTAATGCTCGTGGCGGGAATGAAAATGGGACAGAACCAGGCGAAACAGCAGGCTCAGGCGCAGTCCCAGCAGCAGGCAGCAGTAGAACAGGCAAAGCAGGAGGGGGCAGCCGAAGCTATGGCTGCGGCACCCACGACACCCACGGCTCCTGCCAAGGATGTCACAACCGAGCTGCAAAAACTGGCTGATCTGCACAAATCGGGTGTGCTAACAGACGAAGAATTCACCGCCGCCAAGAAGAAGCTCCTTGGTTAATAATTCAAAAAAATCTTTATTTTTACCTGTTCACCATCTTTCCGGAATGGAATGCAATATCGGATTGTTTTTCGTTTTATCGCTTGTAATGAACCCCTTTTGTTTGATTTCGTCACGTATTTATAGTTCCCCCTCGTAGTATCAAACATAAAAGGAGTGATTGATATATGGTAAAAGAACGACCTATTGGTGTTACTATTCTGGCTTTTCTGGCTATTCTCGGCGCAGTTAATGCATTCATTGTTACGTTACAGATGTTACATCTGCTTCCCACGTATCTTGGACCGGTTGCATTTTACCAGTTCAGCCTCATTGGGGCTTTTTTCTGGGGTCTGTTATTCTTTATCTGGCTCGCGGTATTCCGGATGCTTTGGGAAGTCATGCCGCAGGGATGGCTGTTTGTAGTGCTAATCGCAGGACTTGACCTCATATTCGCAATTATCAGTGCACTGGGTGGTTCATCATGGGAAGCGATGGCACCGATCATTATTGTCTGTGGTCTGATATTGATCTACTGCCTGTTGCCTGGTACAAAGCAGGCATTCGGGATTCCACCATAGATCCTTAACCAAATCCAAAAAACCTATTTTCTTCTTTATTTCCTTCGCTTTCAGAGTTTAATCTGGGATACCGGCACGCTGAAAAAAAACGTTCTGGAACAATCCGAAGGAGCGGTGAAGCTTCTGACAGGTAATGATGGATCTCGAAAAATAATTTGTCTGAGGAAGGAAAGGCAACCTTTCCAGATTCCCCTATCAGGATGGTATTGGGTATTCCTGCTCAACTTCAAGGGGTTTCGTACTGGATACAAGTTGAGGCTATCATGAGATCTGACTGTAATCATAAAAATCAGGGATAAAATTCTGAATGAACTCCTTTCATCTAAATAGGACCAAGAGGAACGAAATCTTTCCTGATTTTTCTCATCACTGTTCAAAATCGTTAGTTATGAGGATCACACACAACGAAAGCATACTTTTTAAATAGATTTCATCGAAAGTAATAGTTTGTTATTTATGCCATCTTTGATCCTCATCGGTATCATCATTTTTACGATAGCTCTCTTTGTGTATTCTCTTATATCGCATCGCATTGAGGGATCAATAGTCACCGCCCCGATGATCTTTGTCGCAATTGGTTTGCTGGTCAGTCCTGATGGTTTGGATATCATTCCCCTGAGTTCAAACAGTGAACTGATACTTGCATTTGCAGAAATTGCGCTGGTATTAATCCTGTTTTCTGATGCAGCACGTATAGATTTCACCAAGTTAAAAGGAAACCGGAGTTACCCGTCACGATTACTGGGTGTTGGCCTTCCTCTGACGATTTTTCTGGGGGCGATTATTGCAATACTTTTTTTTACCGATCTTTCCTTACCCGAAGCAGCACTGATAGGGGCCATTCTTGCACCAACGGACGCCGGACTTGGCCAAGTGATTGTCAATAGTCCAAAAGTCCCGGCCAGGATACGGCAGGCTCTGAATGTGGAAAGTGGACTCAACGATGGGGGAGCAATCCCGTTTTTTGCCTTTTTCCTGGTTCTTGCACAGGCAGAGGAGTTCAACATTCCTGCCAGCCAGTGGGTCATTTTTGCGGTTGAGCAGATCGGGTTTGGCATTCTTGTAGGATTAGTCGTTGGCCTGGTGGGGGGGTATCTCGTCAATAAGGCCATAGAAAAGGGATTGATGCGAGGGAGATTCCAGTGGATTGGTTTTCTGGCGCTTGCAATAATATCCTACGCTGCAGCAACCGCAGTGGGGGGGAGCGGTTTTATCGCTGCATTTGTGGGTGGATTAGCCACCACCTATACCGGCAGGGGAGTCGGTGAATCGATCATCGAATTTACTTCCACAGGTGGAGAAATTTTCAGCCTTGGTGTATTTTTCATTTTTGGGGTAATCGCTGCAAGCCTCCTGTCCGGCATCACCCAGACCGTTATCCTCTATGCGGTACTGAGTCTCACCCTCATCCGCTTACTACCTGTCGCGCTATCCCTGAAAAACACCGGTTTACAAACTGATTCAGTCATGTTCATCGGATGGTTTGGTCCACGGGGACTTGCATCGATTGTTCTGCTGCTTATAACGCTCAATGAAGCCCCAAACATACCGGGTTTGCAGACCATTGCCGTGGTAGTGAGTATAACTGTCCTTTTCAGTGTTTTTGCCCACGGTATTACTGCAAACCCGGCTATCACCTGGTATGCCAGAAAAATGGCTTTGTTGTCGGCCGATGCACCGGAACTCAAGGAAGTCATGGAATCACCGACACGCACGAATCTGATGGTAAATAAATAAGAAATGGTTGGCCGAGGAAAAATTTAAAAAAAAAGGTTATGGATACCAATGACGGATGAAAACGATTCTACCCGGAGTATAAACCCGAAGATCTGGCAGATAATATTTATTGCGATTATTGCAATCGCATTCACTGCTCTATGGCTTCAGACCTACAGGTATCTTGATGCAGTCATATGGATGAATGATTTTGTTAAAGCCAACCACTGGACAATCCCGGTCGGCATTATTTTTTTCTCTCTGCTTGTCGGGCTCTGCCAAAAATATCTGCGTGCACCAAATGTAATCCACGGCGGTTTTACTGATTCAATGAAAGGTGAAGGTTCACATGGCGATTATACAACGTTCCCTGGTACCCTGCTCTCCTCATTTTTTTCCCTGTTCTCCGGGGCCAGTGTCGGGCCTGAAGGTCCTCTTGCATTCCTTATTATGGAAATATCCGCATGGTTTCGGGAAAAACTGAAAATTATCAACGAAGCAGCCTTTGGGTTTGACGTGGCAGCGCTGGCATCAGCATACAATGGTATCATCGGAAGCCCCCTGTTTACCGCGGTGTTTGCCACCGAGTTTAATGTTGGTAAGAAAGATGCATTGAAATTTTTGGCATGGAACCTGATTGCCGGTATAATCGGATTTTTGTTTTACTCCCTGCTTGGACTGCCATCCTTTGCCAGTTTCCTCCAGTTTCCCATGATTCAGGATATTACCCTTCCCTATGTCCTTTTCGCAATCGTGCTCGGTATCATTGGTGCGTTCGTGGCTATCCTCATGGGACTGGTGATGAACAGCATGGGTATCGCGATGGAAAAGGCATTTGGAGATAAGATTATCACCCGTATCCTTTTTGCCGGGATCATAATTGCAGCGGTCTGTTATTTCATACCTGATCTGATGTTCTCTGGAGAGACACAGATCCATTCGATTATCGCCAGTTATGCCCAGATCGGAATTGCAATGCTGCTTCTTATGGCAGTCCTGAAGGTAGTGCTCCTTGCATTATCCTTTAAAAGCGGGTATCTTGGTGGTCCAATATTCCCTACGATATTTACCTGCACGATGATTGGACTTACATTGAGTCTTATGTTCCCGGGAGTACCCGTTGGTATATTTGTATTATGCATGATGGCAGCGGTAATTACTCTCGCCCTTGGAGTGCCATTGACAGCAATTCTTCTTGTCATCGTTATAGGTACGACAAACCAGGAAATGATGGCACTTATTGTCTTGTCATCGGTTGTGGCACTAATTATAGGAATGGCAGCCCGGCAGATCAGGGAGAAACGTGTTGCAGGGAAAGCGGAATTACCTCAGTAAAATTTGACCTGGCACTGTTTGCGAGTTGATTAATGAAAATGAATACCCTTTAGATGAAGGCACCCCGTCAGGCTGAAAAAGCATTGAGAAAGATTTAAATATTAAAGGCTGATTTATTCAGTATGAAAAAAATTCTTTCTGTAATCCTGGGCATCCTTATGCTCTCTATCTTTCTTGGAGGATGTACCAGCCAGCCAGCTACGCCTACACCGGTCCCAACCCCGACGCCGGTTGCAACACAACCCATTGCAACCCAGCCCGCTGTGACGCAATCCCCGATCGTAGGTGTCTGGGACCTGTTCTCCTATAACAATGGTAAGGGAGCCATTACGACAGTAATTACGGGAACCGAGACTACCGCGGATTTCCGGGCGGAATGGAAACTTTCCGGCTCCGGTGGATGTAACCAGTATTCTGCAGAATACACCACTACTGCGTCGAATGGTATCACCATTACCCAGCCCATAACTACCCTGATGGCGTGTGCGGAACCTATTATGCAACAGGAAACCCTCTACCTTTCAGCCCTGCAACAGGCAACGAAGTACGAAATTTCCGGCGATCAGCTCACCCTGTTCGATAAAACCGGAACAAAGCTCCTGATCTACAACAAGCACGTGAGTGTGTCTACAATCACAGGCACATGGAATCTGTTCAATTATAACAATGGCAAAGGAGGTATTCAGACAGTAATAACAGGGAGTAAAACCACTGCGGTATTCGGATCGGACTGGAAACTTTCCGGCACGGGAGGGTGTAACCAGTATTCTGCAGGCTACACGACAACAGCATCGAATGGTATTACCATTACTCAGCCAACCTCGACGATGATGGCTTGTGAAAACAACCTGATGCAACAGGAAACCCAGTACCTTTCGTTGCTGCCAAATGCGGCGAAGTATGAAATTTCCGGCGATCAGCTCACCCTGTTTAATGCAACGGGAACAAAGCTCCTGATCTACAAATCCGCTGGCCTGAAGGTGAATCTGCTCTGATGAGGAATAACAAATCCTCATTTAGCACTTCATCCCTTTTTGATTAAACAGATCTTAAAACCAGCTATCTGCACGAATACACGATAAACCACTCTTTGCAAAAAAGTTTCCGGAGAGGTAAAGGTCAGGGAAGAGAAATTTTCACGGTCATTGCGATCCGGTTGAACAACAAATCCGGTACGAACAGCTGGACGGTATAGAATGTTTATTAAAAGCGAACTGCTAATTCGACCTGATTGCAGAGAAACTCTTCTGGAAATGCCTGTAATTTCCGATGAAAAAAGATGTCACGGCAAAACGTGCGGCTCAGCGCATCTGTTTGGGGATTCCTGATTTGATTGCAACGGCATGGATAGTTGCCATATTACGGGTAAAGAAAATCCCCCCTGTAGCAAGGTATTTATAGGGCACTCTTTATTACTGTAATAGTTATGGTGAAATCATGACTTCTGAAGAAACATCGGTTAATTCCATGCTCCCCTCGGGACCCTTGCTGCCCTGGTGGCTTGTTCTGATCCAGGGTATTGTTCTCTTGATCCTTGGGGGTTATTTACTGACCTCCCCCTATCAGACGCTCCTCGTGCTGGTCTGGTTTGTTGGTGTGTACTGGCTTATCAGCGGTATTTTTGCCTTGATCAGTCTTGCGGTTGACAGCTCGAATATGGGGTGGAAGATCCTTATGGGAATTCTCGGTATTATTGCAGGAACCCTCATACTGATCTATCCCTACTACAGCACAATCCTGTTGCCTACCATGCTCATCATCTTTATTGGCGTGTGGGGTCTGATCATGGGGATCATCACACTCATTCATGGCATGAAAGGTGGTGGATGGGGCGAGGGGATCCTTGGGTTCCTTGCTATTATCTTCGGTATTGTCCTGCTGGCAAACCCCTTGATCGGAGCCACGTTACTTCCCTACGTACTCGGTATTTTTGCGATTATCGGTGGTATCGGCGCAATTATCAGTGCATTCATGTTCCGGCCCAAAACCTGATTCAATCGGGACATCAAAGAAAAAATTCCCTTTTTTTTTTGAAACGTAACGATTCTTTTATAATCCGAAAAAACCCGTTCAGATATATTATGAAAAAAACGTTTCTGGTATTGCTTATTATTACATTCGCGATGATTGGGACAGTATCTGCGGCTGTAAGTACCCTGCCCGCTGGAGAAACGGGATTTTATGACATCACATCGAATCCCAGTGGGGCAGCTGTAACGGTTGATAGCACACCGGTTGGAAACACACCAACGACGGCCACTGTAATAGTATCTGGTGCTGGCCATACAATCGCCGTCAATATGCTGGGTTATCAGCCATGGAGCAATTATTATTCAGATCCGGCAGCAGGACAACATATCGTAGTCAATGCCGTACTGGTTCCAATTCCGACAACTTCCCCCACACCCATTCCTGTCCAAACAGGCAATATCCTTGTGAATTCCGTTCCAAATGGAGCCTCAGCAATACTGGATAACGGATATGACCAGCTTACCACCGCGGGAACATTCACTGCGGTCAGCACAGGATGGCATAATGTTGAGGTTTCAAAATCCGGATACCAGCCTTACTCGACCAGTATCGAGGTGAAACCTGGTGCAACAAGTACTGTGTCGGCAACCCTTATACCGAATCAGCAAATTGGTTCAATATCAGTCTCTTCACTTCCTGTCGGGGCCAGCCTGTATGTAGATACCATCTATCAGGGTGTCACCAACCAGATCGTAGGCAACCTTGCTGCCGGTTCCCACTCTGTAACTCTGAAAAAATCCGGCTATAAGGATTATTCCCAAACAGCTACAGTGAATAATGCACAGATTACGTATCTGTCGATTACTCTCACACCCCTCGCAAGTCCAGCCACGGGTGATCTCGACGTCTCCTCAACCCCCTCTGGTGCTTCAGTGTATCTCAATGGTGCTTACCAGGGAGAAACACGCGCCTCAGGCCCTCTTTATATCACCGGACTCTCTCCGGGAGCCTATTCAGTGGTTCTGAAAAAATCAGGATATAATGATTATTCAACAACTGCGAACATTGTCGCTGGGACAACGGCTCAGATATCAGCGGCTCTCCAACCCGCGTCTTTGAAACCCACAACTGCGAGTGCAGAGATCAATTCCCAGCCAAGCGGGGCAGATGTCTACATTAACAATGCCTATAAGGGAGTTACCCCGCTATCTTTCGAGAATGTGCCCATAGATGCGACAAAGACTTATTCGATTGAACTCCGACTGGAAGGATATAAAACCTTTACCGACTCAGGCTCGATAAGCCCCGGGCAGAATGTGGTGATCAACGCGGCTCTAACCCCCCTGCCACCACCAACCTCGAAGTCCCCCCTCTCCCTGATACCAATCGTAGCAGCACTCTCTCTTATGGGTTTACTATCCATAGTCATGATGAAGAAGTCATAAGACCAAACAGAAACTGATTATTTTTTTAACTTCTGAACTATAGAATTCAGATTATTTTGTGTGAGTATGTACTTGTATAAAATTATCCGGCTTGTCTGAATCTTTTTTTCTGGATATTTTTCATTATTGTTAAAGTATCATATTCCGCAAAAATTCCGATTTGTTTATAAATATAAAAATCCAGTTCAGATATACTATGAAAAAGATGTTTCTGGTATTGTTTATCGTCGCAATTGCGATGATTGGGGTAGTATCCGCAGCTGTTGTCCAGCAGCCCATTGGTGGAGATGCGGGATATTATGATATCACATCAACTCCCAGCGGTGCTGCCGTTACTGTTGATAGTACGCCTGTAGGAAATACACCAACGACAGCAACCGTGTTAGTGACGGGCACGCCGGGACATACGATCGCCGTCAATAAAGCAGGATTTGAACCATGGAGCCAGTACTATGCGGGAAATCCGGCTGCAGGACAACATATCGCAGTCAATGCCGTATTGGTTCCGATTCCGACCACTCCCCCCACTCCCCTTCCTGGCAGCCAGAAGGGATATTACCGGGTTAATTCAGACCCGAACGGGGGAAGTGTAGTATTTGATGGGACAAACTATGGACTGACCCCGGTCACTATTACCGTAAGTACTACCGGGACTCCTGGTCACACCATCACGGTCTCCAAATCCGGCTACCAGACCTGGACCCAGTTTTATTCCGGGAACCCGGCTGCCGATCAGACAATCGATGTTTTTGCCACACTTTACCCGGTTGTCCAGACAGGAAGCATCTCTGTGAATTCTAATCCCTCAGGTGCCTCCGCTGTTCTGGATAACGGGTATGACCAGCTTACCACACCCGGCACGTTTACCGCAGTCAGTGTCGGATGGCACAATGTTGAGGTGTCAAAATCCGGGTATCAGCTCTACTCGACCAGCATTGAAGTGAAACCGGGTGCAACAAGCAACGTGTATGCAACTCTCGTTCCGAATGCACAAATCGGGTCAATTTCAGTCTCCTCACTTCCGGTCGGGGCCAGCCTGTATGTGGACACCATCTATCAGGGTGTCACCAACCAGATCGTGGGCAACCTTAATGCCGGTGTTCACACGGTGACCCTTAAAAAATCTGGTTACAAGGATTATTCACAAACGGCCGTGGTGAATAATCTGCAGACCACCTATCTGTCCATCACACTCTCCCCCCTCTCGAGTCCGACCACCGGTGATCTCGAGGTCACCTCGTCACCTTCCGGTGCGTCGGTTTATCTCAACGGTGCGTACCAGGGAGAAACACGCACCTCCGGCCCTCTTTACATCACCGCACTTTCTCCTGGAACCTACACAACTGTCCTGAAGAAGTCAGGGTACCAGGATTATACAACGACAGCGAAGATCGTGGCAGGAACAACGGCACAGGTGTCAGCCACGCTCCAGTCTGCCTCAGCGTCGCCAACAACGGCGAGCGCAGAGATTAGTTCTCAGCCAAGCGGGGCAGATGTCTTCATCAACAATGCCTATAAGGGTGTTACGCCGCTGTCTTTTGAGAATGTGCCGATAGATACTACAAAGACCTATACAATTGAAATCAGGCTTGAAGGTTACAAACCGTATACATCATCGGGCTCGATTACTTCCGGGCAGAATGTAGTGATCAATGCAGCGCTTTCCCCGGTGGTTCAGCCAACTACGAAATCCCCTCTTTCCCTGGTGCCGATTGTAGCAGCTCTTTCTATTATAGGTTTACTATCCGTAGTCCTGATGAAAAAGCGACGAGACTAATAGACACTGATAAATAATTTTTTTTATTTTAAAAAAACTTGTAGTACGATCTGGGTGCGAATTGGAACGTCTCTTTATGGAAAAATGAGTGGGCTGACCGGGATATAATCCCCGGCTTCCCGCATTGCTTTCATTTCTTTTCTTCAGTCTTTGCGGCTTCTTCTTTTTTCGCTTCTTCTTTGCCCGCTTTGTGTCCTTTTACTGCCTTAACAGCAGCTACTTTACCTAATAGACCCATTCAGTATTCCCCCCTGGCCCAACTGTACAACAAAGACTTTTTCGTCTCTTGAGGTTGGACTGACAAGTAATCCTTCTCTCTCTGATATATATTTTTGTGTATTTTTCAACGATTAGAATGATTTGTTTGGGCTGAGGTAATAAATTGGCTCTGGAGAACCAGATATGAATCGAGATGACGTACACCAGATCCATGAAAGTCGTGTTATATAGGAAGAAACCCGCCTCAGGACTCATTTTTTAAAAAAAATCAAGTCGAAATATA
>Ga0326726_10000055_pt1 | contig 100638 bp, 106 predicted proteins | sample MHFenrmetagenome_2_FD_207603 | JGI IMG/M metagenome (GOLD analysis project Ga0326726, IMG submission 207603) | Lab enriched peat soil microbial communities from Michigan Hollow, Ithaca, NY, United States - MHF15MN | ecosystem: Environmental > Terrestrial > Soil > Wetlands > Peat | place: USA... | reverse complement strand
TGAAGCAGGATTTAATAGTCTTTCAAATGAAACTGGAAATGTCTATTTTGTTGTAACTGGGGATATTCAGGCAGCAGACCCTTCCGGTTATTCTCTACGCTATCTAACGGAAAATACACAACAACAATCAGGATCGGTACCAGGAATATACGTCTTAAAAAAAGTTAAATAGGGATGTGTCCTGGTTCGTATTCCCCTCAATAACTTCCATTATTCGATATTCAGATAGTACCTTTGTTTTGATGTTTTCCTTTTCCTGTATCAATAGCCTATGAATTAAGCAATTGTAAAAGATCCTTTGTACATCCTACAATACCAGAGGATTGTTCAAGCATGAGGTTTACCCTCTCATGTTGTCCTACGTTCCTGAAATCTGTTCGTAACGCAACAACCTGTTTCCCGTGTGCGAATGCATACCCCATCTCCCACGCAGTCCCCGAATCTGCATCCGACCCATCGACAATTGCGACGATTATATCGGCATTTTTAAGAGCCCTCAAATTTTCAGAAAAGATCCGTATCTGTTCTTCTTTATTCCTTGTATCTGAATCATCACCCGCTTCCTGAGGCAGATATACATCAAAAAAGTTATTTCTCAACTGCCCGGCAACCGATAGATTATAAGCACGTTCCGATTCTGAAAATAGTGGTGCGGCCAGATAAACGCGATATTGAGAAAACGTCGCCACGTCCAAAGCCCTGATATGAAGGAATCGTTTCAGAAACACACCCCGACCTGCTTTTTTTGGTGGGGTGTTACCCTCGCTCCCATAATATGTGCTTGTCACCCCGCAGGTGGGTGACGAATTAACTCCGATAATAAAAGCTGGAAGTCCCCGTAGTTCGGTGATTTCCTGTACCTCTTCTGCCATCGTATCGAGGAGATAAGTGAATTCCTGCGTATTGAGTCTTTCGAGAAAAGTCCCCGGCTTCCTGTCATGTCCCAAATATGCCGTCTCCGGACAAGGAAGCGGTATCATTTCGATATTGAATTTTTTGCACCGTTCTATTGTGCGCTCGAACAACACGAGATCCGACGGTTTCGTGATACCCTTTGCACGCAGCGCTGGATTGAGAATACAGGGACTACAGAGTACGTACATTGATACAGTGTGTGCACGCACAGATGATCAATGATGCCGCTGTACGCATACCGGGATAACAGCTGTGACCCCAAGAAGTGTACAGTAAAAAAACTTGAAAAATCTGGTTTTTTAAAAATATTCAATAAAATTTCCCAAATACCCCGAAATACATTACTCCTTGATCCTACGGCAGAGCAGGCACTTTCCCCGGCAGATAAGAACGTTAAATCAATAACTGTACTGGATTGCTCATGGGTAGTGTTAGATACGGGGAAAGTACGTTCCTGGCGAATCCGTCGGGCGCTTCCCTTTTTAATTGCGGCAAATCCGGTTAATTTTGGCAAACCCTGTGTGCTTTCATCTGTAGAGGCGCTAGCTGCTGCATTGTATATTATCGGGGAAAAGGATCGGGCGGCTGAACTCCTGTCGAAAGTCAGTTGGGGTATCCGCTTTTTAGAGGTAAACAGAGAACCGCTTGATCTGTACACAAATGCAAAAAATAGTATTGAAGTGATAAAAATCCAGGAATTTTATATTTAAGGTTTCTGTTGTATGTTCATTTTTATTTTTCCGGTCATTTTTGAAAAAAAGGTTAGTAATTTGGCTTTTCATCCGATTAAGTGAAAAAATTAAGAGGCTAAAATCTTATAGATTACCTGTAATAAAGTAACAATAGGAAAAGTATCTGGTCCATTGTATAAGGGGTGTTAATTACTTTGACCGAAAAAACGGTAATTTCTATTTTGTGCGTGGATGATGAGCCTTTTGTATTGGAAATTTTAGAGAATTTTTTTGAACGGGACCCCGGGTTTTCGGTAAAAACATGTTCAAATGCAACAGATGCATTGGGGCTTTTAAAGACCCATCAGTTTGATGCTATCATTGCAGATTTTGGCCTCCCTGATATGGACGGAATTAATTTACTCAGGGAAACCCGGGCCGGGGGATTTTCCGGACTATTTATTGTCATCACGGGTAAACATCGCGCTCATGTTGCCATCGATGCGTTAAATAATGGTGCAGATTATTACGTGCAAAAAGGAGGTGGGATTGTAAATGACATCGAGGCACTTGTTGATTTTATAAGGGGAGGCGTCGGAAAAATTCGAGCAGACCGTGCAATGCTTGAGAGTGCGAGTTTGTATCGTTCAATAATTGAAAACGATTCCGATCTTCTTTGCCGTTTCCTGCCGGGGGGAGAAATTCGTTTTGTAAATGATTCATACGCTAATTTTATCGGAAATGAGAAGCAGGTTCCTGGCGGCAGCAATTTTATTTCACTACTGCTGGAAGATGAGCGAGAAAAAATTGTAGAGCAGATACACAATCTATCACCGTTAAATCCCGAAATACTCCTCGAACATACCGTTAAGAAAAAGGATGGGTCCTCCCCTCGGATCCAATGGAATTATCGTGCAATTTTCAATACTGAAGGAGATATCATTGAGTATCAAACATCAGGCAGGTTAGTTCCCGAACTGGGACAAATGCACGAAACCCGATCTTCAAAAAGTGTAAAAGACGCTGTCTCCACCATGCAAACAACTGCCTTTGGTACGGAATCTGAGGATGAGTGGAAAACATTTACAAAAACCATTGATACACTCGAGAACCCGGTATTTGCTATTGACAAAACTGGTGTCGTAATTATCTGGAATAAAGCCATGGAACAGTTGACTGGTGTTCCTTCAATAGAAATGGTAGGTAAAGGAAATCGTGAGTATGCGATTCCGTTCTTTGGTGAACCCAGGCCCATGCTGGTTGATTATATCGTCATATCGACAGATAAAAGACAATCCGGAAAATTCCCTGGCATAAAACGAATGGGGAACACCTTCATTGGTGAAATGGAAAAAGTCAAAATTCGTGAAAAACCGATGTTTTTATGGGGTAAAGGAACCGCCGTTCACGATGGAAAAGGTGTCTTGATTGCGGCAATCGAGACAATCACAGTTGTCGAGCAACAGCAGGCGGCTCAAACACCGGGAGATTCAGAAAAGGAGATATATATCGGGGGTATATCAAGTCCTACACTCAAAGTCGCCGGAGGGAGTGCGAGCGGAACTCTTGCTGGTCTCATCCCATCACCTCCAAGGGGTTATGGTATCTATGCAACAAACCAGCGGTTGTTTGTCATTCAAAATCCCGATTTTGATCTTTCAAAACCCAAGGGAATGCAGTATGGACCCTATGTTCTGGACGACCTTTTCGGTACCAGAGCAACTATTGATAACCGCCCGAAAACTATCGAAACAATTGAAAAATTGTTGGTCTACGAAATTGAAAAACAAGAACTGGTAACAATAGAATTGATGAATCCGGTTCTGCTGCCCGGTTTCCTTACACTTTATAACAAGACGGGCGAATCGTTCAGAATGTTTATCGATCATAAAACGGCGTTTTTACAGATTGAACATTTGATAAAATCCTTTTATCCGGAAATTTTACGGTTGGAGTAAATACAAAATATCAGATTTTAATTCAATTTTTTTCAATGGAATAATGGTGGATTCATATCTCACCATATTCCGCGAAAAAAATTCTTCGTTATACCTTTTATGACTTATCCATAACGAATAAGAGTTGCAAAAAAATCATTTCACCTATTCTTCTTATTTTATGGTATTAAAAAAATTATTTGCCGTGCGAGCAGGTTAGTTTTTACCCCCATAGCTTTTTTGTATACTACTTCCATGTACGATTGTATGATCAAGGTTGCCATCAATGGTTACGGAACTATCGGTAAACGTGTTGCTGATGCGGTTGCCGCCCAGAAGGACATGAAAGTGATCGGGGTATCAAAGACCCGTCCGAACGCCGAAGCATTTGTAGCAAAACAACGAGGCTACCCCCTCTATATTGCGGATCTATCAAAAAAGGGAGCATTCGAAAAAGCCGGGCTTATCGTTCTTGGATCAGTCGAAGACATGTGCAAAGCTGCAGATGTTATTGTGGATGCAACACCGGGTGGTGTTGGTGCAGCGAATAAACCCCTTTACGAGAAACTCGGGAAAAAAGCTCTCTGGCAGGGAGGCGAAGAGCATCAGATCGCCGGTTTCTCTTTTAATTCGTCATGCAATTACAAAGAAGCAATTGGAAGGCAGTTTGTAAGAGTGGTTTCATGTAACACAACCGGACTTTGCCGTATCATTCACGAAATAGATAAAGAGTACGGAGTTTCGCATGTCCATGCAATTATGGTAAGACGTGGATCCGATCCTGGGGAGATAAAAAAAGGACCGATAGATGCTGTTGTCCTCGATCCTGTGAGCGTACCTAGTCACCATGGCCCGGATGTCCTGACTGTACTTCCTCACATCTCTATCACCACAATGGCGATGATCGTGCCGACCACCATGATGCATATGCATGCAATCCAGATTACAACCAAAAAACCAGTCAGCCGTGACAGAGTAATTGATCTCATCAAAAACCATCCCCGCCTTGGGCTTATCAAAAAGACCCTGGGAATTAAAAGCACTGCTGAACTCAAGGAGTTTGCCATGGATCTCGGCAGGCAACGCTCTGACCTGTGGGAGAACTGCATCTTTGAAGAGTCGATTTACGCCAATAAAAACGAGCTCTGCTTTTTCCAGGCAATCCACCAGGAAGCTGATGTAGTTGTCGAAAATATTGATGCAATCCGCTCTATGGTCGGACTCGAGAGGGATGGGACAAAATCAATATTGACTACCAACGGAGCTATCGGATTAAACCTCATCCAGAATAACCATTAACACCCATCATAACCCATTATTTTTAATGGATACATACGAGCGGGTAACCCGAAATACTGTTGAAGTTGTCACAGATGATGAACTCCGCACACTTCTCGCCCAACCGCAAAAAAAAGTCTATGCAGGATACGAACCCAGTGGCGAAATACATCTCGGTCATCTTGTCACCGTGAACAAACTTGTGGATCTCCAGGCCGAAGGTTTTGAAGTCACCGTCCTTCTGGCCGATCTTCATGCGTTCCTCAACCGCAAAGGAACGATGGAAAAAGTCCGTGAGCTCGCAGATTACAACCGGCGTTGTTTTGACGGCCTTGGCTTGAAGAACGTGAAATATGTACTGGGATCCGATCTTCAACTGAACCGGGACTATGAACTGCTTGTACTCCAGCTCTCACAGCAGATTACGCTGAATCGTGCAACACGGAGCATGGATGAAGTAGGAAGGCAGATGGACTATCCTACCGTCTCGCAGATGGTTTACCCGATCATGCAGATGGCCGATATTGCCATGCTCGGAGTGGATGCAGCGGTCGGGGGTATCGATCAGCGAAAGATCCATATGCTCGCCCGTGAGCACCTGGTCAATTTCGGATATAAATCTCCGGTGTGTATTCATACGCCGATTCTTAATGGACTTGACGGAAAAAAGATGTCATCTTCGCAAGGCAATTACATATCTGTTGCTGACACTGAGGAAGAAATTCGTAAAAAATGCCAGAAGGCATTTTGTCCTCCTGAAATTCCGGAAAATCCGATTCTCCAGATATTTCAATATCACATATTCTCCCGTCTTTCTGAGGTTACTATTAAAAGGCCGGAAAAATTCGGGGGCGACCGAACCTTTGCGAGCTACCCGGAGCTTGAATCATCTTATGGCAAGGGTGAAATACACCCGCTTGATCTCAAGAAATCCTGTGGTGAGTCGCTTGTTGAGATACTGGAGCCAGTGCGGGAATATATACATTGAGTTGGAAAATTACCTTATGTTTGTCGGTGACTTTCTGTGAGTTTAGAGAAACGAATGGATCAGTTTGATAAGAGACTAGAAGAGATGGGGATCCGTATCAAAGATGCCGACCAGTTCAAAGTTTCTGAAGATGTTTTTGATGAAGTCACACTCCTTGCACTCTACAAGCTTGTCCATAAAAAGTGGCTCTCAGTAATTGGCGGATCGATAAGCACCGGCAAAGAAGCGAATGTGTTTTATGGTGAACGTGATGGAACAGGGATTGCTATCAAGATCTACCGGATCCGCACGGCAAATTTTACCACAATGAGCTCCTATATTACTGGTGACCGTAGATTTTCCCGCGTTAAAAAATCCCGGAAAGAGCTGGTCTTTGCCTGGACAAGGAAGGAGTTTTCCAATCTTGTACGAGCCAAGACAGCGGGTATTCCTGTTCCCGAGCCCCTCGTTTGGGACCGGAACATCCTTATTATGTCATATTTAGGAAAAGAGGGGGTTCCATACCCACAGCTCAAAAATGCTGATATCAATGACCCTTCGAGGATCTATGCAACCATCATGAGATATATCGATATACTTTACAATAAAGCTGAACTCGTGCATGGGGACCTGAGCGAGTTCAATATATTGTACGGCGACCAACCATACTTCATTGATATGGGTCAGTCGGTCACCCGAGATCACCCCCGTGCTTACCAGTTTCTTATGAGGGATATCCGTAATATCAACAGGTTTTTTAAAAACCGCTGTGATGTGCGCAATGATGTTGAAATTTTCAATGCAGTGACCGGGCTGGATACCACTGAACCATGATAACCGCGGACCCCGCTGCGAAAGGTAAGTGATCAGGGATATGAAGAGTATATTTATATCAGAAATCCGAGGTGAAAAAGAAAAATGATGCAGGAAGTAAAAATCGCCGGAAGCAGAGTGGGCGTTCTGATAGGAAAAGGCGGTGCCACAAAAAAAGAACTTGAAATAAAGACCCACACAACCATTACCATCGATAGTAAAGAAGGTCTCGTAAAGGTTGAGAGTTCTGAAGAGCACACTGTATCCCTCCTGCGGGCTGTGGAGATTATCAATGCCATTAACCGTGGGTTCTCACCAGAACGTGCTTTTGAAATGATAGAGGATGAAGATCTGCTACTCGATGTTATCGATCTCTCTGGTATGGCAGAAGGTCCACGGCAGCTGGATCGGCTCAGAGGAAGGATAATAGGAAAAGATGGTCGTGCACGTGAGCAGATAGAGGATATGACAGATGTGGAGATTTCTGTCTTTGGAAAGACTATTGCCTTGATCGGGTATCCGGAGCAGCTCAAAACTGCACGCGCTGCTATAGATATGCTGATAGAGGGAGTGCCCCATGAAAATGTCTTTGCATTCCTGGACAAGAAAAAGAAAGAGGCAAAGCAGGATATGATTAGTTATTATTACTGATTCCCAAAATGTCCTCAAACACTCCTACTGCTATAGGGAGGGGTGCCTTTGTTTCGCTTGGAAATTAAAATGTTATCAGAATAAAATTTTAAAAAAAAAAGTTGCGATTCGCAACCAAATTGAGAGGCTTTTAAAGATTTTATTAAAAAGGTTAAACATGCTTATTCAGGATCTCGCAATCCCCACTAATCTCAAGCAGAGGTATACCAAGGCTGGCATTTCAGAGCTTTACCCTCCACAGGGCGAATGCGTGGAGAAAGGTATACTTGCGGGGAAAAACGCGCTCGTTGCGATCCCTACGGCAAGCGGAAAGACCCTGATTGCCGAAATGGCTATGCACCGTACCATCACAAATGGGGGGAAATGCCTCTATATCGTTCCCCTCAAAGCACTTGCAAGTGAGAAATTTGAGGAGTTTGGCAATAAAGGGGTGAGGGTCGGTATTGCGACCGGTGATTTTGACCGTCGCGATGATATGTTGGGAAGATATGATATCATAGTTGCTACCAGCGAAAAGGTGGATTCTCTACTTCGTAATAACGCACAATGGATTGCAGATATCACACTCCTGGTTGTCGATGAAATCCACATGATTGACTCGCTGGGACGTGGTCCGACGCTTGAGATGGTAATTGCCAAAATGCGGTTCCGGAATCCTGCAATGCAGATTATCGGACTTTCTGCAACTATTGGAAATCCTGATAAACTTGCCAGCTGGCTCGATGCGGAACTTGTGACGAGCACTTGGCGCCCTGTTGACCTCAGACAAGGGGTCTTTTTCAATAACTGCATCCATTTCCGTGACGGGACCCGATCTGTCAAAGCGGTGTCAAAGAATTACGATGATCTCAACCTCTGTCTTGACACTATTACTGAAGGAGGTCAATGTCTTGTCTTTGTATCATCCCGCCGTAATGCTGAAGCATTTGCAAAACGCGCTGCTGCGGCAATAAAAAGTGAAGATACGGCACTTGCTACATATGCCGAGAAGATCCTGAGAGCCGCAGAGACTGATATGGGAAAGTCACTTGCCGCCTGCGTAGCAAAGGGTGCCGCTTTTCACCATGCCGGATTAAGCCGGCCCGAGCGTTCGATTGTAGAAGACGGGTTCCGGAAGGGTCTGATCAAATGCATCTCATCTACGCCAACCCTTGCTGCAGGACTCAACCTTCCCGCACGGCGTGTAATCATCAGGGATTACCATCGGTTTGCGGCTGGTGAGGGGATGCAGCCAATTCCGGCGAGCGAATATCACCAGATGGCAGGGAGAGCCGGTCGTCCAAGGCTTGATCCCTACGGTGAGGCAGTTCTTATTGCCAAAGATCAAGGGCAGATAGAGGAACTGTTTGAATGGTATATCGAAGCTCCACCGGAGGAAGTGCACTCCAAAATCGCTGAACCAGCAGCGCTCTATACCCATATATTGTCACTAATCGCATCTGGTTTTGCTAAAAACCGTAACGAGCTCACCACATTTATGAACCGGACATTCTATGTCCACGAACACCGGCAGGGACGCCTCATACAGAGAGCCGTCGATGCTGCACTCACATATCTCGTGTCTTCAGATATGGTAGTAGAAGTTGGAGAGCATCTCGGTTCAACTGAGTTTGGCATGCTTGTTTCAAAACTCTATATCGATCCACGAAGTGCTGCAATGATTGTCAATGCCCTGCGAGCGAGAGAGTTTTTTACTGATCTGGGCCTCCTTCAGGTAATTTGTAGTACACCGGATATGCCCAAATTGTATGTCCGGAATACCGACATTGCAGCCCTTTCCCGCATTATGGATGATAAAGGGGAAGAGCTCTGGCTCACGCTGCCAGATGATGATGAGGGCGCAGAGGCATTCTACCGTGCACTAAAAACTGCGATGCTCCTCTCTGACTGGACAGATGAGCTCTCCGACACAAAAATCTGTGAGCGGTATTTGGTAGGACCAGGCGATATCTATGGGATGGTCGAAAGTGTTACCTGGCTTCTGCATGCAAGCGCGGAACTGGCGCGAATGTTTACATCGGCTTTTCATCCAAAAGTGAGGGAATACGTAATTTGTATGAAAAACGGTACACGGCGAGAGCTTCTGCCACTTATCCGGTTACGTGGAATCGGGAGAGTCCGTGCCAGAAGACTATTCAACAACGGAATGACAACCCCGGACGAGATGCTAACGCGGGGAATTGAAGAGGTGACAAAGCTACTGGGGCTGGGTGTGGCAGAGCAGATATTTGATCAGCTTCTGAAAAAAAAAGGAATTTTACCGGTAAAAGATGAGGATATGAACTCCCTTCCAGGTCAGTCGACACTCAATCGTTTTCGGGTGAATACATGAAAACATCTATCGCAACACACGAGATCCGGCAGGCTAAGATAACCGTTGATGACCGTCACGCATTCCTTCGAATGATACAAGCAATTGCACGGTCGTATTCTACCCATATTGTCTGTTTTGATGCTGACAAACTGGCGGGGAGGGCGCACGCCGAAGCTGCATTACAACATGCTCAGCGTTCATTTTTTTCAGAGAGACCGATATCCAACTCATTTGAGATGGAAGCATTATTATTCGCGGCCGGATCCCGCCAGTGTCTGGTAGCTGCATTATTTGGCATTCAAGAAGGGGAGAATAGAATGTTTGTCTGTTCATGTCCTGTAAATGAGGCTATTTGGCAAGATCTGTCACCCTATATGCATTTTGAAACCGAAACGTGGGATGAAATGACACCAGACAAAGAAGCAAGGCTCATGATTTTGTTCAGTATCACACAGGAAGAACTTGATGTGGTCGGTCGGGATCGAATGAAAGATCTTATACTTGAGCGAATAGCCCTCCTCCATGTCAACCGCTAGAGGCACCCCTCCCTTTTAATAGAACAGGTTAAATCATAAGGACCAAGTCTCGATTTTAACAATAATTTCAGGGTAATATTCACCACAATTTGAAGATTTTATAATTTTTTCAGATTTTGATAGGAGATATGAAAAAACTAAATTATGAAATCATTTATTTGCATGAGATAGAATGTGCGCGATCTCGGGTACGATAAGTTCATTTGTTGCGAGGGTTACCGCCGGAGTTGACCCAGGTATGCAAAAGATTGCTTTGCCATTACTGGTACCGGCCAGTGTTCGGGACAACATCGAAGAAGTGCCAATTTCCTGATAGCTTTTCATCCTGAAAAGCTCACCGAATCCATCAATTTTTTTGTCGAGCAGCGGTAAAACAGCTTCTATCGTGCAATCATCATGGGTAAGACCGGTTCCCCCATTGAGGATTATACAGTTGGAATTTTTTAATGCTAGATAAACCTCGGAACGAATTGCTTCTATCCGGTCATATACAATAGAATAGTGCTGAACCTGAATTCCCGCTGAGTTTAAAATATCATAGATAGTTTTTCCACTTGTGTCATTTTCTTTTGTCCTCGTACTCGACACAGTAATAATTGCAGCGTGGATCGGTATTGCTTTGACGTGTTTATGGTTCATCTTAATGATGATAGTATTTTTTTCCCATTTAATAAACTTTGATTTATGGTGATTTTATAGATTTTGTGATTAGAGATATAACTATATAATAATCGGGGACCCTTTGGTTTCGTGTGGAGATCTTGTTATAAGGTCTCATTTTCTGTTAAATAATCGTTTATTATTTGATAACCGTACGAAAAAAATTATATTTAATGTTGAAATGTTTATATACTTAAAAATCCAGATCTAAATAAGCTCATTTTATTGAGATTTTACTTTATCTGAAGTCATATCAACGATTTCCACACGAAGTCAAGGGCCCCCTCCCATTCAAAATTAAAAGTATCAAATATATTTAAAAAAATGCGATTATTTTTGATATTTCATCGGATAATTTTTTTAATATTTTAGTTTATGTAAAACAATAATAAGGATTAAATTAAAATATTTAGCCTTCATTAATGATTTTACGAGTAAATTAAGCGTGCTCCACTGGAAACAAAGGGGTTTATAAAAGGGACAAACCGATCGTTTTTTAGTCTTATGTCACTAAGTGTCTGATCCTTAGTGTCATTATGCCTGAAACAGTAGATTCCTCAACAGGGTTATTTAAAAAATACCTTGCCAATAACAAGATATTCCGCGACCGCGAAGTGCTCCGCCACTCATACCGGCCTCAGATTCTCCCTCATCGGAAGCCCCAGATCGATAATGTGGCATCAATCCTCGCCCCTTCTCTAAGAAATGAAACTCCTTCAAATATCCTTATTTATGGAAAAACCGGGACTGGCAAAACAGCCTGTGTCAGGTATGTCGGGTCGGAACTTGAAAAGGCAAGTAGCAAGATGGGTACTATATGCCGAATTGTCCATTTAAACTGCGAAGTGATCGATACTCAATATCGTGTACTTGCCCAAATAGCTAAAAGTCTTGATGGATTGGACGAAGCTGGAAGTGATAAAACTAGGACTCATATCCCCATGACTGGCTGGCCTACGGATCAAGTATATGCCGAGCTCAAAAATCAACTCGAAGCTGGTGGTGGTGTGCTGGTTATTGTGCTTGATGAGATTGATAAGCTGGTGAAAAAGAGTGGTGATGACACACTTTATAATCTTACCCGAATCAACTCCGATCTAAAAAATTCCAAGGTGAGCATCATTGGCATCTCAAATGATCTGAGTTTTAAAGATTTTCTCGATCCCCGTGTCCTTTCATCGCTCTCTGAGGAAGAGATTGTATTCCCACCTTACAACGCTCCTCAGCTTGTCGACATTCTTGCGCAACGGTCTGATGCGGCATTCATGAAGGATGCCATTGCTGAAGGGGTAATCCCGCTCTGCTCAGCTCTTGCAGCACAGGAACATGGAGATGCCCGCCGCGCCCTTGACCTTTTAAGAATTTCCGGCGAACTTGCTGATCGAGACGAATCAGATCAGGTTAAGGAAGAGCATGTTAAGCAGGCTCAGGCCAAGATCGAGACTGATAGTATGATTGAATGCATCGCAACACTTCCAACCCAGAGTAAACTTATCCTTTTCTCAATGCTCATACTCGAGCAGCTCGGACAGAATATATTTACGAGCGGGGAAGTTTCACGTATCTATCAGGATATTGCACCGAGAATTGAGCTTGATGTTCTCACTCATCGTCGCATCACCGATCTCATCTCTGAGTTAAACATGCTCGGGGTAATTAATACGCGTGTGGTAAGCCGCGGACGGTATGGCAGAACAAAAGAGATGTGGTTTGACTCAAACACGGGCAAGATCCGTGAGGTTGTGCTCAAGGATTCGCGACTGAACGGGTTAAAGGATCTTGATGTAAAGCAGATGGAAGCAAAATGGTTAAAAACATGGTTCAGGTGATGAGGTATGCAAGAAAAGGATCTCGAACTTCTCCGTATTCTCGAGGATAACAGCCGGCTCTCTGCAAAGGAAATAGCCACGATGATAAATCTCCCCCCTACTGAAGTAGAGGCACGGGTCCATGCACTCGAGTCTGCAGGGGTTATTCGGAAATATACAACTGTCATCAACTGGGAGTTGGCAGGCAACGGCGAGGTCTCTTCAATCATCGAACTCAAAGTAAATCCCGAACGCGACTTTGGTTATGACCGGATAGCAGAACGGCTTTCCCGGTTCAGGCAGGTAAAAACCTTGCGCCTGATGACGGGAACCTACGATCTCCAACTCCTTGTAACAGGAAAAAATATGCAGGAAGTTTCCCGCTTCGTCTCTGAGCATATAGCACCTATGGACCGGATCCGCGAGACTGCTACACACATTATTATGAAATCGTACAAGGAAAATGGCAACGTTCTCTTTGAACAACAGGAAGCAGAACGGCTCCCGTACTCGTTCTAAGGTGTGGGTATGCGGGATTTTATTTCTCAACGTGCACAGAACATCCCACCGTCGGGAATCAGAAAATTCTTTGATCTAGCTCTCACGATGGGGGATGTCATATCGCTGGGTGTAGGCGAACCTGATTTTCGTACTCCTTGGAATATCTGCGAATCAAGCATCTACTCAATAGAACAGGGTGTGACATCGTATACCCCCAACAAGGGTTTGCCGGTGCTCCGCAAAACACTCTCCAACTACTTAAAACAGCACTATAGTCTTTCCTATAGTGGGGAAGATGAAATTATCATCACAAGTGGCGTTTCAGAAGCGCTTGATATCGCTATCCGGGCAATTGTGGACCCGGGTGATGAAGTGCTTATTGCACAGCCAAGTTATGTCTCTTATGCTCCCTGCGTTACCCTCGCAGGAGGCGTGCCGGTACCTGTTGAATGTACAGAAACGGACAGGTTCAAACTCAACCCCGACTCACTCCAGGAAAAGATCACCGGGAAAACAAAAGCACTCATGATCAACTTCCCGAACAATCCGACGGGTGCAGTTATGAACCGGAAGGATCTTGAAGCCATTGCGGATATCATCATCGATAACGATCTTCTGCTCATTTCTGATGAGGTTTATGCGGAACTGACCTATGATGGAAGCCATATTGCGGCGGCAACAGTAAGTGATCTTTGGCAGCGGACAATTACCCTCAATGGGTTCTCCAAAGCGTATGCGATGACCGGATGGCGTGTCGGGTATCTCTGTGCCCCAAAAGAGCTCTGTGAAGCAGTCCTTAAGATCCACCAGTATGTGATGCTCTGTGCACCTGTGATGGGACAGGTTGGTGCTCTTGAAGCAATTCGCTCTGCAGAAGAGGATAAAAACAATATGGTGCAGGAGTACCGTTTGAGGCGCAATATGTTTGTGGCAGGATTAAATCGCATCGGCCTCTCCACTCATGTCCCGGAGGGGGCATTCTATGCATTTCCATCGGTGAAAGGTACAGGACTATCGGACACGGAGTTCGCCGAGCGACTCTTAACAGAGCATCAGGTAGCTGTGGTACCGGGCAGTGTCTTTGGCGTTGGTGGTGAAAACAATCTGCGCTGTGCCTATGCGGTGTCCAGAAAGCAACTTACTGAAGCACTCGGGAGGATTGAATCGTTCCTTAACGGTCTCTGATATCTAATGGGGGAAAACCCAACGAAACCATTTATTCATTCTGCTGCGTTAAGGAAATCTTTCCTAAGCATACTTTATTTTGCAACTCGATCAATACTACTTGATATTACAATGAGCTGCACGATCATCGTTGGTGGATTTTTTGGGGATGAAGGAAAGGGTAAGATTGTTGCCCATATTGCATACAAGGACAAACCGGTTATCATCTCCCGCGGCGGTGTAGGGCCGAATGCCGGACACACTGTTCAGGTTGGAGACCGCGAATATGGTGTCCGCATGGTTCCGTCTGGTTTTGTGTATAAGCAAGCTAAGCTCTGCATTGGCAGCGGTGTGCTTGTTGATCCCCGCATTCTGAAACAGGAAATCGAAATGCTGGATGTGAAAGGCCGGATATTTGTTGATAAACGCTGTGGTATCATCACCGAAGACCACATCGTCAGGGATAAGGGGAGTGCCCACCTGTCAAAGAAGATCGGCAGTACCGGATCAGGATGTGGACCTGCAAATTCTGACCGGGTGATGAGGATCTCTCCTCAGGCAAAGGATGTACCCGAACTTGCCGAATATTTGCTGGACGTCCCAAAAGCGATTGATGATGAGCTCAAACAAGGCAAGACGGTACTACTTGAAGGGACACAGGGTTTTGGTATCTCTCTTTACTATGGTACATATCCTTTCGTAACAAGTAAAGATACCTCGGCCTCTCAGATTGCAGCGGATAATGGCGTTGGACCCACAAAAATTGATGATGTGATTGTCGTTTTCAAGGCATATCCTACCCGTGTTGGGGAAGGCCCGTTCAGTACTGAGATGACTGCTGAAAAATCTGATTCAATGGGGATCCAGGAGTTTGGAACCGTCACCCACCGGAAGCGGCGTATAGGTGGATGGGATGGGGATATGGCCCGGTATTCAGCTATGATAAACGGATGTACCCAGGCAGCAATTACCGGTATTGATCGTGTTGATAAAACCTGTTTCGGGGTGACTGAGTACGGAAAGCTGTCAAAGAAGGCGAAAGACTTTTTAAAGAAAGCAGAGGATGATATTGGCAGTCCTATTACCCTGATCTCTACCGGACCTGAGATGACCCAGATCATCGATTTGAGGGAAGAAATGGTATGAGACGTTCACTCATGGACATACTGTGTTGCCCTGTGTGCAAAGGAGATCTCACACTTGATGTTCAGAAAGAGGATGAAAAGGAAATCCTCGACGGGGGATTATTCTGCATCGCGTGTGGAGTAAACTATCCTATAATTGAGGGTATTCCCAATCTTCTCCCCCGGACCTCTCAGACAAAATAAAAAAAGGAGCAGGAATGAATTTCCCGTTGTCATTCACCGTGCTGACTGCTGCGGGCGAGGTATCACATGAAACTTCTTTCGAATTTTATCTTAACCGGCTTGGAATTAATTTTATTGAAGTCCCAAAGGAAAATATTTGGGGAGAAATCGGCGGAACCCTACGATTAACCTTTAAAAATCGTGGAGCCCCGACTCATATTACCATTTCCTCTCCCAATTCAGGCATGTACACTGATTTTTTTCATGAAAACATGTATGTGGTTGATGAAACGGTATTAATCATCCATCTGCGAAAAGACTGCCAAGAAGGTTTCTTTGATCTGGAGATTATTGCCGGATACGGGGGAACAAAAACGACCCTTCGCGTTGATGTCATACATGGGGTAGCTATTCAGAAAAAGGCAGCAAAGGAAGAACCTCCTCTCCAGCCGGTTGCCCACGGTCGCCCGCATCTTCTGATGATCATGATGGGAATCGCCCTAGTCCTCTATAGTGCATCGCTCTATACGAAAATTGAATTTCTCAATACTGCCGCTTTTATCATCCTTATCGTTGGTGCTCTCTACTCATGGTACCGTCAGCAGTAGCTGCCAATGTCATAGTACTAATTTGCGCTCTTCTTATTGATCGTCTGATCGGCGATCCGCACTCGCCCTGGCATCCTGTTGCTCTTCTTGGCAGGTTTATCGGGTGGTGGGGTAAGCCGGAAAAATATTCACCCCGGTTCCAGCGTTTTTTTGGTGTGGTTTTCTGGCTTGTCACTGTGATCCTATTTGCACTGCCGTTTTATTGTTTTGCAGTGTTTTCCCCGTGGTACCTCTATCTTGTCATTGCACCCCTCCTTCTCAAATGCTGCTTTGCATGGCGATCGCTCGAAGAGCATACTCTTGGGGTCGTAGCTGCGTTGAAAGATGGGGTGGAGAACGGGCGGGCATACGTCAAAATGCTGGTCTCACGAGACACTGCAAATCTTGAACGGGAGCATATTCTTTCAGCCGGGTATGAATCGATGACTGAAAATCTTACAGACAGCATTATCTCTCCGTTGTTTTATTTTTCCTTGTTCGGGCTTATTGGTGCTGCCATATTTCGTGCAACAAACACTATGGATGCTATGCTTGGATATCGGGATGAACGGGAACGATTAGGCTGGTGCCCGGCACGCATGGATGACATACTTAATTTCGTTCCCGCCCGGCTCACAGTATTATTGCTTCTTGTGTACTTTGCATTTAAGGGAAAATTTTCGGATGCAGTGCGTGTGATGTGTCGCGACGGTCACAAACGTCCAGGTTTTAATGGTGGTATTGTGATGGCAGCTATGGCAGGAGGGACAGGAATAAGGTTCGAAAAACCTGGGGTCTATACGATTGGTGACGGAGAAAGAACACTTGATGAAGCCGGGTCTGATATTATCCGTACGTGCCGGGTCGTAACAATCACCTTTACCGTTCTTGCCGGTAGTACTCTGATTTTATTGGGATCATGGATCAATAGTACCGGCATATGAAACTTGAAGAACTGAGATTTGGCACTGAGCTTCTCAAGCGCGGTTTTGCATCCATGCAGAAAGGAGGCGTTATTATGGATGTTGTAAATGCCGACCAGGCAAAGATCGCGGAGAATGCTGGTGCCGTCGCAGTCATGTCGCTGGAACGGGTGCCTTCGGACATCCGGAAAATGGGGGGTGTTGCCCGCATGGCGGACCCCGAGAAGGTCATCGAGATTATTGATGCGGTCTCTATCCCGGTTATGGGAAAGGTGCGAATAGGGCATTTTGTTGAAGCGCAGGTCTTAGAAACCTTGGGCGTTGATATGATTGATGAGAGTGAGGTTCTGACACCGGCAGATGAGCAATATCATATCGATAAGAAACTTTTTAAGGTCCCATTCATCTGCGGGGCCCGGGATCTCGGAGAGGCGCTTCGCAGGATAAACGAGGGCGCAGCGATGATCCGGACCAAAGGTGAGGCAGGGACCGGCAACGTTGTCGAGGCTGTCCGTCATATGCGAAATATAATGGGAGAGATACGAATGCTGAAAGGCATGGATCGCCAGGAGATGATCGATTATGCACGGGATATCGAAGCCTCAGCAGAACTGGTCATCGAATGTTCGGAGCGCGGACGACTGCCCGTTGTGAACTTTTCAGCCGGTGGTATTGCCACCCCCTCAGACGCAGCGATGATGATGCAACTGGGAGCCGATGGGGTTTTTGTTGGATCCGGCATTTTCAAATCCTCCAGCCCTGAACGGATGGCAAAAGCCATTGTCGAGGCGGTCAACCATTTCAATGAACCTGAGGTTATCGCTCGGGTAAGCCGTGGTCTAGGCGACGCGATGCCGGGACTTGATGTGCACACCCTCAGGGATGATGAGGTGCTACAAACCCGTGGTCGTTAAGATCGGCGTACTCGCTCTCCAGGGAAATGTGAGTGAACACATTGAAGCTTTCCTGCTGGCGCTTAACCGGATGGGGCAGGAGAAATCATCCGAAGTTTTTGAAATCAGACACCCTGCCGACCTATCAGGATGCAATGCCCTTGCAATTCCTGGAGGGGAATCTACCACAATCTCCCGCCTCATTGACAAGAACCAAATGTACGAGCCGATCCGCTCGTTTTCCGGTGGTATTTTTGCTACTTGCGCCGGAATGGTGCTGATGGCGACACATGTTGATGATACCCGTGTTCATACGCTGGACCTTATCGAAATGACGGTGGACCGGAATGCATTCGGGCGACAGAGAGAGTCTTTTGAAGCCGACATCCCGATCAAAGGACTTGACGGAGGCTTGTTCCATGCGATTTTCATCAGGGCACCGGTAGCGACCTGCACTGGAGCGGGCGTTTCAGTGCTCTCCAGGATGGATCAAGGTGTGGTTGCTGTAGAGTACGGTAAGCATCTGGCGCTCTCGTTCCATCCGGAACTTTCATGCGATACCCGCCTGCATGAGAGATTTTTGAAGAAACTTGGTGTTTAAAGGCTTGGTGAGAAAAGATGACGATTATCATGTAATTAAACTGAAGCATGGTGATCGATACTCTTTTACCTGTTTCGTGATATGTAGCCAATATATATGGAGATCAGAGATGACTGAAGTTAATCTCTTTGAAACAGTGAAACAGCACGTGTGTGCATGTGCCCTTGACCTGAAACTCTCGTCTGATATTGAAGTTCTCCTGAAAATGCCGATGCAGGAACTTCACGTGGCCATCCCAATCCGTATGGATGACGGGACCCTTCGGGTTTTTCCGGGATATCGTATCCAATACAATGATGCACGCGGCCCCACAAAAGGGGGTATTCGTTTTCATCCGGACGTGACGGTTGAGGAAGTCCGGGCTCTTGCTGCACTGATGACCTGGAAATGTGCCTTGTATCAGCTGCCATTGGGAGGTGCGAAAGGAGGGGTGATCTGCAATCCAAAGGAATTATCCGCAGGAGAACTGGAACGGTTGAGCAGATCCTTTATCCAGAAGATCGCACATTTCATCGGACCGGATCGCGATATCTCAGCACCTGATGTTGGTACGAATGCCAGGACCATGTCCTGGATGATGGATGAGTATTCAAAAATTGTGGGAAAGACATCGTTTGGCGTCATCACTGGAAAACCGCTTAGTATTGGTGGGTCGGAAGGGCGGGAAGATGCTACTGCCCGGGGAGGTTGGTACATCATTGGCGAAGCAGCAAAAGACCTTGGAATTACTCTCAAGGATGCGACAGTTGCAATTCAGGGGTTTGGAAATGTGGGAGAAAATGCGGCATTCCACGCATATCCTTTATGTGAATGCAGAGTTATTGGAGTCAGCGACAGCGGAGGAGGTGTTGTGAACCGGGCTGGTCTCGATATACCGAAGCTCAGAGAACATAAAATGAGAACTGGTTCGATTAAGAATTCAGGGCTTGGGGTGGATATCACCAATAAACAACTACTGGAACTGGATGTCGACATTCTTATACCGGCGGCACTTGAAAATGCGATCTCCATGGAAAATGCAGATAGCATCAAAGCGCGAATCATCGCCGAATTCGGTAATGGTCCCACTACAGCAGAAGCCGACACATACCTGTATGCCAAGGGCATCCCCATAATTCCCGATGTTCTCTGTAATGCAGGAGGAGTCATCGTATCGTACTATGAAATGGTTCAGAATCTGAATATGGATCACTGGGAACAGGATACCGTGCATTCACGGTTGAAGATGCATATGAAGGAAACCTATCGCACTGTGTTCGAAATGGCCACAACTAATAAAATTTCCCTTAGACGTGCCGCCTACAGCCGGGCAATGGAACATGTGGTTGAGGCGATGAAGAAGCGCGGGTGGGTATAAGGTAGCAACATCTGCATGTAAACTGGCATGCTCTGATGTGTATTTGGATCGATGAAGTGACTATAGTAGCAGGAATGCAAACGTCGTGCTTATTCCATCTACAACTCTCGTGCGATTTACTGCAGTACCTATCATCTTAATACGATCTGAGGTGCAGGGATTCTCCTCGGATTTATCGATATTATTCTCAGATCCAGAAATAAGAGGAAAAACTCCGAAAAGCTGATGTAAAATATGACCCATAACTCAGTTGTTACTAAGTTCCATTGGGGAACTGACAGATAATTCAGGAATTTTTATGAATTCATCGCATGCTGTAAACAGCATCCTGTCGGCACGCTACCTACAGGAAGGAGAGAAAACCTTCGAGGATATCTGCCGGCGCGTTGCAAGGGCGGTTGCGGGTGACGAGAAAGAAGCAACCAGCTTTTTTGAAATCATGATCTCCTTGCACTTCTTGCCCAACTCTCCCACCCTCATGAATGCCGGAACAAATACCGGGCAACTCTCTGCCTGCTTCGTTCTGCCGGTCCCGGATTCTATCAACGGGATCTTTGATGCTATGAAAAACGGTGCTATAATCCATAAGACCGGTGGGGGAACTGGGTATAATTTCTCGAATATAAGACCGAAAGGTTCCCGTGTGCAATCTACAGATGGTGTTGCTTCAGGTCCGGTATCATTTATGGGAATCTTCAATGCAGCAACCGAAGTCATCAAACAAGGGGGTCGTCGCCGTGGAGCAAACATGGGGATACTAAACGTATGGCACCCCGACATTCTTTCCTTCCTGTCCGCAAAATCACGGGAAGGAAATATTGCTAACTTTAACATATCTGTTATGATCGACGAAAAATTCATGGATTTCGTTTCCCGGAAGATGTATGATAAGGTCTGGATAATCCACCCGTCTTCCGGAGAATCTATAACGGTTGGGCGGATATGGTCAGGAATTGTGGACGGGATATGGGAGAACGGGGAGCCAGGTGTACTTTTTTATGAGGAAATAAACAGGCACAACCCCCTTCCAGACCTTGGAGTCATCGATACCACCAATCCCTGCGGCGAACAACCACTGCTTCCCTATGAGAGCTGCGTTCTTGGCAGCATCAATCTGGCCTCATTTATTAACCACGGGATTCTTGATGAACACGAGTTAAATGACACGGTACGAAAAGCAGTTAAGTTCCTTGACAATGTCATCGACAAAAATGTCTATCCTATCCCCGAGATTGAAGAAGCAACCAAAAAAACCCGGAAGATTGGTCTGGGTCTTATGGGCGTCCATGATGCCCTCCTTATGATCGGGGTGCGCTACGATTCAGCCGAAGGAAGAATCTGGTGTGAACGTGTCATGCGAATTGTAACCGCTACTGCAGTGGACGAATCTCGCCAACTGGCTGAAAAATTCGGGGCGTTCCCGGCATGGAAAGAGAGTATCTGGAAAGAGTTCCCCATGAGAAATGCAGCGCTGACCTCCATAGCTCCGACCGGAACCTTATCACTGTTTGCCGGGTGCTCAAGCGGCATCGAGCCGGTCTTTTCATATGCCTATACCCGCAGGAACACCATTGGAAAAACGTTCGTTATCGTAAATCCGGTATTTCGAGAATCTCTTGAAAAAATCCTCGCTGCTATGGAGCTGACAAAAGAAGAGCGGATTAACCGGGAAAATGAGGTAATCACTCACGTACACGAAAGCGGAACCGTCCAGGACCTGCAATGGCTCCCGGAAGAATTCCGGGCCCTCTTCAAGACCGCACTGGATATCCACTGGAAGGACCATATCCTGATGCAGGCGGCATTCCAGAAGCATGTTCATGCTTCCATCAGTAAGACCATCAACCTGCCGAACGCCGCAACAAAGGAGGACTGTGCTGATGCACTCCTCATGGCATGGAAGCTAAAGCTGAAAGGGATCACGATGTACCGGACCGGCAGCAGGCAAAATGTGGTTCTCTCCCTGAAAGATATCAAATTGGATTTAGATGAGAAAAGTCCGAAAAATACCTGTAATCTGAACTAGGTATCCCGGATGTGCTTTCCGTTTTTCGCCCCGTTAGGATCCCCTCGATTTTCCCCAACCCTGCCAATCCTTCATCATGGCTTCAGCTTTCAGTTCCTTTGGCATCAGCTCGATCGCGTACCTTAGCGCCGTTCGAGGCATAGACTCCCTGTTACACACGACATAATCAAAGACTTCTTTCTGATGTTTGCGGCTGGCCTCTTTCAAGAGCCACCCGTAACCTTTCCGGACCATGTCATCATTGTCGGTAAGAAGCAGGTCAGCTATCTCCAGCACGTCATCAAGATATTTTCCGTGTTTTGCCGGGACAATCAGTGATACTGCTGCCGCCCGCCGCATCCAGCGGTTATCCGACTGCGCCCAGCGTTTCAGTTCACTGATATATTCCGGGAATTTTTCAATAAATTTACCCATTGTGTGGTTGCAGAAGCTGTCACAGGCAGCCCAGTTGGAGATGTATGAATCAATCCAGTACCGGAATACCGGGAGGTCATCTCTCTCGTAGCGGTCGGCGAGAAGATAAACCCAGTTAGAGACAATGAAGGACTCCTCTATGTAGCCGGATTGGTATAGCTCCTCGCAGAGTGAGTAGATCTCCCGCTTTGGTCGCCCTTTCACCTCTCTCCAGTATTTCTTTGCAATTACTATGACGGCAGCGGTCTTTACACCGTAACACGTGATCTCCTCTTTGAAGAACCGCTGTGAGGCTTTCCGGATTTGGGGGTCTGCCTGACGTTTGAGCTCCTGTCGGATTTTTGAAATTACCGGGTCCATGCTGAGGGTGGGGGTGGACACGGGATAAGTGATGTGCAAAATCTTTTAAAAGCAAGAGCGTTTTGAAGAACCATTGGGGAATGGTGTGCAGAAACAAGTGGTATTTGATACGGCTACCTTTCCCGGCATGAATGGTCTTTACGGTATTTTGTGTAGGACTCCGATAATGACCGCCCCACACGTTCTTTAGGTGTCATTGTGTCATCCACTCTTTGTATCCCTACTTTTATACCATGTTTATATCTGACGTGCTCTTCAGACGCAGGCACTATTTTAAAAACAGGTGCCTATACTGAGTAGTACCGAGTGATGAATCATGTCTACCGATCCCGTCTGTCTGATGATAGTTGATGAAGAAGATGCTAAATTCACCAGTATGTACAAAGGCCAGAAGTATTACTTCTGCTGCAATTGGTGTAAAAAGAGGTTTGAAGAGAACCCGAAGCGATATTCGCGTATTTCTACTGATATGAGTGTCGATCTGAAAAGCGTGACCTGAACGGTATTGACCGGGCATATACCTGTCATCGGTGTGATAGTCAGCTATCCTGTACCCTTGCGGGAAATACCGTCCGGGGAATGCTGGTATCGGATACAGATACACTGATCCAAAGATCGAAACGTTCGAGAATTTTTTTATGAAACCTGAAGATGATCCCTGGCTCAAAAACGCACATAAAAATGCAGAACTCCTGGACCGGGAGAACAAAAAACTCTCGTTATTAACCAATCCAATAAGAGAAAACCTCCCTATCATTACCAAATACCAGAATTTCTGGAACCAGGCAAAACTCGTCACGGCATTATTCAAAGAGCTAAAACCGCTTGCAGCGTGTGACAGGGATCTGCTCTGGAAACAGTTCAATGCCCTCTGCCATGAAGTAAAGGAGAAGCAAAAGACCGGGTACGGGACGCTGGAATCCTCTTCGCAGGGGCATTTTGATGAAATTATGAAGATGGTGGAACAAGCCCGGCTCCCCATCGATAGCTCCGCTCCAAAGATCCACGAATTGGTGGAACGCGGGCAAGCGCTCAAAAATGCCGGTGACATGCTGGGGAAATTCAAGCACGAGATGATTGCAAAACATAAAAAATCCTGTTTTGGTCACATCCAGAAGATCCGCAAAACCCATAATACTGCATGGGAGGCGGTAAAATCGGGAAAGGCATCGAAACAGGCGGGAACAGAATCCCGTGTCCGGAAGAATCTTGAGGCCAATTATGAACGTTACCGGAAAGCGGCTGGCGCTCTTGAGAATTTCCAGATCGTCAGGGGTCATATACACACATTTCTCATTACCTGTGAAAACTCTGAGAAGTCTGCACAGGTGACCGCACAACTTGCGGAAACCGAAGCCCGGATTAAGGATATAAAGGAAGGTATCCGGAAACTGGAGAAATGGATTGCAGAAGACGAGCAAACGTTAAAAGGGATTTAATCACACTTTTAAGCGAGACCGTCCACCGTTAAACGATCTATTGACGGTATTTCACTGTCAATATCTCTTCCGGTCTTGCCCATGGTTCTCCATTCAGAGGATTACGTGATGCCGGGTTTGCAGGAAACACTCCTTTTTTCGTACGGGCTGATTATACGAATAATTCCAGCTCGGCATCAGGAGTGATGCTTTAATGTTTTTCCTGATTATTGCCCGGATAGGTCTCCGCCCGGTAAAGGTTCCACATAATCAGGTATGCAATAAGGTTGGAAAAAGGCTACCAGAGAGAGTTCCTGTATTGCGGTTCCCTCACCCGCATCCCGGATCGGGATCTGCCAGACTTTTGTCTCGTTAAATAGCGTTTCTTTCGGCACCAGTGTACTAACCTCCCTCCCGAGCTCCTGTCCCAAGAAGAGGATGGTATGGATCACAAGATAGTGTCGGTGCCGGCAGTCTTCATGTGGGGAATTTCCGAATGCATAATAGGCGTCGCACTCCACCCATAAACGACATCGAAAAAAGACCAAGCGAGAGATGTTTTGGACCTGAGGAGATATCGAACAAGTATCGGGCATCGGGATATTCGTTGAGTATAATGAGAACCGGGTCGCGAATCGAGTCAAACGTTGCCGCATCGATAGTTGCCGCATCAATACGGACCAGTTCAGAGGAAATATTCCTGGACAGAGAGAGGTATTTACGACATCAATCGCATCGCGGATGGTGCACTTCCATATTCTTTTCTGGATATCATCACGGGCTGAGTTGGTACATACCTCCTTTTCAGCAAAGGTAAACGTGTTTGTTGTGCCTGTCTTGAGATCTTTAAGAACTTCAGGATAGGTTTTATGGATATCGCCACCCGAGCTGATGAGGTGGATTGTTCTGGCTGATCCGAGAGTATTATCCGGATTTGAATGATAAATGATTGTCTAGTATCCCGGCACCAGTTTTCCCAAAAAACGAATCAGAAACGAGAAAAAAAGGATTTATTAAATGAATAACGGTGCAAGCACGAGCGAGAGCGTGGCTAGCAGTTTGATGAGCACATGGAGTGACGGACCAGCAGTGTCCTTACACGGATCACCAAGCGTGTCACCGATAACCGCTGCCTTGTGCGCCTCGCTGCCCTTGCCGCCATGGGCACCCGATTCGATGTATTTCTTGGCATTGTCCCAGGCACCGCCCCCGTTATTGAGGATCAGTGCAAGGAGGATGCCGGTTATAGTACCGACCACCAGAAACCCTGCAAGAGCCTCATATTTCATGGTCACACCAATGATGATGGGAAACGCGATGGCAATTGCGCCGGGCAGCACCATATTCTTAAGTGCACCGAGGGTTGTGATGTCTATCACACGGGCATAGTCCGGTTTCTTGGTCCCTGCCATGATACCCGGGTCCTTGAACTGGACACGAACCTCTTCAATCACATACTGTGCGGTTTTGGAAACTGCACGGATGGCAAGGCCTGCAAAGACGAAGATGAGCATCGCTCCAAACAGGGCGCCGACAAATACCGGGATTGATGCTACATTTATGACATCAAACGATTTGTGGATGAGATGGCTGATTTCTGACATATAAGCGTTTAAGAGCAGGAAAACGGCGAGTGCAGCGCTGCCGATAGCATACCCTTTGGTGAGAGCCTTTGTTGTGTTGCCGGCAGCGTCGAGCTTGTCCATCCGCTTGCGGACTGATTCGGGTGCCTGGCTCATCTCAACAATACCCCCAGCATTGTCGGCGATGGGACCAAAGGAGTCCATGGCAAGCACGTAGGCACAGACCATAAGCATACCAATAGTAGCTGCAGCAGTTCCGTAGAGGCCGCCAAATTGGATACCGCTCTGGGCACCGAGCCAGAAGGAGAGGAGTAAGGAACCCCCGATCAGGAGTGCCGGGATAGCGGTTGTCTCAAGAGCGACCGAGAAACCGGTAATGATGTTGGTCGCAGGTCCTGTTTCCGATGCATCGGCGATTTCCTGCACCGGGCGATAGTGGTGGTCGGTATAATACAGGGTTACCCTGAGGAATGCAACGGATAATACGATACCAACAATACCTGCGTAGAAGAACCAGATGTTTCCGAGAAGCCACATGGTACCGATGTAGAAAAACACAACCGAGATGGCTGCTGTGATGTAGTACCCCAAGTTCATGGCATTCATCGGATCTGCCCCATCCTTTCCTCGGACGCAGACGATACCGATCATGCTGGCAAGGAGACCCAGTGCACACATAACGAGAGGGAAGAGAACCCCGGCAGCACCAAAGACCGGGAAGAGAGCGATACCGAGGATCATGGCACCGATGTTCTCGGCAGCAGTGGATTCGAACAGGTCAGCGCCACGGCCGGCACAGTCCCCGACATTGTCCCCGACAAGATCAGCGATGGTAGCTGGATTCCGGACATCATCTTCTGGTATGCCCGCTTCGACTTTACCGACGAGGTCTGCACCGACATCAGCGGCCTTGGTATAGATACCACCACCGAGCTGGGCGAAGAGGGCCACAAACGAGGCACCAAATGCGAATCCGACGATAATGAAGGGGGTGGTCTGTGGGTTTGCGCCGAGTGCGTAGTAGGTAAGCGAGACACCAAGAAGCGACATCGCGGTGATGGTAAGACCCGAAACTGCGCCGCCCCTGAAAGAGATGTCAAGCGCCTTGCCATCGCTGGTTTGGGCTGCTGCGGCCGTGCGGATATTTGTCCTGACGGCAACAGACATTCCGATGATACCGGCAAGTGCACTACAGGTCGCACCAACGATGAACGCAAGTGCCGTATATGTGGCAAGACCCTGCTGTCCTGTGAAGAAATACACCCCAAAGATTACAAAGGCAAGAACGATTGCCAGAATGGCGATTGTCGAGTACTGTCGTTTGATGAATGCTTCCGCACCCACCCGGATCGCATCGGAGACCTCACGCATCTTAGGCGTACCCTCATCTTTTGAGAGGACACTACGCGCAAGTATTGCCGCGAGAATGAGAGCGAAAACACTAATTCCAATAACTATTGCGAGTTCAAACATTTCTTAACCTCCCTGCAACGTTGCCCGGAATTCTTCTTGTGAAAGAAACAATGCACACGAACCATTTGTATATCATCACTTGTGAGAATACACGGACTAACCCATCAGGTATGATAATTGACATAGGTAGTATTCTGCTTAAATGACCCAAAGGAAGGAGCAATGGCTCTGGGACTCTACCCCTTCATTTCCATAATCCATTCCTAGAGATTATTAGTTCATTTTTCAACCATTAAACTTTTATCATTAATTGAGATTTGATGAACCCCCCATCATGAAAGTCATAAAGCGAATGGGGGGATTTTCTGCGAAAATCCGTTTTTTCAGGATTCCGCCCAAATTTTTATTATGAAACACGGAATTGCGAGCAATTCAATATGATTAATAATGAAAAATACCCATATTTTAAAGATGGAGGACAGCGAGTGCAACTTTTATTATTTCTCATTTTGGGCCCGCTCATTACAGCGTTCTTTATGCTTCTTGTGCGCAAAGAAGGAGAACGCAACTGGATTGTAAAACTGTCTGCACTGGGCATTGGTGCGGTCACGATTCTGCTTCTTGTGAGTCTGGGTGATAAAGGAACACTATACTACTCATTTGCCGCCGAATCAACGAGTTTTCTCATGTTTTTTATCGAGATGATAATTGCAGTTTTTATCCTGTATCTTGGTATAAAATACAAAAACTATCTTGTTGTCGGTCTTACACTTCTGCAAACGGCGATGATGCTTTATTTTGAGGTGTTTTATGCTCCGACCATCGAAGTGAAGTATTCCCTCTTTATCGACCAGTTCTCGATCATCATGGCCCTTATCATCGGCATCATTGGGAGTCTCATCTGCGTGTATGCTCTGAGTTATATGAATGATTTCCATGAGCATCACAAGGGACTGCCGGACAGGCGCAATATCTTTTTCTGCATCATGTTTGTGTTCCTCTCTGCGATGTTCGGTTTGGTTTTTTCCAATAACCTTCTCTGGGTGCTATTTTTCTGGGAGATCACAACACTCTGTTCGTTCCTCTTAATCGGGTATACAAAAACCGAAGAGGCTACCAACAATGCCTTTACCGCGCTGTGGATGAACATGCTTGGTGGGGTTGCATTTGTGGTTGCTATTTTGTATCTTGCAACCCAGGCAGGTGGAATTATGGGTCTTGGAGAGGTGCTGGCTTCAGGGAAGGCCATAGTTCTCATCCCAGTTGTCCTTATCGGGTTTGCCGGCCTGACAAAAGCAGCCCAGCTGCCCTTTTCTTCCTGGCTTGTCGGGGCAATGGTAGCGCCTACACCGGTTTCGGCACTGTTGCACTCCAGCACGATGGTAAAGGCCGGTGTCTATATCCTCGTACGTCTTGCCCCAATTTTTCAAGCGACATTTTCCGGCTACGTACTTGCGTTCATAGGTGCACTAACGTTTCTTTTTGCGTCCGGAATCGCCATCTCCCAGAGCAATGCAAAACGGGTTCTGGCCTATTCAACCATTGCAAATCTCGGGCTCATCGTTGCTTGTGCTGGTATCGGAACCTATGAAGCAATATGGGCAGCAATTCTCCTGATAATCTTCCATGCCATCTCCAAATCCCTCCTGTTCCTTTCAGTAGGTACGGTAGAACACAGGATCGAGAGCCGTGATATTGAGGATATGAATGGTTTGATCATGCGGATGCCAAGGATTGCCGCAGTGATGGTTATCGGCATTGCAGGGATGTTCCTTGCCCCGTTTGGTATGCTGATATCAAAATGGGCAGCGATCCGGGCATTCATCGATGCACCGTACGGTTTTGTCTTTGTCATTATCCTCGCGTTTGGTAGTGCACTCACCCTTTTCTTCTGGGCAAAGTGGATGGGGCGGCTTTTAGTAGTCACTCCAAAACAGGAAAATCTCGAAACACATATCGATTCGAATATCTGGATTGCACTTATTTCACTTGCCGGGTTGACGGCGATAACCTGCTTCATCTTCCCGGCAATTTCGAGCACACTTATCGAACCGTTCCTCCTGCAGAATTATGGTAATGTGGCACAGCTGTCACAGGACAATATAATCATCATGATTATGATGCTCTTCATGATCGTGCTTCTGCCCTTAAGCATCCTCTTGCCACAAAGAAAGCACAGGCATCTCACTCCTTATATGGGTGGTATGACAACCAATGCGGATATGTCGTTCTACGGAGCAATTGGCCTGAAGCGGGATATGAAACTCTCCAACTATTACATAACCTCCTGGTTTGGTGAGGTCAAACTCCAGACTCTTGGCATATATCTCTGCACCGGACTGATCGGAATCATGTTTGTTTCAGCAGCATATGTGGGGGCGATCATATGATTTTCATTGTAGGAGCTGTCGCATTTATTCTCCTTGCACCGGTAATCGGAGGGCTTATTGCGGGTGTTGACCGCAAGATTTCTGCACATATGCAGGGGCGGGTTGGCCCCCCCATCTTCCAGCCGTTCTACGATGTCGGCAAACTCTTTGAGAAAGAAAAGACTGTAGCAAACGATACACAGCGCTTCTATGCCATTAGTTACTTTATCTTCATGATCTTTACCGGGGCGCTCTTCTTTGCCGGTGGGGATCTTCTGCTGGTGATCTTCGCCCTCACACTTGCCCAGATATTCCTTGTCCTTGGGGCGTACTCAGCAAATTCTCCCTATAGCCATATCGGGGCAGAACGCGAACTGATCCAGATTATGGCATATGAACCGATGGTCATTATCGCTGCGGTAGGCATGTATGTTGTTACAAAAAGTTTCAACGTTGGTACAATCGGCAGCTATCCCCAACCACTAGTTCTTTTCCTGCCGGCGATCTTTATAGGTTTCATCTACATCCTCACTATCAAGCTGCGTAAATCACCGTTTGATATCTCGACTTCCCATCATGCCCACCAGGAGATTGTTAAAGGAGTCACAACGGAATTCTCTGGTCCTACCTTAGGACTTATCGAAGTGACTCACTGGTATGAAACTGTTTTCCTGCTGGGATTCGTGTACCTGTTCTTTGCGTTCAGTCCATTAATTGGCATCATCGCTGTGGTCCTCGTTTACCTGCTTGAACTGCTGATTGACAATGCAAGTGCACGGGTGAAGTGGCAGCTGGTCATGAAAAGTTCGTGGCTGATTGCCGCAATAGCTGGTGTGGTAAATCTTGCTGTTCTCTATTATCTGGGGGTGGGGTAAGTATGACCTACCTTTCAAAGTCTCCCTGGATCCTGCATTATGATGCTACGAGCTGTAATGGCTGTGATATTGAAGTTCTTGCCTGCTTGACACCGATGTATGATGTCGAACGATTTGGAATAATTAATACCGGTAACCCAAAGCATGCAGATATTTTTGTTATAACTGGATCAGTGAACGAGCAGAACCGTGAAGTGGTCAGGAACCTGTATGAGCAGATACCTAATCCCAAAGTTGTAGTTGCAGTCGGAATCTGTGCGACGTCCGGGGGTGTCTTCAGAGAATGCTACAATGTTGCCGGCGGGATTGACAAGATTATCCCGGTCGATGTTTACGTGCCGGGGTGTGCTGCCCGTCCTGAATCGATTATTGATGGAATTGTGGTTGCTCTTGGAATTCTTGAAAAGAAACGGAATTCACCTCACTTCGGTATACAAGAACAAAAACCGGTAGAATTACAGCAAGGAGAAGGGGCGCAATGACAATCGAAGAACAGGCTATCATCCCTATTGATATGAGCGAGTTGGTTTCCCGTGTCGAAAAGATGAAAAAAGAGGGTAAACGGCTTGTCCAGATCGGGTGCACCGGAGTCGAAGAAGGCTACGAGATTAATTACTCATTTGACAAGGACTACAAATTCCAGAACCTTCGGATCCTGGTGAAACAGGATACTGTTGTGCCCAGCATCAGCGGTGTCTATTGGGGAGCGTTCATCTATGAAAATGAGATCCACGACCTGTTTGGGATCACTGTTGCAGGGATGAATATCGACTTTAAAGGAACCCTCTACAAAACGACGGTTAAATATCCGTTTTCCATTCCAACTTTCAAGGAGGATGACCCATGTCAAAACAAATAATCATCCCGTTCGGTCCCCAACATCCGGTTCTTCCTGAACCTATCCATCTTGATCTTGTGCTTGAGGATGAGACGGTGGTCGATGTGTTACCATCAATCGGGTACGTGCACCGCGGGCTCGAAAAGCTCGTCGAAAAACGGGAATTTACTGAATATACTTTCATCGCTGAACGCATCTGTGGTATCTGCAGCTTCATCCACAGTCTTGCCTATGTGCAGGGGGTCGAACAGATTATGGGAATTGAGGTACCTGAACGTGCACATTACCTTCGGACGATCTGGTCTGAATATTCAAGACTTCACTCCCACCTCCTCTGGCTTGGCTGTTTTGCTGATGGCATGGGCTTTGAAAACCTTTTCATGAATTCGTGGAGAATTCGTGAAAATATCCTTGATGAACTCGAAGCAACCACAGGAGGCCGCGTGATTCAGAGTGCCTGTAAGGTCGGGGGTGTGAGAAAAGATATTTCCGCAGAACAACTTGATGGCATGCTCCTCCGGATTAAGGATATTAAAAAAGATATCCGCATCATCACCAGTGTGTTTCTGGAAGACAGCTCGGTAAAGCACCGGTTGAAAAAAGTGGGAATTCTATCAAAACAGGATGCATATGAGTGCGGCGCGGTAGGACCCACAGCCCGTGGAAGCGGGGTCGTCTTCGATCTCCGTGAAACGGGATATGCTTCCTATGGCAAACTCAACTTTAAACCAGTTGCGGCAACTGAAGGTGACTGTTATGCACGTTGTAATGTCAGGATACAGGAACTATTCTCGTCCATTGATATTATAGAACAGGCAGCAAAAAAGATCCCTGAAGGTCCCATTGATGTGAAGATAACCGGTGCACCGAATGGTGAATATTTTTCAAGGGTCGAGCAACCCCGCGGTGAGCTGGTCCACTATATAAAAGGGAACGGTAAAAAGAATCTTGTTCGATCGAGAGTGAGGACTCCGACATTCACAAACATCCCACCTCTTTTAAAAATGCTAGCGGGTTGCCAGCTCGCGGATGTTCCGGTAATTGTTTTATCCATAGATCCCTGCATAAGCTGTACGGAGAGGTGATGAAAAATGGCAATTCTTAAAATGGCAGCCACGGCGATTAAAAGTCTGTTCTCACGCCCGGCAACGCTGATGTATCCTGTTCGCCCAGCAAAACGTACAACGGTGACTCGGGGTCATATTATCATCGATCCGGCAAACTGCATAACCTGCCGTTCCTGCCACCGCAAATGTCCTACGGGGGCAATATGTGTTGAGGTAAAAGAGAAGACATGGCAGATCGACAAGTTACGATGCGTGATCTGCAATTCTTGCGTGGATGTATGCCCGACAAAATGCCTGAGTATGGATCCGGCATATCCGAAAGCGCTTACTGCGCGGGGCGGAATTTATAAAGTTGCAGTAGCTGGACCAAAGAAGAAAGAACCTGCACCCGTCACAGTGGAAAGTCCAAAAGCCGAATAAGATTCAAAAATTCTATTTTTATAAAAACGTGAATGTATCCGGTACCAGTGTCTGGAGATCGACAACCACGGCCTGAGCCGGTGTAGGGTTTACGTTCATCTGTTTCTGGAACGCGGTCTGGGATTGCCATGTACCAGCATTAATCCCGAGCACGCCCCGATACTGGGTCAGTCCACGGATGTGGACATGACCGGTGTGCAGGATCTCCGGTAGCGGGTCGATTATTAACCTGTCAGTTTTGCCTGCAGCTATGGGAGTCCTGCGCCCATATGCAGGTGCTAGATGTCGGCGCTGGAGCATCTCCTCCATCATAAGCCCGCTCTGCTCATAGGATGCACCGGGTATCAGACCGATCATGTCATCGATTGATCTTCCGTGATACATGAGAACCCGTACTCCCTGAAGGTTGACGAGCGCCGGGTTCTCGACAAGGATGCAGTTCTCCGGGAATTTTTTTGTAAATTGTTGTGGGATCACTGGTTGGGGTTCTGCACCACGGACCACATCATGGTTACCTGGCGATATGATGATCTTCATGCGTGAAGGAAGGTCCCGCATCATTATTCCGAATGCATCATATTGTTCGTAGATATTTTTGATCACCAGTTCGCTTTCCTGGCCAGGATAGATGCCGATGCCGTCGACCAGGTCTCCGGCAATCAGGAGATACGAGAAATCAGAATCCGTAAGCCAGTCAGCGAACCGGTTCCAGCACTCTTGAAGAAACGTGTCGCTGCCGACATGGATATCGGAAATAAAGACCGCTTTGCCAGGTTGTTCGCTTGTGTAGGGGGTGTTGTCTATACGTATGTCCGGGCGGTACAGCTGCTCTGCAAAAAAGAGTTTCCCGTCATTGGAGAGTTTGCCCTTAACTCCGATAACCTCGTCAGGGATGATGCGTTCTGCATCAGAAAAAACCGGGCGGTCTTTTCTGAAGAGCACGGGAATGTTTGCAGAAGAATCCTCTATCTCGGCGATCCGGTGACCGTTTGTTGTGGTCTTCACTTCGACGACCATACCAATGACTGTACATTCCTCCTGACGGTAACGGGTGTTCCGGGTAAGTGCCTCGATTGGCATCGCCCCGCACCGGCTCCGGATCATTCCTCCCAAACGGTTATACCTGTCACGGAAATAGTGGAGGTAATCATTTGTTCCGTTCACACAGCCAGATGTTCCCGGGCCGCCGCTGATTATTTCAACAGATGGGTCTGAGAGAAACCTCGTCCCGTCCCGTGTGGCATTCATACCGGGAATATGTTTTGCCGAAACTACGATAGTCTCCCCGGGAACCTGCGCTATGATGCGTTCGATAAGATCCAGCTCATTCTGTTCCTGGATATAGCGCACGACATCGGGATGCACCTGCAGCTTGGTCTCAAGAAACCTGAGTGTTATCTGCTGTGCATCGAGCATGAATAGTATATTGGTCACGAATAAAATATAGGGTTTTATCTTCATCCAAAAAAAGTCTGGATATCTCAGTCTGGTTGTGGATGATTAATATCTCCTCAGATGCAGATACACACACTATATTTCAACTGACCCTTTCTATGTATGATATAATCCAGATGCTATTCCTTGGTTTTGTAATCGGTCTTACCGGCGCGCTTGCGCCTGGTCCAACACTGATTGCAACCATCAATGCATCGATTGCCGGTGACTGGACAACCGGATTGAAAGTGTCTTTCGGCCATGTAATCGTAGAACTTTTTCTCGTTCTCCTGATACTTACGGGATTGGCGTCCGTTGCACTTCCCTACACGGCAGCGATTGCAGGAATTGGCGGGATTGCGCTTGTTGCATTCGGGGCACTGACAATCGCAGGAAGCAGGAAGGCAACCATGAGAACTACTTCTATCCAACAGGTTGCCAACCCCTATATGGCAGGGTTTGTTACCAGTGCAGCAAACCCGTACTTCTGGATCTGGTGGCTCTCAATCGGGAGTGCAATGGTTATTGCAGGCCTCGAGGGTGGACTTGTGCTTGTCGGAGCCCTTATGATCGGGCACTGGTCTGCAGATATCGTATGGTTAACACTGGTTTCAACGGGGGTATCCAAAGGCAGGACGATTGTTTCTGACAGATCATACCAGAAGATCATTGCACTCTGCGGAATTTTTCTCATCCTTTTTGGGGCATATTACCTGTCACGTCTGCTGATTTCACCATGAAATCCCGCGGCATTTAATAAGCAGACATGGTTAATTATGAAGGGTTAAACATTATTATAAAAAATCAGATAATGAGCACTAAAAAATGGCAGATAACGATACTAAACGGGATATCCGCACGCTGGTTTCACAATTTCGGGAAAGTGATCACTGGGGGGTGTCCCTCGCGCGCGATCTGCTCTGGATAGTGGCTGTAGTTGGCGGAATCGCACTTGCCCTGTTCTTAATCAGTGGCACCTGGCCCGCTGTTGTCACTATCGAATCTCAGAGCATGGTACCCCATATGAATGTGGGGGATCTTGTGGTTGTCGTCCAGAAGGACCGGTTCGGTACATTGCAGACATGGGTCCAGGGAAATAAAACCGGCTACAAGAAGTTCGAGGATTATGGGGATGTAATTATTTACCAGCCAAATGGGGCAAAAAACCCTGTTGTTCCAATACCTTTCCTTTCGTCGGGTGTGCATCCCATTATCCACCGGGCTATGGACAAAGCTGACACAGCAGACCTGCCAAAATTCCTGCTACTGGATCTTGAAAATATTTCAAGGTATTACCAACCTCACGGCGGATACATCACAAAAGGAGATAATAACAAAAATATTGATCAGGTCGCAGTTTACCCTGGGCTAGGTGTTATCGAGCCCGTAAAAGATGAATGGATCATTGGAAAGGCACTGTTCACCATTCCGCTGATCGGATATCTCCCCCTCCATATTGTTGAAGTAACTATCATTATCATAGTCCTCATGACACTCCATGAACTATATCTGCACTCGAGGGAGGATAAAACGAAAAAACCGCAGAAAAAGAACAGAAAAAAACAGCGATAGACAATTGCGTTAATTATATCAGATAATTCTACCCTTCTATCAGATGTACTCAGTGGACATCGTCTTACTAAGGCAGAAGCAACCTGGCTTTTGGAGACGCGGAACCAGAATGTTTTTAAAATTGCATCTGCTGCAGATGAGATGCGGGAGCTCCATGCAGGCAACATTGTAACGTATGTAAAAAACCAGAACCTCCATGTGACCAATATCTGTAAGAACCTCTGTGGTTTCTGCGGTTTTGGGGGGAGCGCTGAGGATGATGGCGCATATTGCAATGATAAGGTGGCAATTCAGGCAAAGGTACGTCTCGCCCTCAAGCGGGGAGTTACTGAAATCTGTCCCTTGAGTGGGGTTCATCCCGAATTTACCATTGACACTTACTATGATCTAATCACTTGCGTGCATGAGGTAGGACCGCATATTCATTTGCATGCATTCAGCCCGGACGAGGTCGTCCACGCGGCATCCAGGAGCAATATCTCCAGCGCCGAAGTTCTTGGACGATTGAAGGTTGCAGGCCTTGGATCGTTACAGGGAACTGCAGCAGAGATCCTTGTGGACTCTGTGAGAAAGGTGATCTGCCCCAAAAAACTGAATACAGCGGAATGGGTGCGAATTATCAAAGAAGCACATGCCATGGGAATCCCCTCGACCGCAACTATCATGTATGGTTCATGTGAGTCCGCGAAACACCGGGCTGAACATCTTGGCATTCTGCGCACTATTCAGGATGAAACAAATGGTTTCACCGAACTGGCTCCCTGAGCTACATCCACACCAATACCTGGCTCTATAAAGAGGGTATCGCCCGAGCAGGCGCGACAGGCCGGGAAGATATACTTATGATAGCTGTATCCCGGCTGTTCATGGATAATTTCGATAATATTCAGGTCCCTTGGGGGAAGCTGGGACTAAAGATGTCTCAGTTGACATTGCTTGGTGGAGGCAACGATCTTGCCGGAACTATGTTCTCGGATGATATCTCTGTAAAATGCAGGTGCATCTGCTGCAGACTGCCTCGATCCTGTGGTAATGGAACGAATAGTTTCAGACCTTGGAAGAACCCTGAAAGAGCGGACAACTCTGTATGAACTGATATAAAACAATTCAACACGAAACCAGTGTATTTTATTTAAAAAAATCAGAGAAGTTCCAGTGCCTGCCGCCCGGTCATACCGGTCCGGATCCCGCGCCCCAAAGCAGATCGGTTCGCCTCCTTGACAATTCCTTTCAGGATATCATCAGTATCTACAATTGACGGTCCGATTGCTGGTCTCACTTTTGCTGCAGGATAGCTGAAAGAATCAAGTGCAGCAACATCAAAAGCGCCGCATCCAACCATCCCTACATCGGTCATTACAGCGACAAGATTCGCCGGTCCGAGAGGGATAACATATCCTTTTGCGATCTTTCTGGTAAGGTGAACTTCAACCTGTTCCATATCTCTCCAGTAGAGATGATTGGTTCAGGGGGATTAATAATCATGTGGCATAAGAATACGATACAGGTATTTTTCTTTGGACGTTTCAATGTCTGAAGAATTTCTGGAGTGAGCTATGGACAATCACCTGCGAACATTGCTGGAAGATATAAAAACCGGCCACCGGATGAGTGAAGATGAAGCACTGGATCTGTTCCAGGTCAGAAATCGACAGGCCTGGGAGATCGCGGCAGCTGCAGATGAGATGCGTGAAAGACTGGTCGGCAACGCAGTTACCTATGTCAGGAACCAGAACATCAATGTGACCAATCTTTGTATCAATTCCTGTGGTTTCTGCGGTTTTTCAAAAAAACCCGGGGATGACGGTATATATTTTCACGATAAGTCCGAGATCCAGAAGAAGGCGTCTCTCGCAAAAATGCGCGAAGTATCCGAGATCTGTACGGTCAGCGGGCTCCATCCGGATTTTACTGCCCGATCCTATTGTGATGTCTACCGCTGGATTCATGAGGCTGCACCCGGGGTTCACCTTCATGCAGGTAATCCGATGGAAGTTGCGTATGCTGCCAAAAAGAGCCATATGACCACGCATGAAGTGCTGATCGCCATGAAGGAGGCAGGACTCGGGTCAATGTGCGGCACAGCAGCTGAGATCCTTGTTGATATCGTTCGTAAAAAAATCTGTGCCCAGAAGGTTTCAACAGAGGAGTGGGTGCGCATTATCCGGGAAGCGCATGCCATGGGTATTCCAACGACTGCAACGATAATGTATGGTCACTGCGAGAGTGAGGAAGACCGGGTGCAACACCTCTCAATCCTGCGTAAAATTCAGGATGAGACGCACGGGTTCACAGAATTTGTCCCTCTCTCTTTTATCCATATGCACACCCCCCTCTACCGCGCAGGAATGGCGCGGGCGGGGGCGACAGGAAGAGAAGATCTTCTGATGGTTGCCGTTTCACGCCTTTTTCTGGACAACTTTAAAAACATCCAGGTTTCGTGGGTAAAAGAGGGAATCAAGATGGCCCAGTTAGGTTTGATTGCCGGTGCCAACGATCTTGGAGGAACGATGTTCGAAGAGAGTATATCAAAAGGGGCAGGTGCAATCAATACTGATTACCTCGATCCTGATGAGATGAAGCGGGTTGCAGAGGATTTGGATCGGACGCTCAAACGCCGTACAACGCTCTATGAAACGATCTGACACGGACCAGACCACGCTATAGGAAATATCACAAAGAGGGTGTACGAGAAGAAGTGATCGTGAGATCACTGACATTGTCGAGATTGAATCGATTCTCAATGATGCTTCCGTCTGCAGGATTGGATTGGCGGATTACGGTAAGCCTTATATTATACCGGTTTGTTTTGTTTATATAGACGGAACAATTTACCTTCATTCAGCCATGTCCGGAAAAAAAATTACGATGCTGGAGAAAAATCCATGGTGCTGCTTTGACGTTGACCAGAGCGACACCATCATACGTACAGAGAATCCTTGTTCATGGGTGATGCGATACCGGAATGTAATCGGTTTTGGCAGGGCGTATTTCATATCGGATAATGGGGAGAAGAAAAAGGGTTTAAATTCTATCATGGGTCATTATGGGAGCGGGATATGTGAGTTTTCCGATGATGACATCAGAAACGTCTGTGTAATCAGGATTGATATTGATTCAATGACAGGAAAAAAACACGATTGAGGGAAATAGCATTTTTTAGATCAATCATGGTTGCGTTTCACGAGACGGACGATTTTATCCCCGATTTTCTGCGCTTTCTCAATGGCTTCCTCGTCAGAGAGCACATCGCCTTTCTGGTAACCTTTCCCCTTGACCGAACCCAGTGATGAAAATTCATGGGTGCTTAAGAATCCTTCAAGCGTCTGGATCGTCCGGCTTGCGCCCTTATTTGCACATACGGCTACGGCGATACCTTTCCTTCCTGCAAGCTTCCGGTCATGGTAGAGGGAATACGTGCGGTCGATGAAGTTTTTCAAATGGCCGCAGACATCGTAATAATAGGTCGGTGAACCGATGATGAGTACATCACAGTTCAGCACTTTCTGTATTACATCATCCCAGTCATCGTTCTCTATTACACACCACTTCTTTTCTTTGCATTTCTCACAGCCCAGACACGGGTGGATCTTTTTCCCTGCGAGCGAAACAAATTCGGTTTTGATCCCCGCATCATCACAGCGTTTGAGAATGACGTTGACCAGATCTGCTGTATTGCCATCCTTCCGCATGCTTCCCGATATTCCGAGCACTTTCATATGTTATCCTATACCTGTGCAGTTATGATAGTTTTGATGACTGGGTCGAGCTTGAGACCACGGAATACAGCGAGGATCTCCTGCTTTGGATCTCCCTCCCGGTACAAGAGATGTGATGAACAGGAGCAGTCACTGCAACCGAACTTTGGAATGAGGCCCTTGTTCATTTCACGAGCAATCTGGCATTCCATACGATCCGCAGTGAGTGCATAAACTACATAAACTAAAGAAAAACCGGGAGAAGTGAGGAGATAATCAACATGCCATTTCGGTTGTTTGTCATGCAGTCGATTGAGCGAAATATGACGCCTAAGCCGTTGTAATCCCCCGCTGCCAAGAGCGGATCCAATATAAATGTGCCAGCCGTCCCGAAACGTAAGGGCTCCCAATGCACCGACCTTGATTAGACTGCCGGGGTTTCGAAAAACGAGGCAGTAAATCCCCTTATCCATAACCGCTCTTCATGAGCTCCCGTGCGGCAGCGATGTGACGGCTGCCGTTGTGTTCAACCGGTTCCCCATGACCTGGGAAAAGCCCTTCTACATTAAGAAGTGCGAGCCGATCGATCGAACGTGCAAGTTCAATCCTGCTCCCGCCCGGGAAATCGTAGCGTCCGAAACAGCCGTCAGAAAAAACAGTATCTCCGCTGATAAGCACCCGGTCCCGCTCAGAAAAGAGGCAAATACTTCCTGGTGTATGACCTGGTGTATGAAGAATCTTAAGTTCTCCAACGATATCCCCCTCTGCAAGTATGATATCAGGAGCAATACCAGGAGAACGTGCACCAAAGTGCATGGAAAGACTCTGGGTGTCATCAACAAGCCCTCTGGCATCATTTTTATGAATGGCAACCTTCGCTTTACACATGTAAGCAATCTCTTTTACACGGGCAGTGTGATCAAAATGACAGTGAGTCAGGATGATTGTATCGATCTCATCCTTAAATGGCTTGATAGCCATTGGTGGCACACCCGCGTCAACGAGAATCTTCCCGTATATATAGGAGTTCGCATAGGCAGACTGTTCAGGAACCCACGTTACCTGCATGCACAATAATAAGGAGTCCCGACAGATGTTTCTTATGGATTCGCTTATCCGCAGATGTTCCCGTAGTATTCCGCAGGAACTTGACGTGGTGGCTCGGTTGGAAGGAATGGGTCCGGCGCGCTTAGCTCAGGGCGTTGCATCCGGAAGAATTGTTATCCCGGCAAACCCGAAGCGGATGCACCAGCAATGCGCAATAGGTGAAGGTTGTCAAGTAAAAATTAATGTGAATATCGGGACCTCCGGCACTCGTTGCGATCCCGAACTTGAAGAAGAAAAGGCAAAAGCGGCACTCAGCAATGGAGCTGATGCCCTGATGGATCTCTCGACCGGAGGCGACCTTGTTGCAATCCGGAAAAAAATCCTTGCTCTAGATACTACAATCGGGACTGTGCCGATCTATGAAGCGGTACGCAGGGCGGGCAATGCGGCGGATGTTAATGCGGACCTGCTCTTTAAGGTAATTCGCGAGCACTGCCAGCAGGGGGTGGATTTCCTGACGCTCCACTGCGGGGTAAACCGGCAGGCTCTTTCAGCGCTCAGGAGCGATCCGCGGGTGATGGGCGTAGTGAGCCGGGGCGGTTCATTCCACTGTGCAATGATGATGCAGCGTGACGAGGAGAACCCGCTGTATGCTGAATATGATTACCTTTTAGAGATCCTCACGGAGTACGATGTGACAATAAGCCTCGGAGACGGAATGCGCCCCGGCTGCCTGCAGGATGCTGAAAAACTCGCTAAGTCGGTGGAGTATATCACGCTCGGCACACTTGCGAAACAAGCTCTGGCAAAGGGTGTCCAGCGGATGATAGAAGGGCCGGGACATATGCCGCTCGACCAGGTGGGCTACAATGTACGGATGATCAAAGAGATCACCGATCATGCCCCGCTCTACCTGCTCGGACCCCTTGTCACCGATATTGCACCGGGCTATGATCATGTTGTGGCTGCCATCGGAGGGGCAACGGCATGCCTGAACGGCGCAGATTTCCTCTGCATGGTCTCACCCAGCGAGCACCTTGCCCTTCCGGATGTTGCGGATATCATTGAGGGGACACGGGTGGCAAAGATCGCTGCACACATCGGGGATACTGTCAGGAAGCGCGAGGGCTGGCGGATGGAACGCGAGGCACAGATGGCCGAGGCCCGGCACTCGCTTGACTGGGATGCCCAGTTCAAACTCGCTCTTTTTGGCGACCATGCAAAGAAGATCCACCGCCGCGACGGAGACATGGAGACCTGTTCGATGTGCGGGGATCTTTGTGCAATCAAGATAGTCAACGAGCTGTTTGAAGAAAAAAAGAAGAAAAAATAACAATTTTCATTTTTTTAATAAATTCAGTATCCGAATCGCCAGCCAAGCCGCGTTATCCCCATTATCAACACCCACGCATGCGACCGGAACTCCTTTGGGCATCTGGGCAATCGCAAGGAGGGCATCGAGCCCATTGAGGGTCCCGCTCACCGGGACACCGATCACCGGTTTATCGGTCTTTGAGGCGATCACACCGGGCAGTGCTGCGGAAAGGCCGGCGATTGCGATGAAAATTTTAGCGTTACTGGTCTTGATGTAGGCATCAAGCTTGTCGGGATCACGGTGGGCTGATATGATCTGGGCATCATACAACACTATGTTTTCTTCAAGGACCTTTTTTACCTTGTCCGTGATTGCTGCGTCAGAAGCGGAGCCCGAAATAACTGCCACGTCAGCCATACAAACCATCCAAACATATATTGTGCTTATCTAGATATACTATGAGCAGATCCACATGGAAAAAGAACTACTCCTGATGCTACCAGGCCCGGTACCGATGCCGGAACGGGTAAGGTATGCAATGATGCGTCAGGCAATAAACCACCGAAGCCCCGAATTTGGTACGGTGTATGCTGACTGTGTACGGGTATTAAAGACCGCATTTGGAACAACAAACGACCTCTTTGTGATAAGTGGATCTGGAACTGCGGGGATGGAAGCTGCAGTCGCAAACTTTGGCAGGGACAAGGATATTGCCTGCCTTGTCAACGGGAAGTTTGGTGAGCGGCTCTTTAAAATCAGCCAGCGCTATGGAAAGGCACATGAAATCGGCTCTGACTGGGGAACCCCACTTAACCTTGCAGCACTCGAGAAGCGGCTTGAGGAAGGCACGCAAGTAGTCACGCTCGTGCACAATGAAACGTCTGCTGGTATCAAGAACCCGGCAAAGGAAATCGGCCGGATCGTAAAAAAGCATGATGCACTGTTTTTAATGGATGGCATTACATCAATCGGTGGCGATGTTGTTGAGGCAGATGCCTGGGGAGCAGATGTTGCAATCGTTGGATCCCAGAAGTGCCTAGCCGCCCCGGCAGGGCTTGCCGGAATTTCAGTAAGCAGCAGGGCATGGGAGAGGCTTTGTAAGAATCCCCCCTACTATCTCGACCTTGCAGCGTACAAAAAAAGTGCTGCAGGTAAACCGATGGAGACACCATACACCCCAGCAGTCCCGCTCTTTTTAGCATTGCGGGAAGCATGTCTTCTCGTTGAAGAAGAGGGAATTGCGAACCGGATCGCACGACATCAGAAAATGGCACAGGCAGTGCGGGTAGCAGCAAAAACCTGGGGGCTCTCCCTGTTTCCGAAGATTGATGCAAACCACGAATATTCTAACACGGTGACCGCGATCTCTTATCCGGAAGGTGTGAAGGATGACGAGATGCGGGCAATCGTCAAGAAGATGGGGATTGTCATTGCTGGCGGACAGGATCACCTGAAGGGGAAAATCTTCAGGATCGGGACCATGGGTGCAGTCAGTGCACCGGAGATACTTGCAACACTTGCGGCAACACAACATGCATTAAAGAAACTGGGATACAAGGTGCAAGGTGATGGCGTCCTAGCTGCATGTGAGGTGTTGGGATGAGGGTGGGCGTTGCTGATACCACCTTTTCACGTGTCAACATGGGGGCTATTGCCATCGACGAACTCAGAAAACATGCGAGTGTAGCGATTGAGCGGGTAACTGTACCGGGAATCAAAGACCTTCCAGTAGCCTGTAAAAAGCTCATTGAGCAACATAAATGCGACATCGTAATGGCGCTTGGTATGCCGGGGAGGAAAGAGAAGGACCGGCTCTGCGCCCACGAAGCCTCACAAGGGCTCATCATGTGCCAGCTCATGACCAATACCCACATCATTGAAGTTTTTGTGCATGAAGATGAAGCAAAAGATGGAAATGAACTTTCATGGCTTTCAGAACAGCGTACCCGCGAACACGCAGTCAATGCAGTAAAACTGGTTCTTCACCCAAAAGAGCTTGAAAAAGAAGCCGGTACTGGTCAACGCCAGGGATTTGGTGATGCGGGACCAGCACGCCGCTAGGGCAAAAACGACAGAGCGTACAAATTTATCAGGTTTGATTCATAAGAGATGATTAACTATGTGTGATACTAATCCGATAAAACTGGGATTTGTGGTTGCAGAATTCAACCGTGACATTACCTATATGATGGAGATCGAAGGAAGAGAACACGCAGCGTTTCTGGGAGCAGAAGTGACTGAGTGCCTGTATGTACCCGGTGCCTACGATATGCCGCTGGCAATCAAGAAGATGCTGCAGGCAGGAAAAGTCGATGCAGTCGTTACTATAGGCTGTGTTATTGAAGGCGCTACCCAGCATGACGATATTGTCGTTCAGCATGCAGCCCGGAAGATTATCGATCTCTCGCTTGAATTCGGAAAACCGGTAACCCTTGGTATTTCCGGGCCTGGTATGACACGCCTTGAGGCGAATGAGCGGATTGATTATGCAAAACGGGCTGTCGAATCAGCTATCAAACTCGTCCAGCGATTGAGATGAGACCACTCTCGGAGAAGATTGCGGCTATTGCACCATCTGCTACCCTTGTGATATCCGATAAGGCAAAGAAGATGCGGCGGGAGGGCATCGATATCATTAGCCTTTCGATCGGTGAACCGGACTTCGATACTCCCCGGCACATCAAGGATGCCTGTATTGATGCGCTGAACCGGGGTGAAACACATTACGCACCCAGTAATGGCATTCCCGAACTCCTCTCTGCCATCAGTGAAAAAATAACAAAAGAGAATCACTTCAGCTGCAACCCTGAACAAGTGATCGTTACCTGCGGTGCAAAGGATGCTATATACAATACCATGGAAGCAGTTCTGAACCCTGGCGATGAGACTATCCTTATGACACCAGCATGGGTTTCCTATGAACCATGCGTCCAGATCGCGGGGGGGAAAATTGTCCGGCATTCGGTCAATTCCAAGACTTTCCAGCTTGACGACTCACTTCTGGAGCGGGTGAATGCAAAGACAAAGATGATCATTGTAAACTCGCCTTCAAATCCGTCAGGTGCCGTTTTTGACAAACACTCAATGCAGATCGTTGCGGATCTCTGCGAAGACAATGATATCTATGCAATGTCGGATGAGATCTACGAAAAGCTTGTATACGCCAAAGAGCACCTATCGCTTGCTGCACTCGGGGATATGGCGCACCGTACTATCACTATCAACGGGTTTTCGAAGTCGTATGCGATGACCGGGTGGCGGTTGGGTTATGCTGTAGCACCAATCGAGATCATCCGGCAGATGTCCAAGGTGCAGCAACATTCGGTCAGCCAGGCAGCCACGTTTGCGATGTGGGGTGCAGTGGCAGCTCTCAAAGGGGACCAGTGTTGTGTTGAGGAAATGCGAAATGAGTTTGACCACCGAAGAAAATACATCATATCTGAATTAAACTGGATGGGATACGAGACTGCGCCGGCCGAAGGGGCATTCTATGCATTTGTTAATGTGGGTGGAGATGACAGGGAGATTGCCAACCTTTGGCTTGAACAGGCACATGTTGCTACTATGCCCGGCAGCGCATTCTACGCACCCGGTTGGATACGGCTCTCGTATGCAACCTCTATGGAAAAATTAAAAGAAGCAATGGGGCGGATCCAAGCAGTTTGTGTGAACTGACTCCCATTCAATTTCATGATGTTTTTCTATCTTTTCTCCACCAGATCTTTGCAAATGTTGACTCACCGGATATAACAATCTCAGATTTTGGTGCCTTTATTAGCGGTTTGAGATAATCAGTCAACACCTGTTCCTGTTCCGCAGTCAAAACGTTAAACCGGCTGCGGAAAAACGAGGTCATCTCATCCAGATTGGTGAACCGGTACTCTTTTTTGAGAGGGAGCATCTCCACGTTTGCATATATGCCCAGCTGGTACAGGACGCAAAAGAGGCAGTCAGTCTTTGGCCCGGAATAGTACTCTGATCCATGGAGTGGTTTCCAGAGATCAGCGTACATCTTTTCCCAGAACGGCATGTCAACAAACCAGAAAAGGTACACACCTCCCCGTGAAACAGCATTCATTTTTTGGAGAGCCAGCCGGATGTCTTCCATGGTAAGAGAGAGCGAAGCAATTACCACATCATACTTCCCCGAAAGATCGCGGTCTGGATCGATATCTTCCCAGCGTTTACAGATTGTGGTGATGTTGGTGATCTCCTCTTTCCTCATACGTTCTTTGAGGACATCCACCATACCCTTACCCGGTTCTATAGATATGATCTCTTTTACCAGAGGTGCGAGCGGTATCGCGAGCGTACCTGGCCCTGCACCAATATCCAGCACACGCGAATTTTTTGTGATCTTCAGACCGGCAATCGTGGTCTTTACCCGGTCATCATACTCGCTGCAGGATGTGGAATGGTAACGCTCGGCATTCTCCCGTTTGTTCCAGTTATGCGAAGGATCGTTAAAAAGTTTTGACAATTCATGCCTGTTTTGCCTCTCTTTCCATATCTCATTCCAGTCCGGATCAATACAAGCGGGTTCCGGGAAGTGGCTCATAGCATTGAGTATGCATTCGGCCGGTTAAAAGTATCTGTCCGGGCAGACTCTGTCTATAAAAAAAGGGAATTATTCGTGCCTGAGTGCGTCGATTGGGTTGAGGTTAGCTGCTCGCCACGCAGGATAGATGCCACAAATCAGGCTGATGACAATGCCGAATGACATGCCGTAAATAATATGGATAAGACTTGAAAATACGAACAGGTATTTCGTGGTTTGTAGCAACACACTGCTAATTGCATACCCACCAATGAGGCTCATGGTACCTCCAATCAGGCTTCCAACGACCCCGAGAATCAAAGCCTCGTAAAGAAACATCGACATCACTTCTTTTCGCTGCGCTCCGATGCTGCGCATGATGCCGATCTCCTTGATCCGTTCGGTCACTGACATCATCATGATGTTGAGAATGGAAACTCCGGCAACCAGCATCGAAATACCCCCAATTGCTGATACGAACGTGGTGATCTGGCCGAATGCTGCAAAGATGGTTTCCATCGTTTTACGAGTATCCACAACGTCAACGATTTTATCCCGCTTGTTCATCTGATTCTCGATAGCGGTTTTAACGCCCGGGAGGTCATCCAGGTTCTTCACCTTGACAACCACTTTGTCGTAATCATTACGATTATATGTCTCGTCGAACCAGTTCTTTGTAACAACAATTGCGGAGTCGGTGCTGACATCAAAGGCCATCCCGCGCTCCTCGATGATACCGGTGACACGCAATGTACCCTTCTCTCCATCAGTACCGATTGCGATCCGGGATCCCACCTTGACATTGTTATCCTTTGCAAATGTTGATCCCACGAGAACACCAGAATCACCGCGGCTGTACCCTCCCTCTTTCAGTTTCAGGAGATCGGGAACATCATCCGGGTTAAGACCGTAGATGGCTGCTACGATCTCATCGCTCCCCACACCGAGTTTCATGCGATCTGAAGTCTGAAGTACGGGGATCGCTATATTCGGGGCAGAAGCACGTTTTATCTGTTGGAAATTTTGTTCTGTTATTTTGAGTGACGATGATCCCCCAGCACCTCCACCGAACCCTCCCATTGTGCCCCCGACGTGGGGTGTTACAATTACACTATCACCGACTGTTTTCAGGCTGTCAGATACGGTGAGCACTAAACTATTGCCGAGGATTCCCATGGATGCAATGGCAACCACACCGATTACGATCCCCAGCATGGCAAGGGAAGACCTGAGAAGGTGGATCCTGATATTACGTTTGGCAATTTCCCAAAAAATCATTCCACGATCCTCCCATCTGCGATTCGAATAGTCCGCCGGGAATATTCAGCGATATGCGAATCATGGGTAACCATAATAATGGTCGTTCCCTGCCGGTTGAGCTCTGACATCAGTTCCATAATGCCCGCACCGGTCTTTGAGTCGAGGTTCCCGGTAGGTTCATCGCAGAGCAGGATATCCGGGTCATTGATGAGTGCCCGGGCTACGGCAACACGCTGTTGCTGGCCACCCGAAATCTCCATTGGTGTGTGGGAAAAAAGGCTGTCATCCAGCTGGACTGATCGGAGCACTGATCGCCCTTTTTCCGGGTCTACTGCTTTCTGGGATTTCAGCATCATCGGGAATGTTACGTTCTCGATGATGTTCAAAAGCGGAAAGAGGTTGAAATACTGAAATATAAATCCGATCCGGTCTCTCCTGAGATTAGTGAGGTCTTTATCGGACATATCCCGAATCCTGGTACCGCCGATATAGATATCCCCCGATGTTGGTGTGTCAAGGCACCCCATCAGGTTCAGGAGTGTAGACTTCCCGGAACCGGAAGGACCCATGACTGAAATGAATTCACCACGGTCAACCTGGAAGGATACGCCATCAAGCGCGGTAACGTCTCCTGAAGGAAGCGGGTACACTTTGACTACGTCTTTGAACACCATGACGGGTTGATCGTCCATAGAGGTGGTCACTTCTTGTTCCTTCTCACGTAGAAGTACCATCCGGCGATACAGGCACCGACAACAATCACAATGGCGATCAGGGGAAACAGGATATTTGATGGAACACTATTCTGCGAGTTCGCAACTGGTATTGAAAGTTTAACATCCTGTACTGAGGTGTATACATTACCATCTGTATCCTTGTATGACAGTTGAACCGGGATATTCGATGTACTGTTTGCAGAGAACGTAATTTCAAAACTTCCAAAATCATCGGGTTTGAGCGCACCAACGACATAGCTCTTATATGGGTCCTGCGGAACCGCGGGTGAACCTGAAGTTACTATGACTGTGTTTGCCGTTTCCAGTCCGGCATTATTCACATCACCGGTGACGTGGTAGATGCCGGCTTCAGATTTTACCTGGACATTGCTTATAACAGGGTCTGCCTGTTTTTTATCGATCCCAAATGTAATCGGAATATCTATCCTCTCTTTATGGGGATTATTACCGTTATTGTACGTTACCGTTATCATAAGGGAAGTCTCCTGCTCGGGAGTTACGGAGAAGTTTACCGGTATTTTGGCTCCCGAAGCAAGGGTCCCGATGAAGGTTTTTGCCGGAGTTGTGGTCACCCCAGTACCAGAAACCTCAAGAATGACGTTCCTTAAATCATTTTTCCGCGGATTTGCCACTTGCATGAAAATAGTTTTTTTCTTTCCTTGGGCAAAGGCGTCAGGTTTTTCAACAATCGTCAGCGCGAGGGGGACGTTGTCTACTTGGACTGTTGCCCGGGAATAAAGACTATCTGCATCCCGGAAACTCAGGGAGAATGTCGGGTAATATGTTCCATCAGGGGCATCAGCAACAACGGAAAAAACAAACGATTTGGTCTGGAGAGGACCGATGTTGGATGAGGAATCGTAGGGCGTGCTGGTGAGCCTTATATTTTCGTCACCAATAGTTACATGATTTACTACGACACTCTGGTCTGAGTTGCCATTCGTGACATAAACGGTAACAATCCCTGCATCACTAGTAAAAAAAGATCCAGGATCAAACGTAATATTGGAAACATAGACATTGCCAGCGGCAACAATCGATTCCGGCGTCTGGAATGCGGTCACCGCACCAATCCCTGTCGTAAAAATCAGGCAGAGAGCTGTAAGTATAATGAATTGTGTTTTTTTCATTTAAATCCCTGTCATGGCATAGATAATATAGAGAATGTAAACAACAACCGGAATTCCTACACAAAGTGCAGCCTCCCTTTCAGAAAGCTGTCTCGCATGTCGAATTCCAAAGATCCAGATATTCGCACTCCAGAGAAGAAATACAATAGATATAATCGAAGTGATTTGAGTCATCTCTCTCATTGAAGGATCATGCATCAGTGCTTTGACAGCTTCTTGGATGAGCTGGGGATCCTGCCCTGCCGTTGTAGTTATTCCGGGAACAATGACTTTTGGGATATACTGGATTGCAACTATCACAGTTAGCAGCGCTCCAAAAATCTGGGGTAGATAACCGTAGCCAATAAATTCCATTGATCTTTTAAAAGTCCCTTTACCCTTGAACAATGAGGAAATAAGGTAAAATACGCCTGTCCATACCACCCAGAAAATGAATATCCCGAATAAAGCTCCAAAAATAGTTGAAATGGCAATTATTGATTCCATACCAGGAATCAATCCCGCCATCATCTTTCCCGTTAATCCCCCGATTAAATACGCATACACAGCTGAGACAATCCCCAGCACGAGTACGATAAAACCGGGAATTTTGAGACTTTCCTTCTCCCCAATTGCATTCTGGAAAAATACGCGGGGTTTGATGAGTATATCTAAAATTAAATTTTTCATCCCATAATCACCATTTTTACTCTTGGATCTTTTTGTTGTTGCAGGAATAACAACTTCATTACAGATTTTCTCCAGAGTGTATTAATGGTATTGAAGGAGGAATCAGTGAAATCCAGGTATTGTAACGATACTCCATTAGCAGAGTATATTAAAGCCAAGGCGCTCGGTTCTCCTCATTAGTATACTTATCAGAAAGTTCCAAAATAATTGTTTGATTTTTTTCTGGTTGACTGAAGAATTCAATTTAACATCTACAATTTCTTGCAGAGTAATATCGCGCAATAAGCGCGAAAATATGCAATTCCAGCATATTGTACAAATTTGTTGCACAATGTATATATTTATACAAAACAAGTACTTTGTATGCAGACTAAAATCCTCCTCGATGAGGAGCAGATACCAAGAAAGTGGTATAATGTACAGGCGGACCTGAAGTCACCGCTCGACCCTCCCCTCCATCCCAAGACCCAGAAACCGATCGGGCCTGAGGATCTTTCAGCAATCTTCCCGATGGAGCTGATACGGCAAGAAGTGACAACCGATCGTCATATTACTATCCCCGAAGAGGTCCGGGATGTAATGCGCCTCTGGAGGCCGAGCCCCCTGTACCGTGCCCACCGGCTTGAAAAATTCTTAAAGACACCGGCAAAGATTTACTACAAGTGGGAGGGGGTCAGCCCGGCCGGGAGTCACAAGACGAATACGTCGATCCCGCAGGCATATTACAATATGAAGGCAGGGATCGAGAGGATTGCCACAGAGACCGGGGCAGGTCAGTGGGGTTCGGCCATGTCCTTTGCCACGATGCTTTATGATCTTGAGTGCACCATCTACATGGTCCGGTCGAGCTATACACAGAAACCCTACAGGAAATCGATGATGCACGTCTGGGGTGCCGAATGTCTTCCCAGCCCGAGCACCAAGACGAATGCGGGCCGGGTAATGCTCGAAAAAGACCCTGATACCCCGGGAAGTCTGGGCATGGCCATATCTGAAGCGGTCGAGGATGCCGCATCCCACAGCAACACCAATTACGCTTTGGGCTCGGTTTTGAATCACGTCTGTCTCCACCAGACCGTGATAGGACTCGAATGCCGTGAACAGCTCGCAATGGTTGATGATTATCCTGATGTGGTGATAGGGTGCGTAGGCGGGGGGTCCAACTTCGCCGGCATTTCATTCCCGTTTGCCGGGGATAAGCTGACCGGGAAACACAAGGATGTGGACCTCATCGGTGCCGAACCGGCGTCATGCCCCACGCTGACAAAAGGGTTGTTCACCTACGATCTTGCCGATGAAGCCGGTTACACCCCCCTCCTCAAGATGTTCACCCTGGGACATGACTTCGTTCCTCCTTCCATGCATGCCGGAGGGCTCCGTTACCATGGTGATTCCCCGATTGTCTCCCGGCTTGTGAATGACGGTGTGATGCGGGCTGTGGCCTACCATCAGAGCGAAGTCTTTGATGCAGCCCAGACCTTTGCCCGCACTGAAGGGATCATTGTCGCCCCGGAGACGTCCCATGCAGTAAAATCTGCGATTGATGAGGCGCTCAAATGTAAAAAGACAGGCGAAGACAAGACAATCCTGTTCAATTGTTCCGGCCATGGTAATTTTGATATGTCAGCATATGATGCGTATTATGAAGGTAAACTGGTGGACTATGAGTACCCGGACGAGCTGATCAAAGAGTCACTTGCACGGATACCAAAAATTTCCTAAAAATTCCTTTTTATGAAACGTATCGGTTTTCTCATCAACCCTGTTGCTGGTATGGGAGGAGCAGTAGGGCTCAAGGGAACCGATGGGAACGTTGAGGAAGCCCGCCGTCGCGGAGCATTACCACTTGCAGAAAACCGGGCTCGTATTACGCTTGCGCTTCTGTCACACGACAAAATGCTGGATTTTATTACCTGTTCGGGTGCAATGGGTGAAGCTGCTCTCAAGGAAACAGGAATACAAAAGTATCAGGTGCTCTATCATTTCAAAGGTGAAAGCAGTGCTCAGGATACCCGGCAGGCAGCACAGATATTCTTGAAAGCCGGTGTTGACCTGATCCTATTTTGTGGTGGTGATGGGACTGCGAGGGACATCTTTGATGCAGTGGGCAGGAATGTGCCGATTCTTGGGATTCCCTCCGGTGTTAAGATGTACTCGGCCGTCTTTGCCATCGATCCGGTAACCGCAGCAGAGCTCGTGGCGGGATACCAGACGAAATCCATGCGGGATTCCGAAGTGATGGATGTGGATGAGGAGGCGTACCGTGCAGGAGAGCTGAAAACCCAATTACATGGTATTGCCCGCACACCGGCTCTTGAAGGAAAAGTGCAGCTTCCTAAGCAAATGTTTGAAGAAGGTGATGAAGAACGTGCAAAAGGGGAAATTGCCCGTTTTTTCCACGAGATCATGATCCCGGACGTGCTCTATATTCTCGGCGCAGGGACAACCACCGATTCCATTGCCCGCGAACTCGGGGTAAACAAATCCCTTCTGGGCGTTGATGCGGTAAAAAACGGGAAAACCGTTGCCACGGATGTCGATGAAAAAACACTCTGGGCTATACTTGAGCAGGGGCAGGAGGCAAAAATTCTCATCAGTCCAATCGGAGCACAGGGATTCATTCTTGGGCGGGGCAACCAGCAGATAAGTGCCCGCATCGTGAAACGGGTGGGAATCGGCAATATTATTGTGGTTGCAACACCACACAAACTACGGGAAACACCAGTTCTCTACGTAGACACTGGAGATCCAGCACTTGATGCGGAGTTCGGAGATACAGTTCTTGTGATTTCCGGCTACCGCATGGCCCAGCGAAAGCGCATCTATCAGGCCGAACCTGGATAAAAAATTAGTTTTTCAGGGGGACTTGCGGCGGTTTTAAGAGAACAGATGCGATTCCCAGCCCGATCATCGCAAGTACAAGAACATAGGGGAACACTCCTATGTATGATCCGGTTGATGTTTTTATGAACCCGGCCAGCTGCGGGCCGACAATGCCACCTGCACCGTATGCAAGGAACATCACTCCGTAGCACCGAGGGTAATCGCAGGTACCGAAATAACTTGCTGTTGCAGTCGGGGCAATGGCCAGCCACCCGCCAAGGCAGCCCCAGAGAATGGCAAAGGCAAGGATGTATACCGGCACAGTTGGGATCTGCCAGATGAGCAGTGATGCCAGTGCGATCAGAACGAAGGATACAATTGCTGTATTCCGGGGGGTCAGCTTGTCCGTCAGGGTGCCAAAGAGCGGACGCCCAAAGCCGTTGAAGATGGCAAAGACACCGACGAGCATTGTGGCAAGCCCTGCTTCAACACCAACATCTATGCCAACAGGCTTTGCAATGCCAATCGCCATGAGCCCGGCAAGACATCCGATGAAGTAACAGGCCCAGAGAGCGTAGAATGTGGTAGTTTTGAGCATCTGCTCGCGTTTGAATTCGCAGGCAACTGCCTGACCGGCTGCAAGGGCAGGGGGTGTCCATCCGGCAGGCTTCCATCCGGTTGCAGGGAATTTCAGGGGCAGTGCGAGTACTACGATTAGAATGATAAATGCTATACCAAACACCCTGAATGTGTTCATGACGCCTGTGGCACCGATCAGGAGTCCTGCAATATTGGCAGTCAGCAGTGCAGAGAACCCGAACCCGAGCAGGGTCAGTCCGACCGCAAGCCCCCGGCGATCAGGGAACCAACGGGCTGCAACGGCAACAGGAACTCCATAAGCGATGCCAACGCCAATACCGGCAATCACCCCGTAGAAGAAGTAGAGCCACTGAACAGAGCCGGCAAACGATGAGAGGAGCCAGCCAAGCCCGGTGAGACATCCCCCCACTATAGTAATGTTCCTTGGACCATATTTTTCGATATATTTACCGGTAAACGGCATTGCGATGGCAAAGAATGCCAGAAAGACTGAAAACGGTAACAGGATTTCATTGGCAGAGACAACCTGGCCCAGGTCCTTGGTAAAGTAGTTAGTCAGTGGTCCGACAAACACGCTCCATGAATATATCGAGCCCAGACACAGGTTAATCACCATGCCAAGTATAACAAGCACCCAGCGCCCTTTTTCCGGTTCCATGCCGAATAGTTTTTCCTGTACTGATTCGCTCATTTTTCCCCTCAATTATTAAAAATTTGGATTATTCCTCGAGCGTAGAGATGTCGCCCGGGTCCATACCCATCTCCTTAGCTTTCAGGACACGGCGCATAATCTTCCCGCTCCGGGTCTTGGGCAGCTTATCAACAAACTCGATCTCCTGTGGGACTGCGATCGGGCCTAAGGTCATGCGCACATGATACATCAGATCGTTCATGAGTTTTTCGCTCGGGGAATTGCCTACCCGGAGGATTACGAACGCTTTGATTGAATTTCCCTTCATTGCGTCAGGTTTTCCGATGACTGCCGATTCTGCTACCGCGTGATGGGAGACAAGTGAGCTCTCCACTTCTGCTGTGCCGATATTGTGGCCTGCAACCACGATGATGTCATCAGAACGACCAAGGATCATAATGTACCCGTCTTTTCCTTTTACTGCAAGATCCCCAACAGTGTACACCCCTTTGATCGTCTCCCAGTACTTGCGGTAACGTTCATCATCCTTCCAGACCGTCCGGAGCATGGATGGCCACGGGGATTTGACAACGAGAAGTCCGCCCGTTCCCGGCTTTACAGAGTTCCCATCTTTGTCAACCACATCCGCCTCAACGCCTGGGATGGGTTTTCCGGCGAAACCAGGGCGCATGGGTTCCCCGATCATCGTGGTGATCATGTGCATACCGGTCTCGGTCTGCCACCAGGTGTCGAGGATCGGGACCTTGTCCTTTCCGATGACATGGTAGTACCACTCGAATGCCTCAGGGTTCAGTGGCTCCCCGACAGATCCAATGATTCGAAGTGAGCTCAAGTTATACTTGTTGGGCCACACTTCCCCCATCTTCATGAACATCCGGATCGCGGTAGGTGCTGTATAGAAGATAGTAATCTTCTGCTCATCGATCAGGTTCCAGTAACTGCCCGCATCCGGGTAATCCGGAGTCATCTCAGAAATAAATACCGTCGCCCCCACCGCCAGCGGACCGTATACGATGTAACTGTGGCCGGTGATCCAGCCTGGATCTGCGGTACACCAGAAAATATCAGGATCCTTCATGTCGAAAATGTATTTGCTGGTATAGTAGGTTCCGACCATATATCCGGCACAGGTATGAACAATCCCTTTGGGTTTGCCTGTAGATCCGCTGGTATATAATGTGAAAAGCGGGTCTTCTGCATTCATGACTTCAGCCGGGCATTCCTGCGATGCACTCTCCATTATTTCGTTGAAATCCAGTTCGAGATTGGGCCTCAAATCAACCGGAGGATCCTGCCGTCTGAGCACAATGACATGCTCTACTGACGGGGCATTGATAAGTGCCTCCTCAACAATCGATTTCAGCTGGATTGTTTTTCCTCGCCTCATACCAATATCAGCAGTAATGACGACCTTGGCAGAGGCATCCAGGATACGCATGTTGAGTGCTGCCGGACCAAAACCCCCGAACACCACGCTGTGAATAGCACCGATGCGGGCGCAGGCAAGCATTGAAATAACCTGTTCGGGTACGAGTGGCATGTAAATGCACACGCGGTCGCCTTTCTTGACACCGATCTTTTTCAATGCGTTTGCAAACCGCATAACTTTGCTGAGCAACTGCTGGTAAGTAAAGATGCGTTCTGCACCCTTCTCTCCCCTCCAGATGAGTGCTGCCTTGTTCCGCCGCTGGTTTTTCACATGGCGGTCAAGACAGTTTGCGGTGATGTTAAGCTGGGCGTTGACAAACCATTTCGCATACGGGTATTTCCATTCCTTAACCGCATTCCAGGGCCTGATCCATTCCAGCTCTGAGGCCATTCTGCCCCAGAACCCATCTGGGTCTGCAAGAAAATCCTCGTAGGCTTTCTGGTAGTCTCCCATCCATGCATTTTTTTTGTACTGTGGGTCGGGCGTGTAGGTTTTCACATCCTCGACGAGTCTGACATTAAAATCCTCGGTCATTTCCCACCTATTTAACATTATTAATCATGTTAGTAACTTATTTAAAAATTCTGATTGACGATCAATGATCCACTTGAAAAAGGGCAGATCCACAAATTAACGATGGCATAAGAAGAATTATCTATCAGGGTTTTTCAATATAGGGTTGATGCTTAAAAAGTTCAAAGGGTGCGTGCTTGGTGCGGCAATCGGCGATGCCCTTGGCATGCCCAATGAAAGCACGTCCCCCAACCTCAAAAAAATGAAGTACGGGTACCGTCGACCGTACAAAAATCATCCAAATGAGGGATTAAATCCCGGACAATATACAGATGACACGCAGCTGATGATCCTTGTTGCGACACTCCTCGCGGATGGAAAATACAATGAGGAACGATACTTCGCTGCACTCCGTGAGCTCTATGATCGAGGCAAGCTCCGCTTTCCTGATGGATCAGTTTCATCTGTATGCGAGCACCCGGTAAAAGAGAACATCCCCCAGAAAGGGGTGAAATCCACTACCTCCGGATGCCTCCCAATTGCGATCCCTTTCGGGCTGGCATTTCCCGATATGAATGAGGGATGTGAACGGGCAGTGCGTGCGTGCAATGTTACCCACACTCATCCGGCAGTGCACGCAGCAGTATCCACCTTTGTAACTCTCCTGTATCATGCGCTTCATGATACTTCTAATCCCCTCGAAAGAGCTCTGGATAAAGCACAGGTTGAAGATGAGGTGCTTGGGGGAAAAATAAGAAATGCACTTGTACTGGAAAAAGAAGGAATGGAAACTGAAACAGCATTACTTAAAATTGGTAATGATGTGTCTGTTTTCCAGACCCTCCCTATTGCGATCTTCCTGATCAGCAGGTATTCAAAACCATCCGACCTCCTTACGGTTGCAGCTAATGCAGGTGGAAATACCGATACCATCGGGCTTATCTGCGGTGCATACCTCGGTGCAGCTAAAGGTATCGATGCACTTCCTGCGGATTTATTGGAAGGGCTTGAGGACAGGCAGCGGATAGAACTCCTTGGGCAACGACTACATACCCTGTATTTACATAAACTGGAGCAGATGTAGTGTAATTTGTAATTTCTGCAATTTCCTGTTTTTTTAAAATCGAAATCATCTTGCTTTAAAAAGCATTAAATTTTTACAATCGGATACTCTGTTATGAAAATTGCGATTATCGGGGCTTCCGGTTATGCAGGTGGGGAGTTGATTCGCCTCCTTGTTCACCACTCCACTGCAAAGGTTACCTGTGCCACTTCCCGTAAACTAGCGGGAACACCCCTTGATCAGGTTCATCCTCACCTCAAAGGGTTTACCAATCTCAAATTTGAAAACCCGGATATTGATGCCATTGATGCTGAAGTTGCATTTCTCGCAGTGCCTCATACCGCTGCAATGACTTATGCTCGCAGACTGCTATCAAGGGGAATAAAAGTAGTGGATCTCAGTGCAGATTACCGTTTACCCAAAGAGATTTATGAGAATGTTTACGGGGTCACCCACTCGGATTATTTCCCGGCACCTTATGGTATCCCTGAGCTTCATCGCAAGGAATGTGTCAATGCAAAGTTCGTTGCAAACCCTGGTTGTTTCCCAACCGGGGCAACTCTCGCGGCAGCTCCTCTGGCAAAGTATGCACACACGGTAATTTTTGACTCAAAAACTGGTGTAAGTGGTGCTGGGGACAATCCCTCCGCAACCACGCATTATCCTAATGTAGGAGATAATATTGGACCCTACAAATGGACAACCCACCGCCATCTTGCTGAGATGAAACAGGAGCTTTCCTGGCTCGGGTCAAAAGCGAAATGCTATTTCACTCCTCATCTTGTACCGGTTAATCGCGGTATTCTGACAACGGCTCATATCCTGCTCAATGAACCTCTTGAGCAAAAAGAAGTCGAGAAACTATATCGCGACTTCTATAAAGGTGAATACTTCATGCGGCATCAGAAGCCCTCACTTGCTGCGGTCCGCGGAAGCAATTTCTGTGATGTCATGGTCGAAAGTGAAGGATTACGCATCGTGGCAATATCTGCCATAGACAATCTCGTGAAGGGTGCAAGTGGCCAGGCGATTCAGAATATGAACCTTATGTGTAGTCTGAAAGAACAGGATGGACTTATTGGGGCAGGTATGCTGCCTTAGGTGAATAATAATGTTGGTAAAAGATGCGATGACAAAAGACCCTATTGTGTGCACTGCGGAAACATCCCTCCGCGACGCAGTAGCTTTAATGAGGAAGCACCATATCGGCGGGCTTCCGGTTATGGAAGGAACGGAACTCGTCGGCATGCTTACAGAATCTGATCTGATCTCACTCCTTGAATCCGAAAGGATATCCAATGACCTATGGCTGCCATCTCCCTTTGAGATTATCGAGATTCCTATCCGTGAGTACATCAACTGGGAGAAGACAAAACATGCACTTCGCAACATTGGGGATATGCAGGCAAAAAAGGTAATGACACACCGCGTAGTCACTGCGACAGAGGAAATGGATATAGAGGCAGCTGCGGCACTGATGCTTAAAGAGGGGATCGTACGCCTGCCAGTAGTGAGGGGAAAAAAACTGGTAGGGATTCTGGCAAGGGCAGATATCATCAATGCAGTTGGGTCGACCTATTCGGACAAAGAGGGAGCTGAAGGGTAAATGACCTTTCAAAGTATCTGTGCTGTGAAGGGTGTAAAAGCATATGGGGTCAAAGAAGGAAAGTTCGGGTTGACACTCATCCAGGCAAGCGGAACAGCAGCTGGGGTATTTACTGAAAATCTTGTCAAAGCAGCCCCCATCGAACTGATGCGCAAACAGATAAAAAAAGGATCAATGGAAGCGGTAATCGCAAACAGCGGGTGTGCAAATGCGTATACCGGAAAAAGAGGATATTCGGATGCTGTTGCGATGACCGGGTTTGCAGGTTCTGCATTGGGTGTTGAACCGGATCTGGTTGGAGTCGCCAGTACTGGCGTCATAGGGCGGTATCTCGATCTGCCACTCATTCAACGCCAGTGTGAGGCAATTGCACCGAAGATCGAATGTACCCAGGAAGCTGAAAACCTTGCAGCCCGGGCTATTTTAACGACCGATACATTTCCCAAACACTCACTCGTGCAAAAAGAAACATTCACTATAGGTGGAATTACCAAGGGGAGCGGGATGATTGCGCCGAATATGGGGACAATGCTTGCGTTTATCTATACCGATGCAGATATCGCTACAAACTCCCTTAAGAAGGCACTCAAACTGGCTACAAAACGCACGTTCAATCGCGTCGTTGTCGATGGAGATATGAGTACGAATGATATTGCACTTTGTACGGCAACAGGGGAATCAGGAAAGGTAAATCCGGCTGAGTTTTCACGTGCTCTCGAGGAGTGTTGTCGTTTGCTTGCCCGGCAGATCGCAGCAGATGGTGAAGGTGCTACAAAATTACTGGAGGTGACCGTGAAGGGAGCAAACAATGAAGACGCAGCCGCAAAAGTTGCACGCACTATTATTGAGTCGCCCCTGGTAAAGACTGCCATCTATGGGGAAGATCCAAACTGGGGAAGAGTGGTTGCAGCGGCCGGGCGTGCGGGGGTTGAGTTTGATCCAAATGCAATATCACTCTGGATCAGCGATGGCACAGAAATGCACCCTCTGGTCAGGTCCGGAGAGATTATCGCAGATCTGACAAAGGCAAAAGGAGTGATGAACGGTAAGAAAGTAGTTTTTATTCTTGATCTTGCAGCAGGAAAATATGAAGCAACTGCATGGGGCTGCGATCTGACCGAACGCTATGTGGAGATAAACGGGAGGTACACCACATGATGAAGCGAGAGGACGTTCTTATGGAGGCGCTGCCCTATATCCAACAGTTCCATGGCAAGACTATCGTTATTAAGCTCGGTGGGCATGCAATGGTAGACCCGGTTGTACTCGAAAATGCCATCCGGGATGCAGTGCTCCTTCATTACGTGGGAATCCGCGTGGTGCTTGTGCATGGTGGTGGACCGGAAATTTCAGAGAAGATGAAAGCGATGGGGAAAGAATCCGTATTTGTTGGTGGACTAAGGGTAACCGACCAGGAAACCCTCGAGATCGCTCAGATGGTTCTTGTCGGGAAGATCAACAGCGGAATTGTTTCGCTGATCGCGAAATGGGGTGCTCGTGGCGTGGGGTTGTCGGGAAGTGACGGGAACATGATCATTGCAAGAAAAATGGATCTCCAGCGGGTGGATGTCGGGGGTGTACAAAAAGAAGTCGATCTCGGGCACGTGGGAGAGATTGAATGGATAGATCCAGCGCTCCTGAACACCCTCCTTGACAAAAGCTACATTCCGGTAGTTGCCCCTATTGCAATCGACCGTTCCGGGGGAAGTTTAAACATCAATGCCGACACCGCAGCCGGGGATATCGCAATCGCACTCAAAGCCTATAAGCTGGTCAACATGACCGATGTTGATGGTGTGATGGATGCAAAACGTTCAAAAGTATATCGTAAACTAACTATCGACGAAGCGAATTCAATGCAGAAGTCAGGAGAAATTGGCGAAGGCATGATTCCAAAGGTGCGTTCAGTAATTAAGGTGGTTGAAAATGGGGTCAGTTATGCTCATATTATTAATGGCAATATTGAGCACAATCTCATTCTCGAACTCTTCACCCGTGACGGTGTAGGGACTATGATATCCTTAAAATAACCGTTTTTCCTCACTTTGCAGACCGGCATTTTATTAAAGCTTAAAACCAGATTCCTACAGAGGTCAAAGAATGGACAAAACGCTGAAGATTGTTGCAGGGGTGTTCATTGCGATACTGGTCGTCTGCGTGGTATTTCTTTTGGTCATTCCCCAGCCATCAGCAAAATCCCCTTCAGCTGGAGCGGATACTTCAGCACCGGCTAATGTTACTGTCTATTTCTTTTACGGGGAAGAATGTCCGCATTGTCATAATGTAATGCCGTTCATCCAGAATATTTCAAAAAAATATCCGGATGTAGATTTCCGAATCCTCGAAACATGGCATAACGAGACCAACCAGGCACTTTCGCTGTCACTGCACCAGAAACTAGGGATACAAAGTGCCGGTGTTCCTGAGGTCATTGTTGTAGGAAATAATACTCCCCTCATCGGAGATCGTGCTATTCCTGAAGAACTCGAAGGCGTCATTCTCGAACAATTAAAAAAAAAGCAGTAATTGATAAAACAGAACTAATTAAAACCTCTCCTCCTTCAGATACATCTTCACAAAATTCGACTATCAGCGCATTCTATTTTTACGGTGACGGTTGCAGTCATTGTGAAAAGGTAAAATCTCTCATCGCCGATCTTCAAACCCGTTATCCTGAACTCAACCTTACCCGGCTTGAAGTCTATAACAATCCCGACAACGGGAAAAAATTGTTGGAAATGAGCCGGAAGTACGGAGTTACCAATCCAGGAATTCCCGTAGTCTTCATCGGGAACAGCAGCTTGATTGGCGATACTGAGATTGCAGACCGGTTTGAATCTAAGATCCTTATCGAGAAACAGCGGCTCGCGTCCTGTAACAGCACCGCCCAACAAGGGACACCAAATACGGATCTCACCTGCCCGCAGGAATCTTTGCAACTCAGCCTGCCGCTGGTAATCTTCGCAGCCATAGTTGACAGTGCCAATCCCTGCGGTCTGTCCGTGCTGGTCTTCCTCTTGATCCCGATAGCTGCTGCCGGGAGCAGGAAGCGCATCCTGCTTGTCGGCTGTGCGTATATCGCAGCGATGTTCCTGTGTCATCTTCTCCTAGGAATTGGCCTGTTCTCGGTGTTCTCCCTCTCCGGATTCTCACGGATTTTCGCTCTTATGGGGGGAGCAGTGGCTCTTCTTCTGGGGCTTATAACGATCATCGATGTGCTCCGGAACAAGGAGACCTTTATCCTCTCTATACCGGAATCGAAAAAAGGACTACTCGGGAACTATATCCGAATCGCATCGCTCCCCGCAGCATTTGTATTAGGGATCTTGGCCGGAATCCTCGGTTTTGCCTGTACCGGAGGCATCTATATCGGTATACTCAGTCTCATGGGAAAGGAGATGACCGTAATGTCCGGGTTGCCATGGCTTGCACTTTATAACGTTGTCTATATACTCCCTCTTCTCCTGATCACCATTCTCATTGCATACGGTATTTCCACGGAACGGGCTGACAGCATGAGGGCAGAGTACAAGCGGGCGCTTAGAATGGCTATAGGTGTGGTGCTGGTAGTGCTCGGGGCAGTTATCCTTCTTGGATGGTTGGGGTAAACAATTACATGTTTTCGGCAATGTTACAGAAAATCCGGAAAATTTTTTTGCCTATCGAAAAGTTCCAGAAACTATATTTTTTTAAAACATTTACGTGCACACCATTCCTAACCAGAAATATTCCCAGCGCTAGATCCCCCAAAACCCCAAATTCTCCGACGTGATCGCAAGGAGCGGACAATTGCAGGCCATCCTGCAGCATATCTCTAAAAAAACTTAAGTAACTATGTACCAAAAAAAGATGCTCGGAAAAGACCGCTAAATTGCAGGGTCAAATCGCGATTAAACGGGTTATCTTGGAGAAACAGCCATTTAAAACAGTATTCTCTATAACGGTGGACACCACTTCCGAAAAACCCGAAAACAGGATCAGGAAAATAGCAATCGGAGCCCGTATGAGGCTCAAAATAGTGTATCTCCCGTAACAGGGAAACTGCCCGGTTCCTGGCTTTGTCTGACGTACATCAGACCCCCTGTTCATGCAAATAATCCAGGAGTTTTCGATCGAACAGGGAATCATTTACACCTAAATGGAGCCCATTTTGGAGAGATACAAAAATCAAAGCCCGCAAGATGCCTGGATTAGGGGTTTTTCGATTGGAGTTAACTCCTTTTTTTGAGGGAGAAATGACCTATATTTGGCGGGTAACATACAACCTTAAAACAGGCTTTTGAATTATACAGGGGGATCAATTTCGGATTGGCGCAAACACTTACGGGAGCACAACCCCCCGGGACCCAGAATGCCGGATCCTGCCGGATTTCCTGTGACGCACTTACGTTCGAGCGAAACCATTTTTTAAAAAAGCAGAATCAGGGAAGATTACCCTCTCCGGAAAAGTCCCGTTGACGGTCCTCACTCATGGCGATGAGAATTTCAAAAATTTTCTGAACTGCCACGGGATCAATTTTATATTCAACTGCCAGCTCAAATACCGATTCAAGCACCTCCGCGGTCCTGTGTTCATCGTGGACAGGAATCCCTGCATGAATCTTGATCTTAGCAATTTTTCTGGCATAGTCCTGCCGTTGTGCGATGAGACGGATAATTTCCCTGTCACCTTTGGTGATATCAGCTCGTACCTTCTCGAGGGACATATGAAGTATATATTCGATAATTCAAAATAAACATAATCCTTAGCAGCCTCAACACCAAAACAGATAACAGAGAAACACCCTATTTAATCAGGTGTTTGTATGCTCGAACGCATATCCCGACGTGAAGAATTTGATCTGCTCATAGCCTGGATCGCAATCTCTCTTGCATTTGCGATTATTTTTATCCGTGATCTCGGTCGGGCAGACCCGGTTATTGCCCTGATATTTCTCGGTCTTTCCCTGTTTACTGTCGGAATCGGTTTTATTCTTCACGAGATGGCTCATAAATTTACCGCAATAAAATATGGTTTCTGGGCAGAATTCCGTAAGGATAATATCATGCTGGTCGTTGCAGTAGCACTTGCCGCTCTTGTAGGAGTTGTCTTTGCTGCTCCTGGTGCAACAGTCATATATGATACCACCGGCCGGGGTATAAGCAGGGAACAGAACGGGAAGATTTCTGCTGCAGGGCCTATTGTGAATCTTCTGCTTTGTATCCCTTTCGCCGGGTTGCTGGTCTATAGCGGTGGCGGGCAGTCATTTAATGGAACCATCATCCCGATTGGTATGATTGGGCTTCAGGTCAATGCCATGATTGCTGCTTTCAATATGCTTCCCGTCAGCGTTCTGGATGGCAAAAAGGTGTGGGCTTGGAATAAGGGTGTCTTTTTGGTATTGATAATCGCAGCATTTGGTGCGTTATGGGCCTCTTTTGTTCTTTGAAGTAAATTTTTTTTATGCCTTCAAAGATATTAAAATGAAAATCATTCATTTATTGAACCTGAAATCTTTTCAGGGAATTTTTGCCTTTAATCTTTCCAGCACATCTACTAATGTCTGTCCTTTTTCAAGAGCCTCTTTCAATGCAGAGGGATGCTTGCTTATCCCTCCATAAGCGTCCATATTATTTGCAATCACGTTATCATAGTACTCAAACCCTGTTGTGTTGAACAATGCAGTAATTACGGGGAATGCCCCATCAAAAACATTCTCCCACCCAAGGCCGGCTGTTGAGATAAAAATCCCCTTGTGACGTTTGATATGGTCATCAGTAAAGTACAGTGTTTTTAAAATAAACTTGCGGGCCCAGAGGTATTGCTGTCGGTCAATAAACCCTTTGAGCTCAGCCGTAATCCCCATCGTATAGATCGGTGAGGCAACTGCAAGGCAGTCTGAAGCCAGAATCTTTTCATACAGGATAATTGCATCATCGTTTACAATACATTCCCCGGTTTTGTGGCAGGCATTGCATCCCCGGCAAGGGGAATACTGCAGCGTTTTGAGTACAACTTTTTCAATATTGGCCCCGGACGTTTGAGCTCCTTTGAGGAAACTGTCCAGTAGGGTTTCTGTATTCCCATGCCGATGGGGGCTTCCCGATATCCCAAGGACTCTTATTTCCATAAAAACCTCATTGAGAAAGGCGCTTTTTAATGTCGGTAATCAGCGATTTACCAAGGTTCTCTGCATCTGCCTGTGCGGTAGGATGCAGATCGATCGCCCCTTTTTCATCTACCCCGTTGATCATCAGGTAGGAGATGTCAGCATCTTTAATGTCAATAACATGGAAAAAACACTTGACAGAAGGAATCGCCGCATCAAAAACATAGCTCCAGTTTTGCCCGGCGGTCGCCAGAAATACACCGAGCCGTTTTCCTTTGCGTTCCGGAGGAACAATCGGGAGCTTGAGTACATATTTCCGTGACCGGAAGACCTGTGCACGATCAATTAAGGCTTTTGGCTGTGAAGCTATACCCATGCAATAAATAGGTGAGGAAAGGAGGATGATATCTGCGGCGATTATCTTGTCATGGTAGATATCCATCCCATCACGTTGAATGCATTTATTGAGCTTTTCACAGGCATTACATCCCCGGCAGGGATTGATGTCTGCCTCCTCAAGCGCGACTTTCTCTATAACAATGTCCGGATCAGTGATCATACTACCCAGCACCCAGTCCAGCAGCGTCTCGGAGTTACCAAATCTGCGGGGACTTCCGGCAAAGGCAAGGATTTTGATCGGCATAGCAGTTTTCTTGTGGTGGCAACACTGAAAAAGGTTGGTTTTTGATCATTATCAGGAGAAAAAAGGTTGAAAATTATCAAATCTTCTTGAAACAAAGGTACCAGTCTTTACACTCGTACCCCTCGGTCATCCGTTTTTCCATCTCTGCGGTTGTTTTGGGTGGTGGTACTACAACCTTATCACCCGGCTGCCAGTTTGCCGGCGTGGAGACCTTAAACTTGTCCGTTGTCTGGAGTGCCTTGACCAGTCTGATGATCTCGGGCATGAATCTTCCGTTCTGAAGGGGATAGTAAATCATCGCACGCATAATACTCTTGTCATCGATGAAAAAGACGCAGCGGACGGCAGCTGTTGAAGATTGTCCGTGGTGAATCATGCCATATTTTTTGGCCACTTTCATGGTCAGGTCAGCAATGATCGGGAACGGGATGGTTACACCCATCTTCTCTTTTATGTCATGCAACCATGCAAGGTGCGATGAGATGCTGTCCACAGACAAGCCAATCAGGTTAACATTGAGCGACCTGAGTTCATCATAAATAGTTGCAAACGCCAAGAACTCGGTTGTACACACCGGTGTGAAGTCAGCGGGGTGAGAAAACATCACAACCCATTTTCCTTTCATATCAGAGAGCTTGATTGGTCCCTGTGTAGTTTCTGCCTCAAAGTCCGGTGCCGGTTCCCCAAGAACAGGAAAGTTGATACTAGTATCGTCTTCCATGATCTTTCACTGCCGACTTAGGTTATGGCATGACCTCATCGAGCTGTGCTTTTCCATAGACGTATGCAGGCATACCTGACAGGAGGAAGGTAACGCGGAGCGCTTCTTCGACCTCTGCTTTGGTGACACCAAGATTTTTTGCACCGGCCAGCTGGGCGCGGACAGCATGCTGGTCACGCAGAGCTGCTGCAATTGCAATAGCGATTAGTTTTTTGGTCTTTCTCGACAGTTTGCCATCGTCCCAGATGTGCTGTTCAAATCTCATAACGAGATTGAACATCTCGGGCTCTTTTGTCGTCAACTCCCGGAAAAATTTCGGTACTTTTCCGATCTTCTTTTCAAGAGCATTGAGTTTTTTATCATTTCCTTTTTTTCCTGCGGATATTTTCGCAGGAGTCTTTTTGGGTATTGTTTTTTTTACTGCCATAATTTACGCACTCTCCAGTTGCATGGGTTCGCCGCAGCAGACAAGTTCGCCGCCACCGGACTCTTTTACAATAACAACATTACCGCAGATCTCACACCGGAAGACCTGCCCCTCTTTTGAGACGTTTACCATATAAAGATCCTCCTTTCCTGTCAGATAAAAACTGGGAGCAGGAATCCTGCGTGTATTTTTTTTGCAGGAACTCCCAGGAGTCACAATTGCTGTACGGTGTCTGAAAAGAAAATGAAAAGTTACTGATTGCTTTTTCCCCGTTTTGGCGGATTTTTTGCATCCTCCGGAGTCTTGATGTCCGGGCGGATGTGCGTCATGGGGAAGCACTGATATTCTTCGCAGGCACAGGAGGGACATTTCCTGAGATCCTGTTCGCTCTTGTCCAGGGTAAGTTCCTTTCCGCAATCAATGCACACATATTTGCCCGCGCCGACTTTCTGTCCCGCGGTGTACGTCTTCTGTTCAGTCAACTAATTCACCAAAACTTTCATGCACGTCAAAGATATATATGAGTTGCGTTCGTGCCCCCGGATTTGCTGTTATCTCCAGTTATTTAACCAGAAGCGGGCGGTATCCAAAACTATATGGTGGTTTTCCGCATCTACTGTTTTATGGGAAAAAAGGTTATCGGACTACTCGGGAGTCCGCTGTCAGATGGTAACACGGCAAAACTGCTTGACAGGGCGCTCAAAGGAGCCGAGGATGCCGGCTGCACGGTTGAAAAAATTGTAGTTACGAACCTTGATTTCCAGGAATGCATGGAAATGATGTTCTGCAAAGACCATGACACCTGCATCATGGACGACGACATGCAGCAGCTCTACCCGAAATTCAAAGAGATGGACAGCCTCATCATCGCCACGCCGGTTATGACCATGGGAATTCCCGGCAAACTCAAATCGATGATGGACCGGTTCCAGGTCTTTTTCATGGCCAAGTATATGCGGAAAAAGCCGTTCATCTCAAAGGAAAGGAGAGTCGAACGCAGGGGACTGTTCATCTGTATCTCGGGTATGAAGATCCCTGAGGTTTTTGTGGGTGCAAAACTGACCGTCAGGGCCTTTTTTGACATCATCGACTGCCAGTACACCGACGAGCTGCTAATCAGCGATATGGACACGATCCGTGACGTTACAGCACACCCGGATCTGCTCGAGGCTGCCTACCAGAAGGGGTATATCCTCGGAAAATCGCTCACTGAAAATCTCTCCGGCAACAAACCCTTTTTACTCTTGTAAAGTCCTGGCATTGCGGGAAGACCTAGGATAAATTTTCCCCCACGCAAACTAGAGCAGTCCACGCTCCTTCATACTGAGGTAACCGGCTTTTGTGATAATGATATGGTCGATCAGCTGGATGCCGAGAAGCGAGCCCGCTTCTTTGAGCTGCGTAGTGATAGCAATATCCTGCGGGCTGGGATCAAGTGAACCCGAAGGGTGATTGTGAACGCAGATGATGGACGCTGCTCTGTCCGTGATTGCATCGGCAAACACCTCCCGTGGATGGACAAGGCTGTGGTTGAGCAGACCCAGTGTTATCGTTCTGTTGCCAAGAATTTCTCCAGCGCCATTGAGTGTGATACAGACAAAATGTTCCTGTCGTTTTTCTTTTAAATAAGCAACATGGGGAAGGATATCTTCGGGTTTTGTCACGTGCGTGTCCAAGCCTCCTTTCGGGGAATATCTCCGGGAGAGCTCAAAGGATGCCGTGATCTGTGACGCCTTTGAAGGACCGATTCCTTCTATAGCTGCCAAATCATCATACCGGATTTTCTCCTTGTGTTTCTGAATAAGTCCGCAGATCTCTTTTGCAAGCATGCGGACGTCTTTGTTTTTTGTACCTCGACCAATGATAGCCTCGATCAATTCAGTGTCTGACAGGGCAGATGCGCCTTTTTTTGCGATCTTCTCACGTGGCCTGTCGTCTGGGGCAATATCTTTCATCGTTTTCATAAAAAAAATCCGGTAATCAGGAAACGGAGAAAAGCCGGTGATCCTGTGGTAAGACAGGGTACCTTTAGAAAAACAAAAACCTTTCTTTTTTGGTTTCAACGGTATTACTGCCCCATGAAGAATCTTTAAGTAAAAAATGAGCAATACAATTCCTTCATGGCAACTATGGAGAATACAAAGGAAGCGTTTGCTGGCGAATCCCAAGCAAACCGAAAATATCTTGCGTTTTCTGAAAAAGCCGCTGCCGAAGGCTTCAACAGCGTTGCAACTCTCTATAAGGCAGCCTCTGAAGCAGAAGGAATTCATGCGAAAAAATTGCTTAAGGTTATGGCAGCAGTCGAATCAACCGAAAAGAATCTTGTAACGAGTATAGCGGGAGAAACTCACGAATTTACAAAAATGTATCCCGATTTCGTCAAGCTTGCAGAATCTGAAGGAAAGAGTGATGCCGTGCTGGCATTCACCTACGCAATGAAGGCCGAACAAGTACATGCAAACCTCTACAATAAAGCACTTACTGCAGTGAAATCCGGAAATGATATGGGACGGGAGAAAATTTTTCTTTGTCCGGTCTGCGGCAATATTGAAATTTCCAAACCCCCGGAAAAGTGCCCCATTTGCGGCGTTTTTGGAAAACAGTTCCGGGAAATTACCCTTTGACTTTTTTCCAAACTTTGAACGAGTTTATTTTTTTAATATTATAACTCGTTATTTTGCCATATGTTTCCGACGGTGAAGCCAAACCATGACAAGGATGATTGCAATCAGTGTCACCCAGGATGCAGAGTAGATTACAATGATAGGATAATTCAGTATTGTCTGTGGGGCTGGTGGCGGGGGTGGGGGTGCAATACTCTCAAACAGGATGGCAACCTGTGCGGGAAACCTTTCCTTCCCATCGAAATATTTGATGAGTACGGTCGCGTTCCCTGATGGTACGACACCTTTTACCGGGGCGTTGTTGGTGTTTGGGAATGCGATAGATCGTGTTATTCTCCCTTTTTCATCTGACAATTCAACATACCATGCGTCAGGGTATGAAACCGAATAGAGGTCTCTTGCATTCACAACAAGTGTTGAACCCGGTGGCAGCGCAACATTCCACGTACCGTTCTCAGTCTGGTTTGAGAAAGTAAGGATCCGGGAAGTTAATTCATTTGAACCGATTTTAACTGAACCTGATGTAACTGCACAGGAAGAAGAAGGCTGAGTCTGAACTAAATAATCCTTAGAGGGAGCGACAGGTTCCTGGGAACAACTGAACCTGTCATCCATTACCTGGCCATAGGTCAACGCAACGGGATAAATCCTTACTTCATCAAGCCCCCCCCGGAAATACTGCGGGCAGTTCTGATCCGGGAGGTTGTAAACACCTGCATCAGCCCCGAGCATGACATAATTGTTGTATTCATAGTGGATCGAACCTGTTGCATTCAACTGGTTTCTGAGCACACCATCGAGATATACCTTCAGTGTCTGCCCATCATATGTCCCTGTGACCTGGTGCCACTGGTTAAGTGAGATACCTTCATGTTGAACCGGTATTGACATCTCCCCGCGGTGTTCCAGATTTATTGTCCACCACAGATCGTTGCCATCATCAAATGCCACCCTGTATCCCCCGTCCTCATACGACGAGATTAAAACCTGTGGTTCGAAAGAGCCCGTATAAAACAACAATGAAACAGTTATTTCCTTTGGAGGGTGATTCTGGGAGCTGAAGGGTATCTCTCCGTAATCATTAATTCCGTTAAAAAATATGGCCCGCCCGCAACCCCCGTTTTCAAGTCTTGATACACCATGCATGGTTCCTGCGTTGCCATTACCAGATACGTCAAGGGCATAATTCCCGCTACCCTCGTTGAAATTGAAATACAACCCCGGCTCGGGAACGGAGTTAGAGTCGTTAGGGTAAGCACATGCCCCGTTAACTATGCAGAGGAGAATAAGGCAAAAAAAAGTGTATTTTTTAAGTCTCCCCATTTCAGGCTGTACGCTCATGGTATCCTATCAAAGGTATATTAGGGCTTGTTCAAAAAGAAAGTTGCTATGATATTTGAAAAAATTTCTTTTTCCCTTTTCAATATATTTATAAGACATGGCACCATTTTCGAAATGATGAGAAAAGTCACCGTCTATTCAACAAAAAATTGCCCCTATTGCCGGATGGCAAAGGCATTCCTCGACAAACATGGTGTTCCTTACGAGAATATTGATGTCGGTGAAAGTACCGATGCTGCAGAAAAAATGATAGACCTCTCCGGACAACGAGGTGTTCCGGTTATTCTTGTGGATGATACGGTGATTATAGGGTTTGATTCGCAGAAACTGAATGAACTTTTTGGCGAAATTATGTCCGGTGAAGTATTTGATGTTCTGATCGTTGGTGCTGGCCCGGCAGGACTGACAGCAGGTGTATATTGTGCCAGAAAAATGTTAAATACGATTATCATCAGTGAAAACATTGGTGGCCAGGCACTGGAATCATGGGCAATAGAAAATTACATGGGTTACCGGATGATTACCGGTGAAGATCTGATGAAGAAATTCGAAGAGCAGGTCCGCACACTTAATATGAGGCTTGAACTCGACCGGATTGTCAGGATCTCTAAAGAAGACGACGTTTTCACTATCCGGACAATTTCAGAAAATACGTTCAAGTCAAGAACCCTGATCTTAGCCCAGGGCAACCGGCCGAAAAAACTTGGTGTTGCAAACGAGGAACAGTATCTCGGACGTGGTCTTTCCATCTGTTCCACCTGTGATGGACCATTATATCGGGGAAAACGGGTGGCTGTAGTGGGAGGCGGCAATTCCGCGCTGCAGACTGCTGTTGAGATGAGCGAAATCGCACAATCGGCACGTCTCATCGTACGGAGTGGTATCAGGGCTGATCCGGTATACGTCAGTATGCTCGAATCAAAAAAGAACATTGAGGTTCATTTAAACACACAGATAACTGCCCTTCACGGGGAAAAGTTCCTCTCTGCAATAACGACAAGGAATGAATCCGGAGAAGAGCAGAAAATCGATCTTGACGGGGTTTTTATTGAGATCGGCTGGTTACCCAATACTGATATTCTTGATGGCTTCCTCGCGCTGAATGAGAAGAAGGAAATCATTGTAGACATAAACTGCCACACAAGCGTATCTGGTGTTTTTGCAGCCGGGGATGTCACTTCAATAAAAGGAAAGCAGATCATTATCGCTTCCGGGGAAGGTGCAAAGGCCGCGCTCGAAGCCCATGAATATTTGCTGACGTCTACATCTCGATGAAAAAACTCTTCACCATTTTCATGTTTTTCAATTTTAAAAGTAAAAAATCATTTAAAAAAAGTCTTTTTACGTCCGCCCAATTTTTTTAGGGGACTGGTAGCTTACCCGTTTTCCGGTCTTTAACCTTATATCCTTCGAGCAGCACCGTGGTGATATTTTTTACGGGTTTATCCGTGTGCCCAGCGATATGGAATTCACAAAACGGGCAGGATGATATCACAAGGTCTGCCCCGCACTTTTTGATCTCCTCCCCCCTTCGTTTACCTAGCGCTGCTGCTTCATCCGGCATTCCGGATTTCACCCCCCCACCAGAACCACAACAGATGGAAGGCATATCAACAAGATCCACTACCTGCCGGATCAACTGACGGGGTTGTTCGCGAATGCCTTGCCCACGAAGAAGATGACAGGGATCGTGATAGGTGGCCCTGATCGGCAGGTGTGCCGGAGGTTCAATCCCATATTTTGTGAGCACTTCATTGATATCCATCACGACAAATGGAGTTTTGTAATCATTCTTGAGAGTCGATCCACACCCGGCGCACATTGTCATCACCGTATCGAGGTTACGGAACCGGAATGTGTCGATGTTACGTTTCTTGAGTATATCCAGATAGGCCAGCTGACCAGTACGGATGAGCGGCGAACCGCAGCAGACCTGCTCCTTGGGAATGATGACCCGAACACCATTGCGTTTTAGTACTTCGATTGCATCCAGTGCTGCGTTGGGCAGGCGCATGTCGTACATGCAACCGACAAAGAAACCGACCGTTGCTTTCACAGGACCTGTTGGTTCGATAACTTCCGCGTTAACACGTTCCATAAAGGTTGGCTCAGTCCTGCTCACGGAACGGCCCGTTTCCTTCACAAGAGCTGCCACTTCCTGATGTCGTGGCAGGGTAAATCCACGCCTGTTTGCCAACGCCCGGAGTTTTTCGATTGCTTTTGATGGAATTTCAATATCTTTGGGGCACGCCTTCCAGCAGGCCTGGCAGCTGGTGCAGGTGAACAGCCCATCCTTCACAGCATCGACTATCCTGTCCCCGCAGTCACGAGGATCAAGCGCGAGTCGCATTTCCTGCCGCATAGCTGTGGGCCCCAAAAACTTTGTGACATCCATTGCCGGGCAGACCGACACGCAACAGAGGCACTCGATACAATCCCGAAGCGGTTTTATCGTATCAATTTCGGATTGAGTCGGCATTCTCACCGTTTCTAAAGGTTTCAGAGACGCAATCGTTTCAAGTGTTGGCAGGAGATCAACGACTAGATCCTTTTTTACTGAAAGGTTAAGGGGTTCGATAGTGATATTATTTTGAGCCTCTTCCATGCATGCAAGAACAGGTTCACCATTGACACGCACTGCACAACTCCCGCATTGCCCCGAGCCGCAGCTATGCCTGTATGAGATCGTTGGATCCAGATCATCATGAATGGCATGAAGAACATGGAGGACACGTGCACCTTCGTTGACATTCACCGTATAGGTCTCGTAGAACGACTCCTTGTCCTTTTCTGGATTAAAACGTCGAACCCGGACAGTAAGTGTCTTCACGTTCCCACCCTGTTCTGTTCAATACCCTTATGAAAATGCGAGAGGTATGTATGACCAAAGGGGGAGTGTTGTGCATCGTGTGTCTTTTTCATATCCGTCCGGACATGTGCCCCCCGTGACTCATTCCTGATCAGCGCACTCCGGCAGATAAGCGAAGCGGTCAGGCACATGTTTTGAACAATGCTGCATTCTGCAAGGTTTCTGAGAGATTCAGCACGGATTTTCGCATGAGACAGGTTATTGATAGTCTCCAGGGTTTTATTGAGATCTGTTGCGTTACGGAAGATCCCTGCTCCCTGCCACATTGCCTGCTGAAGATGTGTTCGAATCTGTGCTGGATTTTTGCTTCCCGTTAGGAATTCATCAAGAAGTTCTTGGTGTTGTTTTACCTGTTCTTCATTTACTTTTTTTATTCTTTTTTCAGTTTTACCTGCAAATTCCCCTGCCCGTTTCCCGAAGACCTGTGTATCAGCAAGGGCATTTCCCCCCAGACGGTTTGCCCCGTGAACCCCCCCGGCGACTTCACCGCAGGCAAATAACCTGGGAAGTGTTGTCCGGCATTCCGGTGTTATCCGAAGACCTCCCATGATATGGTGAGCTGTGGGAGCGACCTCCATAGGTTTTTCCCGTATGTCCACACCGAATTTCAGGAACTGTTCGAGCATGACCGGGAGCCTTGTTTCTATCTTCTCTCGGGGAAGATGTGTAACATCAAGATATACACCGCCGTTTTTTGTTCCCCGGCCTGCATTTATTTCGGTTGCGATCGCACGTGCCACAACGTCCCGGGTTGAAAGCTCCATCCGTTCGGGATCGTACTGTTTCATGAACCGTTCTCCGATGTTATTGAGCAGGACGCCTCCTTCACTTCGCACGGCTTCGGTCACGAGCCTCCCTCGTGCATCGTAGGGGAAGACCGCCCCAGTCGGATGAAACTGGATCATCTCCATATCAATCAGTTCGGCACCGGCACGGTAGCCAATGGCAAAACCATCCCCGGTACCACTCGATGAATTTGTGGAGATATCATACACTTTTGTCCCCCCACCGGTAGCAAGGATTGTGCTGTCCGCTTTCAGCAAAACGATATTGCCTTTTTCGTCAAGTGCCATTGCACCTATAACCACTTCATCAGTTTTAAGTAAGTCAATAACTGTGAATTCCTGCAATGAGGTAACATTCGATGAATCGAGCCGCTCGACTAATGTGGTCATTATCTCATGGCCAGTCCGGTCTCCGGCATAACAGGTTCGCGGGTACCGCTGACCGCCAAAGGGGCGTTGGGCGATTTCATCATTTTCGGTGAAATCAAACACCGCTCCCCACGTTATGAGATCGCCCATCCGCAACGGAGCTTCCTCAACAAGAATATGTACCAGATCGGGATCGTTGAGGTACGCACCTCCTTTGAGCGTATCCTCGAAATGAATCCCGCATGAATCCTGCTCCCGGAGGACAGCATTATAGCCTCCTTCCGCCATCGTGGTACAGCCTCCTTTACCGACGATAGTCTTTGAAATGAGCACCGTGTCGCCATACTGTGATGCCTCTATGGCTGCTCTTACACCAGCGCCCCCGCTCCCGATCACCAGTACATGGCAATCCACAACCTCCCCTGCAAGCATCTTATTATTTTGTGGATCGTATAGTTACATAAATAAATGGCACAGCCAAAGTGAGAGCGAAATGAGATTATTAATGAAATTCGGTGGGACTTCAGTTGCCGATGCACAATGTATCAGACGCGTCGTGGATATTTTAGAAAAACATCACAAAACCGGAGACAAACTGGCAGTTGTTGTATCCGCACAGCGTGGTGTGACCGATCAGCTCATCGAAATTACCAGCAAACTTCCGACAGCAAAGGATGATACCGCCATTGCACCACTCATCCAGGCGCTGGGAAAAAGGCATATGACCACACTTGAAGGAGCTGCACCCGATTATGTTGCTGAGACCGGCTCGGTCATCGAGGAACGGCTCATCAGTCTCCAGAACATTCTCTTTGCGGTTTATAATCTTCGCGAGCTCACCCCCCGCTCAAAGGATTATATCATCTCATTTGGGGAGCGGTTGATTGCCCCGATCCTTGGTGCAGCACTCCGACAGCGCAGTATTTCGTCAACTGTACTGGATGGTTGCGATGCCGGCATCCTCACGACACTTCAACATGGTGAATCCACAGCACTTCTGGAAAGTGATGAACGGATAAAAAAAAGGGTTGGTCCGTTACTGGAAAAAGAAATTCCCGTTATTATGGGGTTCATGGGCTGCACCCGAAACGGGATCGTAACGACCCTTGGCAGGAGCGGTTCCGATTATTCCGCATCGATTATCGGTGCGGGAATAGATGCCGACGAGATTTGGATCTGGACGGATGTGGATGGTATAATGACCTGCGATCCCAGGGTAATCAACGATGCACGGGTCATGCCCTCTCTGTCTTATATCGAGGTTATGGAGCTCTCCTATTTCGGTGCAAAAGTGATGCACCCCCGATCCATCGAACCCGCAATGCGGAAGAACATCCTTGTCCGGGTAAAAAATACCTTCAATCCCTCTCATCCCGGCACGGTAATCATACGGAATGGGCAACGCGACGATCGCGTGGTTAAAGCCCTGACTTACATTGACAAAGTTGCCGCAATTAATATCAATGGTGCGCAGATGATTGGGAGACCGGGAGTAGCAAAGGCAATTTTCACCATCCTTGCAGATCATGAAGTGAACGTGATGATGATCTCTCAGGGGTCCTCTGAAGCAAACATATCGCTTATTGTTGATGAAGCACACCTCAATGCCGCAGTTCATGCGCTTACTGATCTGGTGAAGCAGGGAATCGTGCGTGAGGTTACCCACAATCACGATGTATGCGCAGTCGCTGTTGTAGGTGCCGGTATGGCTGGCGCACCAGGGACTGGGGGAAGGATCTTCACAGCCTTGGGAAAAACCGGCGTGAATGTTATGATGATCTCTCAGGGGTCCTCTGAAGCGAATATCTCATTTGTGGTGAATCAGCAGGATGGCCCCCGGGCGGTACGCGTTCTTCACGATGAGTTCAGGTTATCGGAGGAGTCTGATGAGTAACACCTCGTACCGTGAGGCAGGAGTTGACATCGATCTCGAGGCAACAGCAATCAAAGCCCTGATAAAAAATCTGACCTATAAACGGAAAGGCAGATGTACGATGGTTGGGAGTGTAGGTCATTTTGCCGGACTCATTGATTTTGGTGAGATGGCACTTGCACTGACCACGGATGGTGTCGGTACAAAGATGCTGGTCGCAGATCAAATGCACGACTGGAGCACCGTAGGAATAGACTGCATTGCGATGAACGTCAATGACCTCTATGTCATGAATATGGAACCAATTGCGTTTGTGGACTACATCGCCACTGACAACCTCTCAGTTGAGAAGATGGCTCAGATAGGAATCGGGTTAAATGAAGGCGCCCGCCAGGCAAATATCGATATTGTCGGTGGTGAGACTGCATCTCTGCGGGGGCTTGTCAATGGTCTTGACCTCGCAGGCACCTGTCTGGGAATGCAGAAAAAGGATAAAATTATCACCGGTAGTTCGATACGGCCGGGTGACAAAATCATCGGGGTTCCCTCAACCGGGATCCACAGTAACGGACTTTCACTTGCCCGGGCTGTTATAGAGAAATACACAAATTACGATGAACGACTGAAGAATGGTCGGACACTTGGAGAGGAACTCCTCATACCCACACGAATCTACCATGAAAGCCTCCTGGTTGCCTCAACCTGCACAGTTCACGGTATGTGCCATATTACTGGAGGAGGACTGCTCAATTTCAAGCGGCTCAGTCCGTATGGTTTCATGGTCGATACACCAATTACGCCTCCGGAAATCTTCTCATGGCTCCAGAAAACCGGGGATATTTCAATGGTCGAGATGTACCGTACATTCAATATGGGAATGGGATACGTGTATGTGGTTCCGGAAAGCAGCATTGCCTGCGTCAAGAAGATAGTGAAGGGGGCTCATGTTGTCGGGAAAGTAGTAGAGGAACCCGGGGCATGGCTCGGGGAGACGGAGATAACGTAGTTCTCCGCAATTTCAAGAAATCATTGTCGGAAATTGAATCTTTTTTTGAGGCTGATGCCTTCTATGCCCCCGATAATGATAGCGCATGCCACCCCCGACGGGACGCCACCGCGGCGGTTCAGGATGTTGTCGATCGAATGGAAATACGATAACTCAACACAACAGGAAATACAATACTCCCAACATGGGGCGCTTCACAGAGGCGGAGGCAAAGTTCCGGGACGCGTCATCAGGTTTTAGTTGAACGTGGTTGAGGAAGTGGCCATAGAACAGTCCGGGTTTTCGTATCAGATCCTTTCGAGTTTGTGACAGTTAAAGTGACCAGATAGGTACTGCTTCCCGGGAAAACATGCATCGCGTGCGAATCTGTTGAAAAATTACCGTCTCCAAAAGACCAGTTCCAGGATGTCGGATTGTTTTTAGATATTCATAAAAATCTGCTGTGGAAAATGTACGGTTTCCGTGATAACCCATGTAAAAATCTACAACCGGTGCAGCAGAAGCATTTCGTGGTGGCAGGACATACATTGATTCGGTTGAATAAGCCGTCTGGTTTTCTGCTGACAACTTCACCGTGAACTCATCTGATATAAATGCAGAGGAATTTACATCGAACGAAATTCTGTTTATTCCGTTATTGCCTTCATTGACTCTGACCGTTCCGGTTATTCCATAAATTGGAGTACACCAGTTTTTACCGCAATGTATGCTTGTTCTGATGATTTCGAAAGAGATATTATCATTTTTTGGCAGGTTAGTTGTACCAGTAATGGTAAAAACTTCTCCGAGGTGAATGTTCCCTATAGGATCAATCTTAATCCAAGGGGTGGAACTGCCATTAGGAAAAATCCCGGCTGATGGAGTCTGAATTGTAGTCTGGTTAATTTCTGTAGATGTCTGGGGTACACCCGCACAGGAAAACCACGAAAACAATAGTACCTAAAAGCAAGCAAGATCTTATCAAAATTCACCAGACGGATTCTCATCTTCACTCATTTTCCGGCACATATGCCGTCTTCTCCGCCTTATCTGCTATAAGCGCACTGTTGCCGCTTGGATCTTCAAGGATTAATGTAATAGGGAACGTCCCCGCTTTGACCCGGGCGATATTTGCAAGCAATACCGCCGCATTCTCCTTCTCCACCTCGGTTCCCCAGCGGAAGGCTCCTTGTACGACCGTCCCGATCCGTTCAAGAACTCCCTCAACATTGGAGATGAACCCTTGACAGACCGGCCCGGGATCGATTCGGACCCCGAGCTCGGGAATCTCAAGGCTTGCGCTCATGCTCCGAACCACACGGATCGCAAGGTCCTCCTCCGATTCAATCGTCACGGTGTATTGTGATGGCTCGCCATGTTTCAGAAGCTGGGTGTCAACATATTTGTATCCGCATGAACTGCAGATAGCAGAAATGATCAGAATATCAGAAAAATAAGGGATATTTTCTGTCTGGTAAATAAATTCGATTTCAGTATTGCAATTGGGACAAGGACCTGGAACGACCGTTCGCAACTCTAAACTCCACCAATCTTGTCTCGGGATATTTTAACCGACATTGGTGTAAGTACGACGTATCGCTGGTCCCCGAGACCGATGATGTCACCATTAACATCCTTGGCTACTTCTTTTAAGTCTTTTAGAACCCGTTCATAAGATATCTTGTCCATTTTGAGCCGGGAAATGTCAACAATTACTATGTTGCCGCTGTATACTTCGTCCTTAACCCGCGGAGTGTCCTTTAAATCAGTAATCGTAGCGATCTTTACGAGCAGTGCCGGTGAAGAACCACCATGCTCTTCATATGATGCAAGATCGAGCTCCATATAGTCGTCGTCCGAGCTTGCGGAACTCTTTCCAAGAAGGGTATCAATGATTTTAACCATAAAAAAACTGTATGATGAAACTTATTTAATAGTATCTATTTTGAAAGCATCTGGCAGGGTTTTTTTACCATAAAATAGAGAAAATGACCGATTTTCCGCACAATCGATTTGGACCAGTTTGTGTTAGATTTCAATATTCCATATCTCATCGCTGACGTGATGAAAATTTTTACACATCTTTCCTGAAATTCTGGCACGCATATCGGGCGCATCAAGAAGCGCTATTCCGATAGCAAGAGGTTTGCCGTGCCGCTCATCCACGATCTGTACCGGTTTCTGGACCTTTACGTCATCAGATACTGATACGATTCCAGGGCGCATGACATCTGCACCATTGACTACATAAGGGATTGCACCGGCATCCACAACAACCCTGCGTTCCGGAAAGGGGAACTGGATTGCACCCTTTAACGTAGGAAATACCCATTCACCGGTGTCCATCAGGAGCGGTTTTTTGTTAACCATGAACAACGAAACTTCGGCGTTGGTCTCAAGTACTTCGATCATATCTGCGTGAAAAAATTTTGCTGAATTCCCTATCTGGTCAAAAAGCCGGGATAGGAGATCCTGGGCCTGGCTTTTCCGGATAGAATGACGTTTTTTTACAACAATCTTTTTCATTATTACAGTTCCTACATTCATATCTCTCGCTTGAAAAAAACTTGCATTGGAAAATTATAGCGTTTGTTTGGAGAACCTATCATTCATTTCGCCTCGGAAACACGATTGGCCAATGCAGATCTACGGTATGTTTAAGTAAGCATCTCACACACATATATTACTCCAGAGCGATGGTGAAAGTGTATTATTATGACCAAAAGGCCGTTGGATATTTTGGATCAAGTGCTGAATCGACAGCCCGTTATTGTTTCTCTCAAAGGCGGGAGAGAAATACGGGGAATTCTCCAGGGTTATGATGTTCATATGAACCTCGTGCTTGATAAGGCAGAGGAAGAGGAGAATGGACAGGTTCAGAAGGTAGGTACGCTAATCGTACGCGGGGATAATGTTATCTATATATCCCCATCGCTGGAACAATAAGGTGATGTAACATGTCAAAAGGCACTCCATCAATGGGAAAGATGAACAAATTTACCCATGTCGCCTGCAGGCGCTGTGGGAAAATCTCGTTTCACGCCCAGAAAAAACAGTGCTCTGCCTGTGGGTTTGGCAGAAGCACCAAAATGCGCAGCTATAAGTGGACCACAAAGAGACCAAAAATTCCAACGCATTAGAGTTGCACCATGTGTGGTATCGTTGGCATCGTCGATGCTGGCGGTGTATCGATTCAGCTCTACTACTCTCTGTACGCGCTCCAGCATCGGGGGCAGGAAAGCGCTGGAATCTCCACCTATGATGGCACGAACCTCCAGAAATTTAAGGGTTCGGGTCTCGTCGCCGATGTTTTTTCCCCCACTATTTTAAACGACCTGAAAGGGAATGCTGGTATCGGACATGTCCGCTACCCGACAACCGGGTCCAATCTTCCAGAGAATATCCAGCCTCTCAATTTCCAGTTTAAGGATCATTTCATCTCAATTGCCCACAATGGCAATCTTGTAAACACTGCAGAACTCAGAGCTGAATATGAACAGGCCGGCCAGATCTTCACTACAACCACTGATACTGAGATCATTGCCAAGATCCTTATTGACGAGATAAGTAATACCGGATGTGTGGAGGACGCAGTTAACCGCTGTATGCGGAAACTCAGGGGATCCTATTCCGTAGTGATGATGATTGATGGTATTATTTATGCCTTCCGGGACCCGCTGGGTATCAAGCCATTCTGTATCGGTAAGACCGATAACGGGTACATGGTTGCGTCCGAGAGTGTGGCAGTTGATGCCCTCAATGGGAAATTCATAAGGGATGTCCGGCCTGGGGAATTAGTCAGGATAGACGATGAAGGAATAAAATGCAACCAGGTAGCGATTGCAGGTAAGCGTGCTCACTGCATCTTTGAATATATTTACTTCGCACGTGCAGATGCAATCATCGATGGTGTGCTGGTCTACGATGTGCGGCGTACTATCGGACAAAAACTCTATGAAGAAGATCCAGTGGTGGCGGATTCTGTTTGTTCCCTTCCTGATTCCGGGACAGCATATGCCATAGGATACGCCGAACGTTCAAAGATCCCGTTTGTTGAGTCCCTGATGAAGAACAGATATATGGGACGTACGTTTATTATGCCGACCCAGAAAGAGCGGGAAAAAGCGGTGAGAATAAAACTCAACCCTATTCCGGCTCACTTGAAGGGGAAGTCTGTCGTACTTGTCGATGACAGTATTGTACGGGGAACCACTTCACGGAGAATTATCAACATGATGCGGGAAGCGGGTGCCCGGGAGATCCATATGCGTATCGGTTCGCCGGCAATCAAAGCTCCCTGTTACCTTGGCGTTGATATGCCCACGAGGGAAGAGCTGATAGCGAATAACAAAATTGAGGATGAGGTCAGGCACAGTATTACCGCTACAACCCTTCATCATGTCTCGCTCTCTGCGCTCATTGAAGCGATTGGTTTTGACCGGGAAAATCTTTGTACCGGCTGCCTTACGGGATGCTATCCTTTACAGATTGAAGGTGAGCAGGCAAAGATGCGCCAAGTTGATTTTATTGACGGGACTTACCAGTCTAAGCTTGTATCGTTTGATGCTGAAAGCACGTGAACAGGATTGTGATGGTTAGTTCCTTTTTTAATAATAAGAACAATTCCTGATTACCTGCGAAATAATTATCTATCTCTCTTTTACCAAACATAAGTCATACTTTAGGATTTTTGCATTCAGATATTGGCGGGATAGACGATGGAACATATAAAAAAGGCATTCGATGCCATTGCAACAGAATACGATTCCCTGAGGGAGTTTGTCATTCCGTGTATGCAGCAGTTTTATACTGCTGCAGTCTGGGGAGCAGAATCAGTACAAAAGCCGGCAATCCTTGATATCGGAGCAGGAACAGGTTTATTGAGTGCGTTTATACTGCAAAAATTCCCGTATGCACAGATGACCCTTCCGGATATTTCTGAAAACATGCTGGAAATTGCCCGGCAGCGGTTCGGCAGCAGGAAAAATATTACCTATATTGTGAGTGACTACAGCCAGGATACCCCCTGACCCATACGATCTGGTCTGTTCAGCACTTTCCATCCATCATCTGACTTTGGAGGACAAACGACACCTGTTCAGGAAAATATTTTCAGCACTGAATCTGGGCAGGTTATTTGTTAATGCCGATCAGGCAGATGGTGATACGCTATATTCCAGGAAAAGGTACCTCGAGTAGTGGAATGAATTTCTTAACAACGGTCCGATGAATGATGTCGAGCATGCGGAGATTCTCAGGCGTCGTGATACCCTTGACCGGAACGAGAAATTATCAGTTCAGCTCCAATGGCTGCAGGAATGCGGTTTTTCTGATGTTGATGTGGTTTACCGGGGAATCGGATATTCACGGTCACTGTAGCACGAAAAGGATAAACCGCACCCATCTGCCTCATATGTGTTGACAGATCGTAACTATCAAGGATGAAATACGGGTGAAAACTATTGGGTAGAGTTTGTTGCCAGGAAGTATCTGGCCGCCCCGGATTCTGTTAGTGGCATATCCCCCTCCGAACCCTTACAGCCAGTTTAATTATTGAAGGGGGAACCTAAAAAAAAATTACAAAAGAAGCAGTAGCGAGGGATGGATTTGAACCATCGATCTACGGGTTATGAGCCCGTCGGGATATCCTGACTACCCTACCTCGCTCCAATAATCAGGGTAATAATATAGTTGGCGTGCGCTGATATACTTTACTCAGTTTCTCCGTATATCAGTTCTCTGTCAGGGACATTTAATTACTATTTTACCTACAGAGAATTATGGATGATGAGATCAGCCGGATACGAGAGAAGCGGATACAGGAGCTGAAAGAAAAAATGAAACACACGACAAAGGTGAATGTGACGCATGTGGATGAGACGCATTTTCAGGAATTCATCAAGACTCATCCATTTGTAGTCATGGATTTCTGGGCAGAATGGTGCGCTCCGTGCCGCAGGGTTGGGCTGGTGATTGAAGAACTGTCTAAGGAATTTTCCGGGAAGGTTACGTTCGGTAAGTGTAACACCGAGGACAACCGGCTCCTCGCCATGCAGTTCAACATTACCGCAATACCCTCCATCATGCTCTTTTCTCACGGGCAGCTGGTGGACAGGATAATCGGTGCGTATCCAAAAGAAGCAATACGGGAAAAAATTGTCAGGAAATTTAACCTGAAATAAATTTTTAAAAAAATGAAAATATCGAACATTCACAACGACATTATTGTTCTTGCCTGAGTGTGTTTAGTTTTGCTGCCAAAATAAAATCGTTTAATGTCAATCCGCCAGCAAGATACGTATAATATGAAATCTCGACGAATCTTGACTCTTTCATGCAGATATCAGGAATATGCCCTTCCTGTGAGGAAAGAGCCATCACCTCTATAAAAAATTCTACGCACCTGTCGCTGTCATCGAGCTCAAACTTCCGATTCAGATGACCATTTTCAAGGGACCATCCAGGTACTTCCCCAAGGAGCTCAAACGTCTCCTTTCTTGTCAATGGAGGAGTTCCCACCCGATAGGTAGTACATTTTTGCTGTGCGAGTTCCATGGTTATTTTGTCGTCTCTCTGAACAAAAAAAGGTTCTCTTGAGCAGGTGGTCAAATTTCGCACCTGCGGGGCATTTCATGCTGATTCTGAACTTCTCTAAAACGCAAGTCACCTTAAAATGACAAAAATGACCCGGAAAGAACATAATGCGTCAGGGACTACGTTCTACAGAAAACGTGTCAACAGTATTTTCAACTCTCCACGAATCCCTTCAGCAAGTGCTTTCCCAGCGACTGGAATGGACCGACCTCCGAGAAGTGCAGGAGCGGACATATTCAGCAGTGGCGACGGGAAGTGATGTGCTTGTAATTGCACCAACTGCCGGGGGGAAGTCTGAGGCAGCGCTGATTCCCGTTATGGATGATATCCTGAAAAATGGGAGGATGGGAGTGACCTGTCTTTACATATCTCCTTTAAAAGCGCTGATCAATGACCAGGAGGATCGTTTCAGGGATTTTTGCATACCGACATCCCTATCCGTTATGAAATGGCATGGTGACGTGCCGAAAGGGGATCGCACCTGGAAGGATGGTGAGCCCCCTCACTTTCTGATGATTACACCTGAATCGCTTGAGGTTCTCCTTCAGGAAAAAAAGCTGTCTTCAGATCTCCGGCGGGTTCGAACCATCATCATCGATGAACTACATGCATTTGTTGAGTCCGAACGGGGAGTTCATCTTAAGGTACTGCTCGACCGGATGGATCGTATAACAAAAAGACCGGTCCAGCGGATTGGACTTTCAGCAACAGCAGGAAATCCCAGGGAGGTACTTGCCTGGCTCTCTGATGGCCGGCACACAGCGGAACTCGTTGCGGTTCCATCACCCCCCAGAGAGAAAAAGTTCCTGTTTGTTGTCGAAGCCGAAGAAAAAGACCGGATCAATGCGCTGGTACGGATCGTTGACGGAAAGAAGTCGCTCGTCTTTGTTAACAGCCGGAGTATTGCAGAGAAATTTATGAAGGCGAGTGCTGGCAGGATACGGAATCTTCACATCCATCACTCATCGCTCTCTCCAGCTACGCGAAAAACGTCGGAGGAAGCATTCTCTTCACAGGATGGTGCCTGCATCATCTGCACAAGCACGCTGGAACTCGGTATAGATATCGGCGACCTTGACGTGGTCGTACAGGTTGGCCCCCCAAATTCTGTATCTTCATTCCTTCAGCGAATGGGACGGAGTGGTCGGCGTGGGAAATCTGCATATGTGGCCTGGGTGCTCCAGAACCCGTGTGAACTGCTGTGCAGTCTTGCCATCATTGAATGTGCGATCCATAAGGAAGTTGAAAATCTTATTCCCCTTAAAAAACCTTATAATGTCCTGCTCCAGCAGATATTCCTGTACTTGTATAACCATTCGAGAGTCAGCCGTAGACAGCTGGCAGCATCGGTACTTTCCCCGCCGGTATTCAGAGATGTAGAGCCAAGGATTCTGGATCAGATTGTTATCCATCTCGTTCAGTCAGGATATCTGACTACTGACGGGGAGATGCTTATGCTGGGAACTGAGGCCGAACGGGAGTTCGGGCGTTCGAACTGGAAGGATCTCTATTCAGTTATCAGCGGTGGCGGGGAGTACCGCGCCGTAACTCCCGATGGTGAAGTAGTGGGGAAGCTGGATGCACGGTTCGTTAACAGCAAGAACTCAGATGAGATCTCGCTGGGCGGACGCAGCTGGTCGATGGTGAAGTGCGATGAAGGACATAATATTGTAGTCGTGATTCCAAGCGGATCGGATACTTCCCGCACCTTCTGGACCAGCGCTGGCGAAGGTGGTTTTTCACCCCTTATATGCAGGACTGTACAGAAGATTTATGCACGGGGATCAATGCTCCCTCTTAGTGAGCCTGAGAAGGAGGTGATGCAATCCATGCTCGCACGGATTCCGGAAGGTATAGGGGAGGATGGGTTGCATGTTGTCGAACAAATCGGTACAAAAGGGGTCGAGGTTCTTATATTCTCTTTTTCCGGTGGCAGCTTTAACCGGTTGCTTACACTTCTACTTCAGGATCGGCTTGGTGGCAAGGCTCGGGTACGGTATAATGATTTTAGTGTCAGAGTAATGAATGCAGGAAAAGAAGGTACGATGCAACGGGTGATGTCTGCATTACAAGAAATCCAGAAAATGGGAAAGGACGAAATTGCTACAGTCCTCCCGTTGCCCCAGACAGAAGGCTGGAAATTTGCCCGTGCTCTGCCGGAAGCACTCCTCTCTGATTTGTCCCTTTCTGATCATTATCATGTAGAGGAGTTCATGGACATTATGAGGAATATACCGGTTTTTATCATGGATACTCAGACAACGGACATACACTCTCAAGAGCAATAAGATGAACCAGTGCTCCCGCTTTTTTTTAATACATCAGATTATTATACGGGAAACTGTGGAGATTAATCTATGAAAAATGGTCTCATTCTTCTTGCCATTACCATCATCCTGGTTGGTATCTGTGGATGCACCCAGACATCACCCATAGATCAACCGCCGGCAAAAATAACTTCGTCTCCTCAGACCACACAACCGCTGACGGTAACATCCATTCCGGTTCCACGAACAACAAGTTCTGTGTCGGCAAATACTATCAATATCGCAAATCTCGCTTTTGATCCCAATAGTATCACAGTGAACCTCGGATCTACTGTGCGTTGGGTGAACCGGGATTCAGTTCCTCACAGGATATTGTTTGCCGATGGCGCGGATTCAAAAATACTAGCACCTTCACAATCCTGGAGCAATAAATTTGATCAGGCCGGCACCTTTGAGTATTCCTGCACTATCCACCCGGCCATGCAAGGAACAGTCATCGTGAAATGAGGGATGTTTAAGGAAATTTTCCGCGCTCTTTTTTTTTTTAAAAAAAAAATTTGTTCATTCTACGCTGAGGAGCTTTCCAATCACCGTTGATTTTTTTGGGGGCATAAGATGCTTGACTGAATAAAAAAACACGAATCGTAACTTCTCCTTACCGTTGATACTAAAAACCAGTAATCTTGTCAATTTGTAGTGCGGAATCTATTAAAACGCTCTATTCTCAAGAATAAAAAAAATTGGAGCCTCTTTATAGAGAAAAAGAGACTATAAAAAAAATTATAACCCGGCAATCCGGAGCATTGCCCCGATCAGAATCCCGAACATGGATGTGGATGCGGATAACATCCCTAAAATAATATATCCGACTATTATTCCAATTTTTAGCGGAATGTAGGTTCGGTTCAGATTAAGCCTTCGGACCTGACGAAACGATCTGGTATCTGGCGAAATCTGCGGTTTATTTTTCTTGATCCGGATCACGGCGGTTCACCCATCTGACAAGGTTTTTCCCCAACAATTCTGGCGTCGTTACTGTTATATTGTATGAACGAACTTTCTTATTATGATATACTATGGATAGGTATTATATATAATTTATTTTTCAAACCAAAACTAAAAATATCCCCAAATCTCGGTTTTTTTGAGAAATAGCTGCTATTCCTCATCATTTTTTGTAATCGCAAAGCAATAGCAATTTATTGCATTTCCGAGCCTGTCACCTTTGCATTTTTAAGGGTCGTCTATTATAAGAAAACGGATCTTTTTCAAAGTGAAACAATAATCGATGATACAAAAAGGTGAAAGAAAATCTTAGGAAAGATCATAATAATTACGCCGAGGGGGAGATTTGAACTCCCGAGGCGCGAAGCGCCAGTAGCTTTCGAGGCTACCGCCTTCCCGGGCTAGACTACCTCGGCAACCGGTTCTGATATTTTTTTCATCAATTGCTCTAATAGTTATCTGATACCAATGTACTATCCCCCCATTGTTCTATTCCATATCCACGATGCATTTTTACTATTAATGAGAGAAGAATCAATCAGTACAGGTTCCTCTTGAGGAATATGTACATTCTGTCAGGAGAACACACAAAAAAATTGAATGAAGAGGGTCGATCCAACCCTCTTTATAACACAAATAAATTTTATTAAAATGCTGCAGGAGCACCGCCAGAACCTGGCGATTTTGATTGGGTGACCATCATATCATCAACACGGATGAGCATGACTGCAGTCTCTGAAGCGCTCTGGATGGACTGGCGTTTTGATCTCAAAGGTTCAAGTACTCCTTCCGCAAGCATGTCGACAATCGTGCCGTCAAAAACATTCAGACCTGCGTTCTTCTTCCCTTTTGAATGGGCATTTTTGAGTTCGACCAGTTTATCGATAGGATTGTATCCTGAGTTCTCAGCAAGGGCGCGGGGAATGGATTCAAACGCTGTTGCATAGGCTTCGATGGCAAGTTGGACACGTCCACCGACCGTTGAAGCGTAATCCCGGATTTTCATTAAGAGTTCAGTCTCGACTGCACCGCCACCAACCACATAGGTGCCATCTTCCATGGCGTCCATAACCACGCGGGTTCCGTCAACTACGGCCCGTTCGAGTTCGTCAAGGAGATAATCGGTTGAACCGCGGAGCAGGATGGTGATTGACTTGGGGTTCTTGCACCCGGATATTCGGGTGATGTTGCCTTCGGTATCCTCTTCTACAAGCTCTGCAACTCCGAGATCCTTTGCCGTGAGTGCATCTGGTTTATTCACAATTGTTGCATGAAGTGATCGCGCGGCATATTTCATATCACTTTCCGGCACATCTTCGATGGCTAAAATACCGTTCTTGGCCAGATAAAACTGGACCGGATCTGCGATACCCTTCTGGCATAAAAGAACATTTGCACCGCTTCCGATGATTGCATCGGCAAGTTTTTTGAGCGTATCGCGTTCCTGCTCGGAGAAGGCGTTAATCTGCTCGGCACTTGTGATCTTGATCTTCGCTTTAACCTGGGTTTTTGTGATCTCGAGCGGAGTTGCAACCAGAGCGATTTTTGCTTTTGTAATCTTTTTAGGCATCCCCTCGCTTATGCGCTTCTTGTCAATGACAATACCGCGGATCAGCTCGGCATCGTCCATTGCCTTTCCTTTCTGTTTCTTGATCATCACGTCTTCTTCATCGACAATGATCTTCCCATTGGTTTTTTCAGCAACTGCCATTACGGCATCAACAATAATACCGTCAAGCTTGGTTTTCACGGACTCGATTGACTTGCCTGTTATGGCAGTGTCCACAATTTTAAAAAGGGTTTTTCGATCCGTTGGGTCAACCTTGAGCGAGAGGCTGTTCACAATCTCAAGCGCTTTTTCCATACCCATACGGTATCCCTGAGCAATCACGGTTGGATGAATACCCTGTTCGAGCATTCCTTCGGCCTGCTCCATGAGCGCGCCAACAATGACAACAGCGGTGGTGGTTCCGTCGCCGACCTCATCGTCCTGAGTCCGTGCGACTTCAATCACCATTTTTGCTCCCGGGTGCTGCACAGCAATTTCCCCAAGGATGGTTGCACCATCGTTGGTGATCACAATGTCCCCGGTTGATCCGACGAGCATCTTGTCCATTCCTCGTGGACCGAGTGTTGACTTGACAGCACCGGCGATTGCCTTTGCTGCTGCTATATTCGAGCGCTGGGCTTCCTTCCCGTAATTACGCTCTACATTCTCTTTTAAAATGATAATTTGCTGTCCAGATTGCATAATGTATCCTCCGATGATGTAAAAGGTGGAATTGAACTTCTATATATAGTATATGTTTGACACTAAAAAAAAAAGAAATTATCAGTCTATGCGGGATATTTTAAAGAGGGAATATATTGGCACACCATCAATATCCTTGATACCGCGCTTATCAAATATTACCAAGATAGCTATCGGGATCGCATTGTGTTTCTTTAAATATTTCACCACTTCACGCATCGTATTACCCGATGTTATGGTATCGTCAACAATAATACAACGCTCCCCTCCTACAGCGGCAAAATTTCCGCTGATTGATCCCATCGGTCGCTCGCTCTGGTTTTGTTTAGCCGGGTGATAGATCGCAAGTTTTGCTGCCTCCTGAACGGCAATAATAGTTGCAAGCGGGATACCCGACAGGGCAATACCCACAAAAACTTCCGCAGCTGGTGATGAAACGCTCTCATCAGACTGGTTTCCATAATATCTTTGAAGGAGCATCAGCGCAGTTTCTTCGAGCAGAGGTGCCTGGCTGCTGACCGCAGTCCAGTCTATGTGGACATCTTTTGGGGCAGCCGTCCCATTCCCCTGCGTAAGAAGCCACGTCACAGTTTCCATAGAAAGGGAGAGCTCATCTGCAATCTGACCTGGACTATGTCCCTCCGCGAGGAGTATTTTTGCCCTGCCAATCAGATCGTCAAGGGAAGACATGGGAAAAAGATTCTCCGGTATCTATTTAAGTTTTCTTTTAATTATCGAGCCACAGATAAGACATTCACCATCATGATCAAAATATCTGCCACAGCCACTGCACCGGTATTTCCAATGAATGCGTTTTGCTTTTCGCTGATTGATAGGAATGGTTTGCACCCCAAGGACACCTGCAACGTTCTGGATAGCGAAATCATCGGTGTGGAGAACCGCATCGAGATCGAGAGCAAGGGCAAGAAGGTCGCAATCCGTATCAGAAATTACACATGTATCACGGGTTTTTTTGGCTGCAATTATCACTTTCCCTCTGCTCTGGGCACTCGGGGAAACAACGTGTAAGCCTTCAGCGGTAAATTTTTCGAATTTCCCTTTTGAGCAAATATCAATCAGCTCATCACAAACAGACGGAGTTGTATACAGGTCCCCGGTGATTGGGCAATCCGAGAAAAAAATACTGGAATCAAGAATGGCTTTCATGGGGTAAACCTGGGAAAAGCTACATTAAATCATTCATTTTTTAAGATCTTTAGAATAAGTTTTTTTTATAGTTTGGGCAATCCGGCCTGCAGCTGATATTTTACTGCACCCACGTTCGATGGTATCACTGCAGACAACATCGCGGATTCCTGCGGTCATAAGGTGAACGTATGCACCTCCGGTAAGCACCCCATGGACGCATGCAGCGAATACCTCTTTTGCACCCTGCTGGTGGAGCATACCCGAAGCGGTTGCAATTGTCCCCCCGGTTGATATGATATCATCGACTATAACGACCGATCTTGATTCAGCACATACCTGCTTAGGGGCCATCTTCACCTCAACGCCGCTGAGTCGGGTCTTCTCGAGATGATCAACATCCCATTCTCCTGCAGATGCAACGTGTTCTGCAAAGGTTAAGGCTCCCTCATCAGGAGCGAGAATTAAGGGGTTGTTGAGATTTAAGGATTTTATATAACAACCGATATCCCGGGCAAGTGAAATATTCGTTGCCGGCACTCCAAAATACTTCAGTACTTCTTTTTCATGGATATTGATGGTAATGATTTCTAAAACCCCTCTGCTGAGCACCTGTGCTACGGCTCGTGCACTGACAGGTTCTCCCCGCAAGAACCGCTTATCCTGTCGGGCGTATCCCATATAGGGTAAAACCAGGTGGTTATCAGAGCCGTCACAGGCATCGATCAACAAGATTAACTGGACGAGTGAGTCATTATCCACCACGCTACCGACAATAATAGTCTCATCATCCAGTTCATCGGTAATCAAGTACTGTTCCCCATCAGGAAAACGGGAATATTTTACTTCAACAACTGAGGTCTTCAGTGCCCTGGCAAGGCTTGTGGCAAGTATTTGGGATTTTTCAGTACAGATTACTTTCATTGCATCTATCCTAACCCCTTGGTGGTGGAGTTTCTTTCTTTTGTGGATTTATTATACAATTGAAGCTCTTGTAGTTTATGCGCATTGGTTTTCACTCATTTTTTTATATATACGTTCATGTGAGACTCTCAAAGACGCCATCCGATGTAATCAGCTGAAAGTACTTAAACTATCATGCAACAATTGATATGAAAACTCTTAGTGATAAAAGAGGTATATTCCGCAATGGAAATTTCTGAACAATCTTCACCGCAGAATGTGGCAATACAAACCGCTGTTACAACGCCTGAGGTTGCGCATACTGAAAGTGTGATAGCAACCTCCTCCCAGGTCGAAGTACCGGAGAAGCTGATTGATCAGGTAATCGGTCAGGAACACGCAGTTGAGGTCATTAAAAAGGCAGCAATCCAGCGCCGGCATGTCATGATGATCGGAAGCCCTGGGACGGGAAAGTCAATGCTGGGTAAGGCAATGGCCGAGATATTGCCTAAAGAGGATCTTCAGGACATTCTTGCGTACCCGAATTCTGATGATCCCAACAATCCGGTGATCAGGACGGTGAGCGGGGGGCGGGGCAAGCAGATAGTTGCGGCACATAAAGCAGAAGCAAAGAAAAAAATCCAGTTCCGGAACACCCTTCTTATGCTCCTCCTTATTGGTATCATTGGTTATTCATTCCTTACCTACCAGTGGCTGATGGGAATCATTGCCGCTGCATTTGTTTTCATGGCATTACGGTACACCACTCCCCGGGAGGAGGCGATGGTGCCAAAACTTCTCGTTACCAATGATACCAAAAATATTGCGCCCTTTATCGACGGCACCGGATCCCACGCCGGTGCGCTTCTTGGTGACGTACGGCACGATCCTTTCCAGAGTGGAGGACTTGAAACCCCGGCGCATGACCGGGTTGAGGTCGGGGCCATCCACAGGGCTCATGGCGGCGTGCTCTTCATTGATGAAATCAACACGCTGGATCCGCATTCCCAGCAGAACCTGCTCACGGCGCTCCAGGAAGGAGAGTTCCCTATCACCGGTCAGAGTGAACGCTCGAGTGGTGCGATGGTTCGTACTGAACCAGTACCCTGCAAATTTGTAATGGTTGCTGCAGGAAATCTTGATGCTATCAAGGGAATGCACCCGGCACTCCGCTCTCGTATTCGAGGGTATGGGTATGAAGTGTATATGGCGGAGAGTATGGAGGACAATGAGGAAAATCGCCGTAAATATATTCGCTTTATTGCCCAGGAAGTGAAAAATGACGGGAAGATCCCCCATTTTGATCAAAGTGCGATTGATGAAATCCTCCGTGAAGCAAAACGACGGTCGAACCGGAAGGGGCACCTGACATTAAAACTGCGCGACATGGGTGGACTGATCCGAGTTGCAGGTGATATTGCACGGCAGGAAAATGCTATCCTGACGACATCTGTCCACGTAATAACGGCAAAGAGCACCGCACGATCAATTGAAGATCAGGTTTCCGATGAAATCACCGAGCATCTCAGGGAATATGAGATGACTATCGTTGAAGGTACCCGCATTGGACGGGTGAATGGGCTTGCGGTGACAGGTAATGACGCCGGATCCGTCCTCCCCATAATGGCGGAGGTAACCCCGGCACAAGGAGAGAGCGGTCAGATCATTGCAACAGGTGTTTCCGGGAAGCGTCAGGAGCCTTGGCTGAAAGATGAGGAATCAATCGCACAGCAATCCATCAAAAATGTCAGTGCATTAATAAAAAAGTTCACGGGAAAAGATATCAAAAACATGGATGTCCACATCCAGTTTATTGGTACCTATGGCGCAGAAGGAGATTCAGCCTCGATCAGTATTGCCACGGCTGTAATCAGTGCAATTGAGGGAATTCCCATACGGCAGGATATTGCCATGACCGGTTCCCTGTCTGTCCGGGGAGATGTACTCCCGGTGGGTGGAGTAACCTATAAAATTGAAGCTGCCGCCAAAGCGGGTATCAAAACAGTACTAATTCCCCGGATGAACATTGGGGATGTTTTGATTGAAGAGAGGTATAAATCCATTATCACGATCCTGCCCATGGACACCATTGATGATGTCTTCAAGTATGCGCTGGTCCCGGAAAACGCGGAAGGATTCCTCACCAAACTCAAAAAGATGGCGATACGATCAACGGCAATAATTCCGGAACTCCCTGCAATTAACCAGACGATGGCTTGAACGCGATGCCCGGAATACAATATTATGATCTGCGGCATGTAACCGGGCAGGTCACCCATATCGATATCGATAACGGTGTTGTGGAATCAGCCGGAACCTCATTTTTCAATAAAGCAGTGATAAGGGTACTTAGCGGAACCGGCTGGGGGGTTCTCCAGATCGATAATTATACTCCATGTTCCGGAAAAAAATTTAATGCGATTCTCGAGTCTGCGTGCAGGCTTGCCCGAATCACCCAGGAAAATGTCATCCTTGGTGATGCGTCCCACGGCGTTCTCGAAGTGCCGCCCATGAAGGAAGATCCCCGTGATGTAAGTATCGAGGAGAAATCATCGCTTCTTTCAGGAATAGAAATAGCTGCACAGCACCCTTTGGTTGTGAACAGGAGGGCGAATTTCATAGAAAAAATTGAACATGTCCGGTTCAGGGACAGTTCTGAAAATGAATATTCTTATCAGATGTGCCGTTCCGGGTTTAATGTGCTGGCAGTTGCTTCACGGAACGGGAATGTCCAGATGGGTTACGAGCGTGAGCATTCGATTCACGGGTTCAACCTCCGGCACCAGCAGTCCCAGGGAAAAAAGGCTGCTGAAATTGCAGTAGCCCTTCTTGATGCAGGGGCAGCAAAATCCGGGAAAATGCGAGCGGTACTTGACCCGGAATTAGCGGGTGTATTTGCCCACGAAGCAGTTGGCCATGCAAGTGAAGGTGACCTGGTCCAGGAAGGCAACTCAGTCCTGAAAGGAAAAACCGGACAGAAGATCGGGAATGAAAAACTGACCATTATCGATGACCCCGGGATCCACGAATTTGGTTTTGATCCGGTCGATGCTGAAGGTGTAGCAGTGTGCCGGACAGAAATAATAAAAAAGGGTGTCATCAATGCATTTCTCCACAGCCGTGAAACCCTTTCATCTGTGGGAAATGGTGTTGCCGGTCATGCCCGTGCCATGCCGGGTGAACCCCCGTTAGTCCGGATGAGCAATACCTTCATTGAAGCCGGAGATGCGATGGAGCATGAGATCTTTGAAGAATGCCGGAACGGAATCTTTCTCAAAGGATCCCGTGGTGGTCAGGTTGATCCCGGGCGGGGGATATTCCAGTTCAATGCGGAATATGGTTACCTGATTGAAAACGGGGAGTGTACAACAATGGTGAGGGATGTCTCTCTCTCCGGAGAAATCCTTATGACGCTCCATGGAATCATTCTCTGCGGCAATAATCGTACCATGAGTCCGGGATATTGCGGGAAAGGAGGTCAGAGTGTTCCGGTGAGCGACGGGGCACCCCATATACTCCTTTGCGATGCGGTGGTGGGTGGCAGTGGCGTGGATTGATCAATTAATACACGAAGCGCAAAAAACTGTCGATGAAGTTGAGGTCTTTTATGTAAAGGGAACCTCAGTTTCTGCTGATCTGAAACAAAAGAAGGTGGATCTCGCTATAACATCAGAGGACTGTGGTCTTGGCATCCGCACCATTCATAAAGGAAGAATAGGGTCCTCGAGCACAAACAACATTAGTCAGTGGCAGGAATGCCTGAACGCTGCAATTGCCAGTGGAAAACTTGCAACCCCGCAGGATTGGGGAGGACTACCCGATATCGTACAACTTTCCCGGACACCTCTCTCATTTGATGCTTCGATCAGGATCGAACCCTCAGTTGTTATCGATCTGATAGAAAAAATGCTCGAAGGAGCAGAAGAGCACCCGGCAGAGGTGACTTCCGGTTCGGCATCACTCTCTTCTGCTACGGTGACTCTTGCAAACAGTAAGGGAGTCCGATATTCAGACCGGCATACCGGAGTCTCTCTTTCTTTAGAAGCAATTCACGGGCATTCTACCGGCTACGAGTTTGATCATTCATGTTTCTTTGACAAGGTGGATCCGGTCTTTGTCGGAGAAAGGGCGACATTCTTTGCCACGGAATCGGATAATGGGAAAGATATCATCACAGGGGAGTATGATATACTCCTCTCACCTCTTGCCTATGGGGAGCTTCTGGGGAATGTATTTGTACCTGCGCTGAGTGGACGGAATGTACATGCAGGACGATCCCGTCTTGCGCAATCCCTTGGCACAATCGTTACTGATCCGCAGATCACGATGTATGATGACCCGCTTTTAAAAAAGGCAAACGGAAGTGTGCGGTGGGATGCCGAGGGCACACCAACACGACGGGTCGATTTTATCAGAGAGGGAATTCTTGAAACCTTTGCCTATGATCTCAAAACCGCGTATCGGTTCGGTAAAACAAGTACCGCGAGTGCAATACGGGGTGGGTTTGGTGGTTTACCCTCAATAGGGCACCGTAATTTTGTAGTTGACGGGAAACGGGATGAGGTCGCCGATGAACGTGTAGTATACGTACATAATGTCGTTGGTGCTCATACAGCAAACCCTATGAGCGGTGAATTTTCCGTCGAACTTTCCAACGCATTCTGGATGGAGGGAGGAGAGTTTGATATACCTATACGGAGCGCAATGCTTTCAGGAAATGTGTTCGATCTGCATCATACCATCTCCGGATTGAGTAAAGAATCCCGGGCGATTGGATCAATGATTCTGCCTTCGGTAAAAATACATAAGCAGCATATCATTGGCAAATAGACAAAAGAGGAAAAAATTATGAGTGACATGCTGGTTGCAGTACTTCTTATTGTGGTAATTATCGCAATCATCTATTATCTTATAAAAAATATCACGGTCCTCATTATAAATGCCATTTTGGGAATAATTGCATTGGTTCTTCTCAATTCTTTCCATGTCATGCAATGGATTGGCAAACCTGATCTCGGCTATAGCCTTGCGACAATAATTATCTCCGCATTGGGCGGAATTCCCGGTGTCTGTATCCTTGTTTTACTTGATATTCTTGGGATAACCATCTAAAAAATAAAAAATAGTATATTTTTAAAGATGTTTACCTCAGAAGAAACATCCCCCCCTTTTTTACTATTTCATAGGTTTACTTTACCGGAATTGTGGAAACATTCACATCCTGCCTTCATCGAGAGCGAGGAAAAAATGCGGATTGCATAAAAAAAGGGAAACTGTGTATGAGATAGAATTAAATAATGTCGCACAGATCTCGTAGTGAGGTGACTTGAATATGTGTACAGTTGGTGGACCCGTAGACATTGATCTCCCCCCGGATCGGGTGCAGGGGAAGGATTACCGCTGCAATGAATGCAATGAGCGGTTTAAAGGAATTGGTAAAAAACCCATCTGTCCCAGCTGCCAGTCAGACGATGTGGCTCTGGCATGAACTACGCCCTCGATGATGAGTTATTGCTCATCAGGGGGAAACAATCTTTTTTACTCATTGCATTAGTAAAGAACAGTTTTGGGCTTTGCATCGAGACCTCCCATGATGAATATTGCCAGGGAGTTGAAGCCGGTGATCTTGTTGTTGTTTCCGCTCCGGAAGACGGGGCCATAGAACCTGCTCTGATGCTCGTTGACCTAGTGAGGACGTTCCATATACCGTTATTGGTATTGCCCAAAGATCATCCCGGATCACGACGGATTTCCTATGTGGTGTCTGTAGGGCCTGAAATTTTTACCAGCTGCTCAATTAGGAGGGGGACACATCCGGATCAGCACCTGATCTGTTCAAGTGATGAGCTTGCAGGTATTAGCCTGAAGAGAAGCGAACACGGGGTCAATATATCCCCTCTGCCCGATGGCATACTCCCCCGGAATATAAAATACGAAATAAAAACCGATTTATCCTGAATCGTTCATTTTTTTAAAAAATTTCATCTATGAGGGACAATCGTTTGAGCGTAAATAACAATACATATATTGTTTTTTTCACCAATTATTGTATTGCCGTGAGAGGAGGGTTGGATGAAGACTGAGGTCCTACAAGACATTAAAAAAACTGAAGGGGAGTACCAAAAAACAATCAGTGCAGCCCAGGAAGAGAAAAAACACAGGCATTCTCAGGTTGAGCTGGAGTCTGATAATCTGATTATAAAAGCGCAGAGCAATGCTGAACAATACAAGAAGCTGAAACTGGAAGAAGCACGGCAACAGGCGGCTATCAAGCACAGTGAAATTATAAAAAGTGGCAATCAGCGGGCAGCCGCAATCCGGGAAAAAGGTTTAAAGAACCTTCCAAAAGCAGTGCAGCTGCTGGTTATGCGGTTTAAGGAGCAGCTGCATGTTAAAGCCTGAGCAGATGAGCAGGCTTCTGATTGTCGCTTCAAAGGATCAAATGGCTCCGGTTATTTCGGAATTGTATCGTCATCACTTGTTTCATATTGAGGACTTTGTTGAAGCAGGATCCAAAGGGTATGAGGGCTTTAAGATCGGCACGCCATTATCGGGAGCTAGTGAAGCATCCGGTGACCTTGTAAAGATCCGTGCGATTCAGAATGCGTTTTCAATCAGCAGCGAAGATTTTGAAGTAAAGGAGCGACACAATCAGTCCGTACTTCAGGGTCTGATTGAACGTGAACTCCCTGCAATCGAACAGGAAGTTGAGGAGCTTACCGGAAAACGGTCGAAACTCGACACAAAAATAAAAGAGTACGAACAAAAGATTGCCGAGATCGCTCCCTTTGTTGGAATACCGGGAGATCTTGATCTCTATCGCGGGTATTCGCGTTTTGTCGTTTTCGCCGGATTTGTCGAAAAAGAGCCATCAATTTCAGTACCCAATGAAATGTTCTTTGCCAAAGGGAAGGCGAAAAATTTCATGGTCGTCATTGTCCCGTCCGAGCAAAGGAACGTAGTTGAAGGAGTCTTGCAGGAAGCGGGATATCAGGCAGTTCCGGTACCCGAAGAGTCAGGGTTACCTCAGGAGCGAATTACCTTTTACAACGGTCAGATCGCTCTCATGAAAAAAGAGATTGAGGAAATCAACCGGAAACTGGACGCGATAAAAGAGAAACATGCTGAATTCCTTGTTGCATGTGAGGAAATTTTAAAAGTACGGGTCGAAAAAACTGAGGCACCATTGAGGTTTGCTACGACAAATCAGACATTTGTTGCAGACGGCTGGGTTCCTTCGGGCAGTGTCGAGAAAATACGCCAGGCGCTTGTCAATGCTACAGGAGGGAAGATCTTTGTTACGGTTCTCCCTACGGATCCTGAGCATGATTCAGTTCCGGTTGAGTATGACAATCCGTCGTTTGCCAAACCGACGCAGATGCTTATGGATATATATTCCCGTCCGAAATACACAGAACTTGATCCGACGCTGACGCTCTCGATCGTGTTTCCCCTCTTTTTTGGGCTTATTCTGGGAGATGTCGGGTATGGGTTGATTCTTCTTGCGATGAGTCTGGCGCTTCGGAAGTTCCTGAAGGGAGAAGAGGGTGCACAACTGCTTACCGTGCTCCGGAATGCGAGCATATCAGCCATCATCTTCGGTCTGCTCTTCGGGGAGTTTCTGGGATTCGCGCTCCCGTGGAGGCCTGTCATATTCAGCCGGCACTTAAACATTGGTGAGCATTCAGCCGGACATGGTCCTAACATTCCTGAACTGATGATGCTTGCGATCTGGATTGGTCTCCTACATATCACGCTCGGGCGTGTTCTGGGAATGATCAACCATGCACGCCAGGATCACGGAAGTCACCGGACAAAAGCGGTTATGGCAAATTTCGGCTGGCTTGCTGTGATGTGGGGTCTTATGATGGTGATATGGTCGATAGCAGCCATGCCGCTTATGCCAGATCTCACTTCATTACCCCCAATAGTCATGAATCTGAATGGTGCAGCAGTTGTCGGTGCTGTACTGCTGGTTATCGGAGTACTCCTGATTGCCCGAGATTCAGCGCTTGAGATTGTGGAACTTCCAACGATTATCAGCCACGTGCTCTCATACACACGTCTTGTTGCCGTAGGACTTTCTTCAGTCGCAATTGCAATGGTAGTGAACTATATTTCCATTGGGTTGCTTATTGAACCGCAGCTCGGGAACATCACGATTATCGGGGTTCTCTCTATTATTCTGGGTGTTGCCGTTTTTCTGATCGGGCAGGCACTGAATCTGGCGCTTGGCATTCTCGGGAGCGGTCTGCATTCAATCAGGTTGAATTATGTTGAATTCTTCACCAAATTCTATAAGGGTGGAGGCAAGAGGTATAATCCGTTTGGATTTAACAGAAGATTTACGGAGGATTAATAATGGCAGCAGAAATTGTAGCAGCAATTACAGATATAGAATTGATGAAGGCATCGCAGATGGGAATGAAGGCACTTGGTGCAGGATTAGCCGTTGGGTTGACCGGCATCGGAGCAGGTGTCGCTGAAATGGCGATAGGTTCTGCCGCAGTAGGTGCAACCGCTGAAAACAAAGACGTGTTCGGGCTTGTCCTGCTCCTTACCGTCATTCCGGAAACAATTGTCATTTTCGGACTGGTCGTCGGTCTCCTGCTGTTGTTCTAAATCGGGGCAGACAATGGGACTGGAAGCCGTTGTTGAAGAAATCAGGGAAAAAGGCAAAAAGGAAGCAGATAAGATACGTGCAGAGTCAAAGCAGGAAACTGATAAAATCCTTGCAGCAGCCGGGAAGCATGCCGGCGAGATCAAACTTGCTGCAGAGGCAGAATCTGCCAAGCAGACAACCCATATCATCGAACAGGAAGCGTCTGCAGCCAACCTGCTCGTCAAACGGGAGCTCTTAAACACGCAGAAGGCACTGCTGGATAAGGTCTACGAAACAGTACTCATCGAGATTGCCGGTCTCCCTGAAAGCTTCCATCGTGAAGCCATCAAAAAACTCCTCACCGAGGCGCAAAAGGAGATCTCACAGGGTAAA
>Ga0326726_10000054_pt1 | contig 100655 bp, 90 predicted proteins | sample MHFenrmetagenome_2_FD_207603 | JGI IMG/M metagenome (GOLD analysis project Ga0326726, IMG submission 207603) | Lab enriched peat soil microbial communities from Michigan Hollow, Ithaca, NY, United States - MHF15MN | ecosystem: Environmental > Terrestrial > Soil > Wetlands > Peat | place: USA... | reverse complement strand
AGTAGCTGAACATGTGTCCCTGGGGATTCAGTTCACCGCGCATGCGTCTGCTCCGTTGATTTGGGCCACCGCATTTTATCGCGATGGAGAGGCATCATGAAGTGGGTTTTTCAGCAACCTGCTAGGCGCCGTTACGCTGTTGGGCGTGAACAGCGCGCCCGCGGCGGATGCGTACGCCGGGGACGAAATCGGCGTCGCCGCGGCGCTCAACAAGGCCGGCCGCCAGCGCATGCTGTCGCAACGTGCGGCCAAGGCCTGGCTTATGATCGGCCAGGGAATCACCCCCGAACGCGGCACGGCGATCCTCAGGGCCTCACTGTCGCTCTTCGAAGCACAGCTCGCGGAGCTCAAAGGCTTTGTCCCGAACGACGAGGTCCGTAAGGCGCTCGCGCAACTCGAGCGCGACTGGCAAACCTGCAAGGCCGCGCTGGCGGCTACGCCCCGTCTGGAAAACGCCGCCGCGCTCTACGAGGCGAACGAAACGGTACAGGCGACGGCGCACCGGCTGACCCTGGCCTACGAGAAGGCCGCTCCGGATCCAGCATATCGGCTCGTGAATATCGCCGGGCGCCAACGCATGCTGTCGCAGCGCCTCGCCAAGCTGTATCTGTTTCGGGCCTGGGGCGTGCATGCCCAGGCGGCAGAGATGGAGTTCAATATGGCGCGGGCCGAGTTCGCCTCCGGCATGTATCAACTCTCGGTCAGCCTGCACAGCACTCTTGAGATCAAGGCGGCGCTGGAGGATCTCAACCGCGAATGGGAGCCGTATCAGCAGGCACTGGCGGCGACGCGGGCCGCCGCACCGATCATGGATATGAGCGAACGCGTGCTGGCGGCAAGCGAAAAACTCGTGACGCTCTACGAGAAACAGGCCGGGATGATGCGTTCCGAATAGGGCCACGCTTTCTGCAGTTTTTGACTTGATGCCTGTCAATACTTCATTGGCGGCGACACGGTAGAATTTGACTTTATTGTGGCGCCAGTTTCAGCGCTGTTGATGAGGCCCGTTCCGATGCTGTTCCGCATTCTTATGTTGAGCTTCGTCCTGACGCTCGCCGGCCTGCCCGCGGCGCACGCTGCCTCGTACGAAGCGCCGTTGCCGGCGCAGTTGTCCACCGATCCCGATCTGTGCGCGTACGCGCCGTGCCGCGACGTAATCGACGCCGACAACTTCTCGCTGCGCAAGGGCCGGCCGAGCTACGTCGAGGCCTACCGCACGCAGGAAGAGGAAGAGAAGAAGGAGAAAAACGGGAAAGCGGAACACAAGAAGCTCGTCGGCTACGTGTTTCTGTCCACCGATATCGTCGACATTCCGGCCTACTCGGGCAAGCCGGTAGTGACCCTGATCGGCATGGACACCAAGGGCATCATCACCGGAATAAAAATCCTCAAGCACAGCGAACCGATCCTGTTGGTCGGCATCCCTGAGTCCGAGCTGACCAAGTTTACCCGGCAGTACGTCGGCAAGTTCGTCGGCGACAAGATCGAGATCGGCAAAGCGCGCGCGGAAGGCGGCTACATCGGCATCGACGCCATCAGCGGCGCGACCGTGACCGTGATCGCCGAGAACCAGGTGATATTGCGCTCCGGCTATGAGATCGCCAAACAGGTCGGCATCCTCCAGGCCAAGGAGCGGCCGGCGGCGAAGTTCGCGGCGGTGACGGAGCCGCGCGACTGGCGCACGCTGGTGAAAGAAGGCAGCGTGAGACGACTTGCCGTCTCCGGACCGGATGTCGGCGTGGACACTGGCGGCGAACCGTACATCGACATGTACTTCGGCTATCTCAACGTACCGAGCATCGGCATCAGCATCCTGGGCGAGGAGAACTACCGGCGGCTGATGGCCGATCTCAAACCCGACGAGCATGCGATCTTCGTTATCGCCAACGGCGTCGCTTCGTTCAAAGGCTCGGGCTTCGTGCGCGGCGGCATCTACGACCGCATCCAGGTGTCGCAGGAAATAGACAGCTTCACCTTCCGCGATACCGATTATCTCAATCTCTACGATATCCACGCCGCCGGCGCCCCGGCGTTCCGGGAATCCGGCATCTTCATCGTCCGCAGCCGCCATTTCAGCCCAGCCTATCCGTGGAGCCTTGTGTTCCTCGCCAATAAGGTGGACAAGCAGACCGGGGCCAAGACCTTCATCAACTTCGACCGGGAGTACTGGGTCCCGGCGAAGTATCTCGAGGGCGGCCGCCCGGCCTACGAGCGGCCGGCACCGTTATGGATGGAAATCTGGCGCACGCGCACAGTCGAGACCGTGCTGTTCGTTCTGGTGCTCGGCGCAGCCGCCGTGCTGTATGCCGCGCGCGATCGGCTGGTGCGCCGCGCCAACCGCAAGGACAAGCGCTGGGTAGCGATTCCCAAGCATCTGCTGTGGCTTGTCAGCATCGGCTTCGTCGGTTTCTATCTCATGGCCCAGCCGTCGATCACCCAGGTACTCACCTGGTTCCATTCGATCCTGTTCAAGTGGGAATGGGAACTGTTCCTTACCGACCCGTTCATTTTTCTGTTCTGGCTGTTCGTCATCGTCACCACATTCTTCTGGGGACGCGGCATGTTCTGTGGCTGGCTTTGTCCCTACGGCGCGCTAACCGAGGTCGCTTATAACATCGCCGGCAAGCTCGGCTTGAAGCGCTTCCAGCGCCAGCTGCCGCCATGGCTGCACGAGCGGCTCAAGTGGACGAAATACATCGTTTTCGCCGGGCTGCTCGGGGTGTCGTTCTACTCGATGGATCTGGCCGAGAAGCTGGCCGAGGTCGAGCCGTTCAAGACCACGTTCCTGGTCGGCGTATGGAACCGCTCCTGGCCGTTTGTGACGTTCTGGCTCGTGCTGTTCGGCGCGTCGCTGTTCATCGAGCGGCCGTTCTGCAAGTACCTGTGTCCGTTGGGCGCGAGCCTCGCCGTGCCGTCGACCTTCCGCTGGTGGGGTCTCAAGCGCAAATCCGAATGCGGACCGTGCGACGCCTGCGCCGCTGGCTGCTCCTCGCTCGCCATCGATGCCGCGGGTCGCATCGACCAGCGCGAGTGCCTGTTGTGCCTCGACTGCATGGTCATGTACTACGACAGCCACGCCTGTCCGCCGCTCGCCAAGGAGCGCAGGCAGCGCTCCCGGGCCGGTCAGCCGCTCACGGCGATCGGCGCCGACGGCTACTTCATTCCGCTGGTGCCGGTTTCGGCGGCGCGGGCGGCCGCGGAGCCGCGCCTCGGACTGTTCGCCTGGCTGCGGGCCGAGATCATCGACCATCTGCTCCCGTGGAGCGGAAAATTTCTCTCCCGCCCGTTGCTGATGCAGGCGAGCGGCATCGCCTTGGCGGTGCTCGTCACCTGGGCCTGGTTGCTTGGCGCCGCCGGCAAGCTCGGCCCCGGCATCATCCTCGGCTGGTGGCTCGCCTGGAGTGCCTACGAGCTAGCAGTGCGCATGTTCTGCAAGCCGTATGTGAAGGAGGGCCCGTGGTGGGGACGCCGTTTCCGTCCGGCCTCCTGGGCCGACATGATGTCCTATGTGGCGATGAAGAATCTGCTGATCGGAGCAGCGCTGTTCCTGATCATGAAGGGTGTCGGGGTGCTCGATTTCCTACATGGCCTGCCGCAGTTGAAATGGCTGTATTGATGAGGCGCCCGGGAATGGACATCCTAGGTGGCGGGTGGCGGGTGGCGCTGGGGTTGTTCCTTATGATCGCGGCCGCAGCCAAAGGCGCCGAGTGGCATGTACGGCCGGGGGAGTCGATCGCGCGGGCGCTGCGCCAGGCGCACGCCGGCGACACGATCGCGGTGGAACGCGGCGACTACCAGGAACATCTGCTGATCGACAAGCCGCTGATCCTGCGCGGCCTCGACCGTCCCACATTGAGTGGCAATGATCAGGGCGACGTGGTCCGCGTCCGCGCGCCGAACGTCACCATCGAGGGCTTCATCATCCGCGACAGTGGATCCGATCTGACGGCACAGAATGCCGGCATCTACATCGAACCCGGATCTCACCGGGCGGTGGTGCGCCGCAACGATCTGACCTATGACCTGTTCGGCCTGTGGATACAGGAAGCCAATAACGTTGTGGTCGCCGACAATCTGATCACGGGCAAGCGCGACCTGCTGTCGGCCCAGCGCGGCAACGGCATCCAGCTCTACAACACCACCGGCGCGCAAATCCTCGGCAATAACATCGGATTCACGCGCGACGGCATTTACGTCGACGTTTCGCACCACGCGGTGTTCCGCGGCAACAAAATGCACCACCTGCGCTACGGCACGCATTACATGAATTCGCACTACAACCTGTGGGAGAACAATGAATCCTATCTTAACCGCAGCGGGCTGGCACTCATGGAGGTGCGCAACCAGACGGTGCGGAACAACATCGCCTGGGGCAACACCGACCATGGAATCATGCTGCGCACCATCCAGGATTCGGTGATCGAGAACAACGTCGTGTCGCACAACGGCAAGGGCTTTTTCATCTACGACGCCGAATACAACACCATTCGCAACAATCTCGTCATCGACAATCGCGTCGGGGTGCACCTCTGGGCCGGCTCGTACCGCAACGAGGTCGACGGCAACGATTTCATCGACAACCAGGAGCAGGTCCGCTACGTCGCCGCGCGCGATCAACCGTGGGGCGCGCACGCCGGCAATTACTGGAGCAACTACGCCGGCTGGGACCGCAACGGCGACGGCTTCGGCGACATCCCCTATTCGGCCAGCGACCTGGTCGACCGCCTGGTGTGGCGCTATCCGTACGTGAAGATCATGCTGAACAGCCCGGCGGTCCAGACCCTGCGCCTGATCGCCCGGCAGTTTCCGCTGCTGCGCGCGCCGAGCGTGGTCGACGCCCGCCCGCACATGCGCCCCTGGCGCACCGACTGGAGCCGCTGGCTTGAACCGCAGCGCGATTGAGGTCCGGGACGTGGCCAAGCGTTTCGGCGAGGTCCGCGCCGTCGATGGCGTGGATCTCGCGGTGCGCGAAGGCGAGCTCTTCGGCCTGATCGGACACAACGGCGCCGGCAAGAGCACGCTGTTCAAGATGATACTCGGCCTGCTGGCGCCCGACCGTGGGAGCCTCGAAGTCCTCGGCGATCCGGTCGGCGGCGCGCGGTTCCGCGAGACGCGCCGGAGCATCGCCTATCTGCCGGAGAACGTGGTGTTCTACGATAACCTGAGCGGGCTCGAGACACTGCGGTTTTTCGCCGAGCTCAAGGGCGCCGATCCTCGCGAGTGCCAACCGCTGCTGGTCAAGCTCGGGCTGGAAGCGGCGGCGCAGCGATCGGTGCGCGGCTATTCCAAGGGCATGCGCCAGCGTCTCGGTTTTGCCCAGGCGCTGCTCGGCCGTCCGCGCCTGCTGTTTCTCGATGAGCCGACAATCGGGCTCGACCCGGAAGCCATCCGCGAGTTCTATCGCATACTGGCCGAGCTCAAGGCGCGGGGCGTCACCGTGCTGCTATCGTCCCATAACCTGGCCGAAATTCAGGAGCGCGTCGACCGCCTGGCCCTGATGCGCCTGGGACGGGTCCAGGCACTCGGCACGGTGCAGGCGTTGCGCGAGGAGCTGCGGTTGCCGCTGCGCATCGAGGTCAGCCTGCGGCCCGAGGCCGCGGAACGCCTGCGCCGCGCGCTCGCGCCGTTCCCGGATCTCGATGTCCGCGTCGACGGAGCGCGCGGCACCATCGTTTGCGAGCGCGGCCACAAGATGGCGGTGCTCGCGGCCCTGACCGCACAGACCGACACGGTCACGGACATCCGCGTGCGCGAACCATCGCTCGAAGACGTGTTCCTCGGCTACGCGGAAAACTGATCATGGACACCCGCCGCATCCAGTTCGGACAGATCGCCGTCATCGCCCGCAAAGAATTCCGGGATCGCCTGCGCAGCCGCTGGGTGCTGGCAGTGGCCGTGGTCCTGACCGTGTTCGCCCTCGTGATTGCCTACTTCGGCGCGGCACAGCAGGGCGCGGTCGGGTTCAAGGGCATCGAGCTCACCATCGCCAGCCTCACCAGCCTCGTGATCTATCTGGTGCCGCTGATCGCCCTGATCCTCGGCTACGACGCCATCGTCGGCGAGCGCGAGCGCGGCTCGCTCGACCTGCTGCTGTCGCTGCCGCTCACGCGGCTGGAGCTGCTGCTCGGCAAGTACCTCGGGCTCGCTGCTGCGCTGGCCTTTTCCACAGTCGCCGGCTTCGGCCTGGTGGGCGTGGTGCTGTCGTACGGGATCGGACTGACCGGGCTACTGGATTACGCCGGCTTCATCCTCAGTACGCTGCTCATGGGGCTGGCATTTCTCAGCCTCGCGCTGCTGTTCTCGGTGCTGACCTCGAGCAAGGTGGTGGCGAGCGGCGCGGCCATCGCCCTGTGGTTTTTCTACGTGCTGATCTACGACCTGATGCTGGTGGGTATACTGGTGGTGACCGAGGGCCAGTACGTGGGCGGCCTGTTCCCGATATTGCTGCTGCTGAATCCGGCGGATATCTTCCGCATCCTCAATATCTTCAGCCTGGAAGAAGTGAAGTCCCTGTATGGACTGGCGACGGTGTTTCCCGCGACCCTGGCCAGCCCCTGGCTGCTCGGCGGCGCCATGCTGTTCTGGATCCTGACCCCGCTGGCCCTGGCGTATGTCCGATTCCGCAAGTTATCCTGAGCCCCAGGCCATGACCCGACACTCCCTCCGTTTCAATTGCATCGCCCTTGCACTCGCCGTCTTGAGTTTGGTGGCCGCCTGTTCGCGCGAACAAGCGCCGCCGGCGGCGCAGGAGGTGACGTCGGAAACGGCGTGCGCCCTCGACGGGATGCTGCTCAACGATTACCCGGGACCCAAGGCCCAGATCCATTACGGCGACGGCAGCACGGAATTCTTCTGCGACACGGTGGAAATGTTCTCGCTCCTGCTGCAACCCGAGAGCCGGCGGCGCGTGCTGGCGGTGTACACCCAGGACATGGGACAGGCCGATTGGAAGCAGCCGCGCGGCCACTGGATCGACGCGCGCGCGGCCTATTATGTCCAGGGCAGCCGGCTCAAAGGTTCGATGGGGCCGACGTTCGCCGCGTTCGCGCACCAGCAGGATGCCGAGGCGTTTGCCAAGAAGTACGGCGGCAAGGTGTTGGGCTTTGACGAGGTCACGCCGGAGATGGCGGATCTGCGCGGCGGCGCGGCGCATGACGAACGCATGTGAGGCAGCGATGGCCAGCTTTTACAACAATCTTCCCCCTGAGGATGTCACCACGCTCGATCGGTTGGCGCGGCTGCTGATTGAATTGCGCGAAAGCCGCGAGGCGCTGCTTTCGCGCTATGGGGTAAACAACGAGGAAAATCTGCTTAAAAAGATCCTCAGCGGCGAACTCGCCGAGCACCCCGCCTATGAAGATTACCTCGGAACCAGGGTCGTCCACACTACACGCGAGGCGATTCGAGCCGGCCTGCGCGAGTATATGCTCCGGATTAGATAACCATGACGCTGCATGCCACACTGGCCGATGAAATCGTCAGTCGCTTCGGCGAACAGCTCGATGGCGCCCCACAGATCGGCCATGACGCCATGACACTGCACTTTCAGAATGGTCTGATGTTGCAGGCACGGTTCGCGAACCCCGAGGAATATTCTATCCAGTGGCGATTCGGGGAGGCCGAGTTGCGTATCGATACGGCGCCGCTGCATCCCGAGCTCTCCACGTTCCCCCATCACCTGCACGACAGCCAAGGCAAAACACATCCGGACCCGCTCACGATTCCCGGCAGATCGCCCTGGGACAACCTCCAGGCGGTACTGGACGTCATTCTGGAAAATCCTCTGGCAGTGGGCGACTGATGAAATGCATATACGTGACCGACGGAGCCGGGGCGCGTAAGTAATTGATTCTCGTGTCTCGGGATTGGGGTAAATGAATTCACACGGCAGGTGTCGCAGGTTCGATCCCTGTATCGCCCACCAGTTTTTCAATTAGTTAGCTGTCTCTCTTTGTCCCCCTCCTCGCGACCGTGACCGAATCGTGACCGCGGCGCGAGGACGTCCACGGCGGCGCGCACGTTCTCGGGTGCCAAGTGCGCGTAACGCCCAGTGACCTTGACCGTGCTGTGACCGAGCAAGTCACGCACCGCCTGCAATGGAACTCCCGAACTGACGAGCCAGGCGGCGCATGTATGCCGCATATCGTGCACGCGGAAGTCCTCGATCCCCGATCTCGTGCTCCGCTGTCTTCACCGTCATGCGCCGCTGCTCGACCCGGAGCGGGAAGGCGCTCTCGCGGCTCGCCGCCATCTGGAACCGCGCTGCCGGTGGCGAAGAGCCGAAAGCGGTGCCCCGCTTCTTCGAGCCACAGGCACACCAGCGGTCCCAAATGAGAATCATCTTCGTCCAAAGCGATCCGCATTGCCTCCCCCTTAACACCCTTTTGCATATACTTCACAAATCGATACAAGCTTGTCTGGCATTCTGACTCACCAGGGCCGAAACTTGATCAGGGTGCAAGGTGCATAATTGGGGAAAAGTGTGTGTAATAGATCGACGACAGCCGTGTTGGGCTGCCTGGTGCCCACGGGGGATAACGGCGAGCGTCCAGCACAAAACGCCTGCCACAAAAAAGCCACCGGGGCGAATTGTCACTTCGCATCCCGGCGGCTGCCTACTTTGAAAATGGAATCTAGGCCAAAAGACCGCACCTCTCTCGTAGATCGTTCATAAACCGCGCCATCAAGGCACGATGTCGTACCGCGCCATCATGGCCATGTCCTCGTGCTCCAGGATGTGACAGTGCATCAAGTAACGGCCGGTGTAGTCGGCGAACTTGGCGATGATGCGCGCCGTGCCCATGGACGGCACCACCACCACGTCCTTCCAGCCCGCGTGGGTCGCCGGCGGCGCGGCGCCGTTGATGTCCAGGATCTGGAAGCTGGTCTGGTGCACGTGGACCGGGTGCGCCAGCATGGACCGGTTGCTGAAGCTCCAGATTTCCACGGTGTTCACCTTGGGCGTGGCGATCGGACTGTCTGGATTGAACGCGCTGCCATTGATCGTCCAGGCGCTGCCGATCATGCCGCCCGACAGTGTGAACGTGCGCGTGGCCACCGACTGCGAGGTGCTGAGCCTGGTCATCGGCCGCAGGGTCGACGGCGCCATGCTGGTGTCAGTCGCCATGGCGGTACAGTTGAAACGCATGAGGTTGTAGACGGTGCTGGTGCTGCTCACCAGCGTGTTGCGCAGCGTCACGTTCATGCCCATTGCCATGCCGGAGAAGTCGACGATAATGTCGGCGCGCTCGGCCGGGGCCAGCGTGATGGAAGTCACCGATACCGGCGCCGGCAGCAGCCCACCTTCCATACCGATCACCTTGAACGCCGCGCCGTTGCTCAACTCCAGGCGGTAGAAGCGCGCGTTCGAACCGTTCAGCACACGGAAGCGATACTTGCGTGCAGCGACGTTGAAGTACGGCTGCACCACGCCATTTACCAGCACCACACTCCCGGTTTCACCGTTCATGTTCTTGGTATAGACCAGGTTTCCCGACGCATCGAAGTTACGATCCTGAATGACGAGCGGGATATCATAGGCCCCGGAAGGCAGGTTCAGGCCTTCTTCAACGCTGTCGGTAAGCAGATAGAAACCGGCCATGCCGTACCACACGTGCGCGCCAGTCACATCCATGCTGTGGTCGTGATACCACATGGTCGCCGGGAGCTGGTTGTTGGGATAGGTGTAGGTGCGGTTCGTGCCCGGATTGACATAGTCGGTCGGGAAGCCGTCGTCCACCGCCGGTATGTGGCCACTGTGCAGGTGAGTGACGATCTTGCCCGTCGTCCCGCCCAGGGTCGTGGCCGGCAGGCCGTTATAGACATTCACCATGGCCTGGCGACCGACACGCGCCTTGATGGTGGGGCCGGGTGTCATGCCGTTGTAGCCGATGATGGGCGTGGACTTGCCGGGAATGATCGAGACATTCGTCTGTGTGACCTGCAGGTCGTAATAATCCGCGCTCGAGGTGCTGCTCGTGGGACTCAACACCGGCGGAATACGCAGTGGCTGGCTGAATGACGCCACGCCCGAGCTGTCGCCGGTGGCGCTAAACGCTTTTAGCGGCGATAACGCAGCGGAGATCCCCGCCACTCCCAGCGCCTTCAATACCTCACGTCTTGTAGTCATGTCGCTCCTCTTTCATTTCCTGTAGCAGCAGTTTCTCGACACACTGCACGCGTCGAAACGCGGCGCAGGCGCGCGAAATCATTCCTATTTGGATGCTTCGAAGGCGCGCCGTGGTCCGAAACGGTCACGGCGGCCGAATGCTACGAACGAGGAGGAGGCGTGGGCGGGGACAAGTCCATGCCGACCATCGGCGCGATCACGTCATTGTTGTGTAAAGCAGGTCGTGGAATTCGCTGTGGGCCGGCAACGATAGCCGCCAAGGTGAGGGAATGAGCGTCGAAATAACTAAGGCAATCAGAACAATCGCAGCCGATGGTAGGCTGTTGACAGCGCCCGCCGTGTCCATCTATCGCTGGCCCGTCAGCATGTTCCTCCGGCGTTTCCGCGTAATCAGATTGCGGGTGTTCCGGACTTGCAAGCGCCGAAGCCGGGTCTGTGCCCGGCGAGCTTTCTGTGAAGACACCCGGTGCCCGCTGCATCATGCCGGACAGCATCATGGCCGGGACCAGAGCAAGGGCAAACATGTATGGAACGATTCGACGCATGTTGCAAAGCAGCGTAGTCCATGTCGCCACACTCAGCCACTATCAGCCACTAGTTTTGTTACATGACGATGAATGGCGTGTTAAATTCCTGTGAATGGTTGAGCGCACGACTAGGCCATTATCGCGGGTTCCGGGTCCGAGCCTGGTACCAGGCCGCTGAATCCACGATGAGCCACGGAAGCTGTGCTTGCACAGTCGGTCGCCGCACCTCGCGCAACGTCAGCCATTGTGGGCGAGCAGGCCTGGTGCCGTTAGAGCGCCATGCTCGACCGAGGGCCGCCAGGGCCGTGGCGGAGCCGGGATGGCGAAGGCACAAGAAGTGCGCCGTGACTGAAGGCGCGAGGGAGACTCGGATGTCCCGTCGCGCATACTGAGGGCCGGCGCACAATCGTGACTCGACATGGAGCGGATCGTTATGCCCGCGAGCTGCCGGATTGAAATATTTCTGTTGATTCCTCCCTGCGCCCGGAATGCTATCGGCCTCGACCATCTTCCGGAAGTGGCGAGCACAGTCAGTGACAAAAGTTAGGCAGATCAAAAAACAAACGGCGGAATCGGCTGCGCCGTGGGCAGTCGGTGAACCGTCCCCGTGCGCTATCGGCTACTCGTCGCCGCCGCGCGACAGCCACGCCAGCGGCTGCGGCCCGCCAGCCCGCGTCCAGCGTGGACTGCTCGCCATCGGTTCGCATGTCCTGGCTGGCAGCGCTGAGCCAATTCCCGTTCTTCTGTTGAGAAATCTCTGGTAAGTTACCTCTAACTATGCGCAGAACGACGATCGCGATCTTGTCGGTGCTGATTCTCGGAGCGGCCGGGGGTCTGATCGTGGGCCGTTACTGGCCCGCGTCTACGGTGCCGGCACAAACGCGCTACGTCTGTCCCATGCACCCGGCAGTGGTGAAAGACGAACCTGGAACCTGCCCGATCTGCGGCATGGCGCTCGTTTCCATAGGGCACGAGGTCGCGCCGTCCGCTGCCGGCGACGGCGCGACGCCGATCGTCAGCATCTCTCCCGTCGTGATGAACAACCTTGGCGTGCGGATTGTGGCCGCGACGCGCGCGACACTGCGGCGCGAGGCAATCCTGTCGGCCTACGTGCAAAATTACGCGCCGGGCGGCACGCTTACGATCCACGCGGGCGTCTCCGGGCGCATCGTGGCCTTGCGCGCGGAAAAGCCCGGCCAGCGCCTGATGAGCGGCGAGCTGGTCGCCGAGGTGGTGCCCGCGGGTGACGCCCAGGCAGCCGCGATCAGGATTCCCATGCCCCAGGACGGCGTGATCGTCGAGGTTCATGCCAAGGCCGGGGACAACGCGCTACCCGAGACGGCGCTGGTCACGATCCAGACGGTGGGCCAGGCCTTCGTCGAAGCGGACGTGTTTCAGAATCAGGCGTTGTGGATCAAGGCGAGCGATCCGGCGGAACTGCGCCTGCGCCACTGGCCCGGACGCGTGTGGCGCGGCCGCGTGGAACATGAAGGCATGCGCGCCAATTTCCAGAACCGCACCTACACGGTGCGCCTGGTGTTTCCCATGACGGACGGCATGGTGATGAACGACATGTACGGCGAGGTCCGCCTGTTCGGCGAACCGCACCGCAATGTACTCACAGTGCCACACGAGGCGCTGATTCGCGACGAGCACGGCGCACGCGTTGTGCTCGCGCTGGGCGAGGGACGCTTCAAGCCCATGGTGGTGAAATCGGGGATCGAAAGCGGCGGACGCGTGGAAATCCTCTCGGGACTCAAGGAGGGCGATTCGGTGGTGGTGTCGGCGCAGTTCCTGCTCGATTCGGAAAGTAGCCTGCGCGCCGAGTTCCAGCGCATGAGCGCCGATCCGGCTCCGCCCGCCGTGCAGCCGGTGATGGGCGTGGCGGAGTCATCTCATCAGCATGATGAAAAACCGGCGCCTCGATAACGCGAACCGGCGCGCGGGCCACGGGCTTTCGCCCGCCCGCCAGACGGCATGATCGGCAAGATCATTCAATGGTCCATTCACCAGCGCCTGCTGGTGTTGATCGCGGCGGCGGCGCTGGCCGTCTGGGGCATCCACGCCATCCGTCACACGCCACTCGATGCCATCCCCGACCTGACCGACGTGCAGGTCATCGTCAAAACCGCCTATCCCGGCCAGGCGCCGCGCATCATCGAGGACCAGATCACCTACCCGCTCGCGAGCGCGCTGCTCGCGGTGCCCGGGACGGTGACGGTGCGCGGTTACTCATTCTTCGGCGACTCTTACATATATGTGCTGTTCAAGGACGGCACCGACCCTTACTGGGCTCGCGCGCGCGTGCTCGAGTATCTCAACCAGGTCAGCGCGCGCCTGCCCGCGGCGGCGCGCCCGCAGATCGGCCCCGACGCCACGGGCGTTGGCTGGATCTACCAGTACGCGCTCGTGGACCGCGGCCACCGGCACGACCTGGCGCAACTGCGCAGCCTGCAAGACTGGTTTCTCAAGTACGAACTGCAAACCCTGCCGGGCGTAGCGGAAGTAGCGAGCGTCGGCGGCATGATCAAGCAGTATCAGGTCGTGCTCAATCCCGAGACCATGCGCAGCTTCTCGATCTCGCTGGGCAAGGCCAAGCACGCCATCCAGAGCGCGAACCGCGATGTCGGCGGATCGGCGATTGAGATGGCAGAGGCCGAATACCTTGTTCACAGCCATGGCCTGATCACCCGCGAGGAAGACCTGCGCCAGATACCCTACCTGGAAAGTACCAGTCGCCCGCGGCGCATGCCGGCGATGCTCGATGAGTTCGCCGAGATCCGCGTCGGCCCGCAGATGCGCCAGGGCATCGCCGAACTCGACGGCGAAGGCGAGACCGTCGGTGGCATCGTCGTCATGCGCCAAGGCGAGAACGCGCTGGCAACCATCGAGGGCGTGAAGACCAAACTCGCCGAGCTGAGCGCCAGCCTCCCGGCCGGGGTCGAGATCGTGCCGGTCTACGACCGCTCGGGGCTGATCGAACGCTCGGTGCGGACGCTGCGCGACCGGCTGTTGGAGGAATTCATCGTCGTGGTGCTCGTGTGCGCGGCGTTTCTGTTTCACCTGCGTTCCTCGCTCGTCGTGCTCATCACGCTGCCGGTGGGCATTCTCGCGACCTTCGTAGTCATGCGCGCGCAAGGCATCAATGCCAACGTCATGTCGCTCGGCGGCATCGCGGTCGCGATCGGCGCGATGGTGGACGCCGCCATCGTCATGATCGAAAACGCACACAAGCGGCTGGAGGCGGGGCCCGCCGCGGACGGCGCCGCGCGCCTGCGCGCCCTGCAGGAAGCGGCGACGGAGGTGGGCGTGCCGCTGTTCTTCAGCCTGATCATCATCACCCTTTCTTTCCTGCCGGTGCTCGTGTTGCAGGCGCAGGAAGGCCGGCTCTTTGGGCCGCTCGCCTACACCAAGACCTACGCCATGGCCGCCGCCGCGGGCCTGTCCATCACGCTCGTGCCCGCGCTCATGGCGTATTTCATCCGTGGGCGCATCCGCGCGGAGCAGGCCAATCCACTCAACCGCTGGCTGATTCGCGCCTACCTGCCCGTAATCCGGCAAGCGCTCGACCGCCCGGTCGTCACCCTGCTGGTGGCGCTTGCCGTGGCGACGAGTGGCCTGTGGCCGCTCGCGCGCCTCGGCACCGAGTTCATGCCGGAACTCGACGAAGGCGATCTGTTGTACATGCCCGGCATCTACACCGGCGTCTCGATAGGCAAGGCGCGCGAACTGCTGCAGCAAACCGACCGGCTGATCCGCGCGGTGCCTGAGGTCGAGCGCGTCTTCGGCAAGGTCGGTCGCGCCGACACCGCGACCGATCCCGCGCCGCTCACCATGATCGAGACCACGATCCTGTTGAAGCCGCGCGCGCAATGGCGGCCGGACATGAACCCGGAGAAACTGCGGCAGGAACTCGACCGGCTCGTGCGCCTGCCGGGTCTGACCAACGCGTGGGTGATGCCGATCAAGGCGCGCCTGGACATGCTCACCACCGGCATCCGCACGCCCGTGGGCGTGAAGGTCGCCGGTCCCGATCTCAAGGTGATCGAAACAATCGGCCGACAGATCGAGCAGGCGGTGGGACAGGTGCGCGGCACACGTTCGGTCTACGCCGAACGCGCGGGCAGCGCGCGCTACATCGACATCCGCATCGACCGCGCCGCCGCCGCGCGCGCCTGGATGAGCGTCGACGAGATCCAGGACATCATCAGCACCGCGGTGGGCGGCTTGAACGTGACAGAGACGGTGGAAGGCCGCGAGCGCTATCCGGTCAACCTGCGCTACCCCGCTGAGTACCGCGATTCGCCGGAACGGCTCCGTGCCCTGCCCATCGTTACGGAACGCGAGCTGCATGTGCAGCTGGGCGATGTCGCGGACATCGCCATCAAATCCGGTCCCGACATGATCCGCAGCGAGAACGCGCGCCTCAACAGCTGGGTGTTCATCGACATCGAGGGAAGCGATCTCGGCGCCTACGTCGCCGAGGCGCGTCGCGTGGTCGAGCACCACGTGACGTTACCGCCGGGTTACTCGATCAGTTGGTCCGGTCAGTACGAGTATCTCGAACGCGCAACGCAGCGCTTCATGGTCATCGCGCCGCTGACGCTGGCGCTGATCCTGCTCATGCTCTATCTCATTTTCCGTAACGTGACCGAACCGCTGCTGGTGATGGCGGCGCTGCCGCTGGCGCTGGCGGGCGGCGGCTGGCTACTGACCGTGCTGGGTTACCACCTGTCGGTGGCGAGTGGCGTGGGTTTCATCGCGCTCGCCGGGGTCACCGCAGAATTTGGCGTGGTGATGCTCGTCTATCTCGACCAGGCGGTGGTGCGGCACGCACCGCGCACGCCCGCGGAACTGCGCGCGGCGGTCATCGAGGGCGCCGTGCAACGCGTGCGCCCCAAGGCAATGACCGTGGCCGTGATCCTGGCCGGCCTGTCGCCCATCATGCTGGGCGGGGGCACGAGTTCCGAGGTCATGCGCCGCATCGCCGCGCCCATGGTGGGCGGCATGATCACGGCACCGCTCGTGTCCATGATTCTAATACCGGTGTTGTATCTGTTGTGGAAACGGCGCACGTTGCCATCGGCCCGCATGCTTTGATATCACCATGGGCGCCGCCAGGAGGGTGCTATGGGAGTGTTTTTCGTGCGTGATTTCTTGTTGCCGCAGGAACGCCATTCCAGCGGATAGATGGACTCGCTACCGCTTCTTACCCTGGAGCAATCGTGCGTCTAATCCTGGATTTATTCATGGAAAATGGGTTTGCCCTCTTACATAGTTCTTAAAGGTAGCTCCCCATACTGAAACCAACCGCCGCGCCCCGCCCACGGTCTTCGCCAGCAGCGCGGATGGCCGCGGGTGTTTGGCGCGCCGGCCCTTTTGATCTGTGAAATAGCGCATATCCGCTCGACAGGCACTGGCGCGCGGACTGGGTGACGAGCTGTTCAGCGTCTCCGGACAAAGGATTCCGTCGCTACGATTGGCTCCTTGTCTGCCCGGTTGATATCCTCTCGAACTCCCGGGACGATAAGCCCGGCCAGATTGATGAAATTCCAGCAGGCAAGCCCCAATGACGACCACACCCGCGGCACAGTTGGTGATCGAGACGGATACAGCGACTGAGCCGGCATCGGTGACGGTGCGCTGTGCCGGAGCCTGGACCGTGCGGGAAATCGCCCAGGTCGAGCAGCGCCTGGCAGCGCTTGCTTGTCCGGCGGACGGCCAGCTGCGAATCGATATTTCGGCGATCTCGGCGCTGGATACGGCGGGGGCGTGGTTGCTGCATCGGACCATCCGCGGCTTCAAACAACGCGGGACCCGTGTCCAGGTCGATGGATTACGATCCGAGTTCGGCGCCTTGCTGGAATTAATTGCAACGCGCAGCACGACGATCGAACCCCCAGCACGCGCCAGAATCGGTTTGCTCGCCAGCATCGGGCAAAAGGCCTGGCGTAACCTGCTCAACTTTTCCGGCATGCTCGCCTTTATTGGTGAAAACGCGATCGTCTTACTGCGTTCGCTCGTCCAGCCGCGTCGTATTCGCTGGCGGGCCGTTCTCTACAATCTGCAAATTGCCGGGTTTGAGGCGCTCCCGATCACCGGCCTGCTGTCCTTCCTGATGGGCGTGGTCATCGCCTATCAAGGTGCGGATCAGTTGCAACGCTTCGGTGCAAATATTTTCATCGCTGATCTGGTGGGGCTGTCGATGTTGCGCGAACTGTCGCCGCTGGTGACGGCCATTATCGTCGCCGGCCGTTCCGGCTCCGCGTACACGGCGCAAATTGGCACCATGAAGATCAATGAGGAGATTGACGCGCTGCGCACCATCGGCGTTGGGCCACTAGAACTCCTGGTGCTGCCCAAGATTCTGGCCTTGGTCATCGCGTTACCATTATTGGCTGTGTTTGCCGATATCGCCGGCATCCTGGGCGGCATGCTCATGGCGCGCTCCATGCTGGATGTCAGCTTCGATGTGTTTCTTGACCGCCTCGATGACGCCATCCGGATGTCGTCCTTTCTGACCGGCATTCTCAAGACGCCGGTCTTTGCCGCGATCATTGCGCTGGTTGGATGCTTTCAGGGGTTCCAGGCCAGCGGCAGTGCCGACAGCGTCGGCCAACAGACGACGGTGAGCGTGGTTCAGTCGATCTTTTTGGTTATCGTGACCGATGCGCTGTTTTCCATTCTCTTTAACTGGCTACACATCTGGTCATATCTTAACTAATGCGCAATGATCCATCGACGTTAACTGACTACATCTATGAGTAGCGCGATGCCGCAGACGACCAGCGCCATGGTTGATATTCACAATCTGCACACCCGCTATGGCAAGGCCGTGGTGCACGAGGATGTCAGTCTGGCGGTGCGGCCGGGCGAAATATTTTCGCTGGTGGGCAGCAGTGGCTGTGGCAAATCCACCCTGCTGCGCGCAATCCTCATGCTGCTAACACCGGTGTCGGGTTCGATCCGGGTGTTTGGCCAAGAGGTCATCGGCTTAAGCGACGAGAAGGCACTGCCGCTCCGTCGTCGCTGGGGAGTCATGTTCGAACGTGGTGCGTTGTTCAGCTCGCTGACCGTGGCGGAAAATGTCGGCATGGTATTGCACGAACATACACAGCTCAGCGGCGCGCTGATCGACGAAGTCGTGGCACTGAAGATCGCGCTCACCGGATTGCCGCCCGATGCGGGTGCCAAATACCCGAATGAGCTGAGCGGCGGGATGCGCAAACGTGCGGCGCTGGCGCGCGCCATCGCGCTCGACCCGGAACTGCTGTTTCTCGACGAACCGACCGCCGGACTCGATCCGCTCAGCGCCAGCGGCATCGACGAGCTGGTGCGAAATTTGCGCGATGTGCTCGGGCTGACCATAATGATGGTGACACACGATCTCGATCTGCTGTGGCGGACGGCTGACCGTGTCGCCGTCATGGACCAAGGGCACATTTTGGGCATCGGCAGCATGATGGAACTTTCCCAGCTGGACCATCCCCTGATCCGGGAATACTTTTATGGGCCACGCGGACGCGCCGCGCGCGAACAGGCATGGAAGAAAAAGTAAACTTTGCCGTCGTTGGGGTGTTCGTGCTGGTGTTCAGCGCGGCGTTCATTGCGATTGTGCTGTGGCTGAGCAGCAGCAAACCCTATGGCACGTCCTATGACATCTACCAGATCTACATGCGGGAATCGGTTGCCGGACTGAATGTGAATGCACCGGTGCGCTACCGCGGTGTCGATGTTGGCCAGGTGCGCAAGATCGCCTTGGCACCAGGCAATGTCGAACAAGTGCAGGTGACGCTGGCCATCGAGAGCGGTACCCCCGTCAAGGTGGATACCGTGGCCATCCTCTCCACATACGGACTGACCGGTATTGCCTTTGTCGAACTGACGGGAGGCAGTCGCGATTCACCGGTGCTGACCGCGGAGGCCGGCAACCCCTTCCCGGTGATCAAGAGCGGGCCGTCCCTAATGGTGCGCCTCGACGCCAGTCTGATCGATGCGGCGCGTACCCTGAAAAACGCCGCGCGCCTGAGTGAGGATCTGCCTCAGCTCATCCAGCGCATCGAACGCAGCGCCGATGCCTTCGATCATATGGCGAACGAACTCACCCGCGCCGGCACAAGCGTCAGTGCCAAGCTCACCGGCGAGACCCTGCCGGAAGTGCGCCTGCTGGTCATGGATCTGCGTGACACGATTGCCTCGTTCCAGCGCGTCAGCGACCAGCTGGAACAGAATCCAAGCATCTTGCTGTACGGTAAACCTGCGGCAAAGCGCGGACCCGGAGAATAATCTCACCCATGGGCACAGCCACCGCTACCACTGTACACCCGGGCATGTCCTGTCGGGCCCTCCTGGTTCTGTCGACCGTCCTGCTGCTTGCCGGTTGCAGCGGTTTACCGGCACCGCAAACGATTAATCAGAACACCTATGCGCTGGAGGCGCTACCAGCGAAGCCGGTGGCACACACCAAACAGAACATCGTGCTGGCAGTCAGCACAATGCAAGCGCAACCCGGCTTCGACACAGCACAAATCGTCTACGTCCAAAAGCCGTATGAGCTGAATTACTTTGCCACCAGTCGATGGGTCGAACCGCCGGCGCACATGCTCACGCCGCTCGTGATGCACGCTATAGAACAATCTGGCGGGTTTCGTGCCGTGGTGCGGACGTCGAGCGCGGTTCCTGCTGATATCCGGCTTGATACAGAACTGGTGCAACTTCGGCACAATTTCGAAACACGACCCAGTCACGTCCAACTGACACTACGGGCGACGCTGATCGATTTGCGTGCTGGACGGATTCTCGCCGTAAAGCAATTCGATGATGTTGAAAATGCCGCGAGCGAGGATGCCTATGGCGGCGTCGTTGCCGCAAATCGCTTACTGCAACGCATGCTTGGCGAGCTCACGAACTATTGTATTAATGAGTCCGTCATTCATTGATGCTGATCCAAGATTCGGTTACGCCGATTCGGTGATCCCATCACCAGTCCATTCCACCAGCCAGAACCAGCGCTAGTCCAAAGCGAGGAAGCCCGTGACCTGTCAGACCATCATGCTGTCCAATCCCATCACGATACTCGAATCAGCGGGGCTGGCGGACGCCATCGACCTGCTGTTTCGCCACCGCATCAAGAGCCTGCCGGTGGTGAATGCCAATGGCCTGTACCAGGGCTTGTTTGGCATTCACACCCTGGTGCGCGAACTGCTGCCACGTGCCGCGACGCTCGATGGAGATGCCCGCATCGGCGACCTGGCCTTCGTGCATGACACGCTGGAGAGCTTCAAGGAACGCCTGACCGGCCGTCTTGCTGAACCAGTAATTCAATTTGCTGACACGACCCTGCGTCCGCTCGTGCCGGAGATGAGCCTCGTGGAAACGCTGCTGCATCTGCACCGTTATCACCACAATCTGCCGGTCGTCGACCCACAGACCGGGCGCCTGCTCGGATTTGTGACCTACTGGAGTGTTCTCGCCAGGCTGGCTGACCGCACGGCCTGATATGCACGAAAGTTCCAGCCACGTCATCTTTGGTCTCAACCCGTTCTGGGTATCGCTCGTACTGTTTGCCGCCACCTATATCGCTATTGTCACCGAGCGTCTGAATCGCGCTATCATCGCGCTGATCGGTGCCGTGCTCATGATTATGTCTGGCGTCATCAGCCAGCAGGCGGCGTTGCGCAACGGCGTGGACTTCAACACCCTCGGACTGCTCACCGGCATGATGGTGATCGTCGCCATCACCCGCAAATGCGGTGTGTTCCAGTACGTCGCGGTATGGTCAGCCAAGAAAGTGAATGCCGATCCCTGGGGCATTCTGGTGATGCTGGCGCTGGTTACGGCGGTGTTCTCGGCATTCCTCGATAACGTCACCACCGTGCTGTTGGTAGCACCGGTGACGCTGCTGATCACCGAGGAACTGAAGGTCGATCCCTACCCTTACCTATTTAGCGAAATCTTCGCTTCCAACATCGGCGGCACCGCGACGCTCATCGGTGACCCACCCAACATCATGATCGGCTCCGCCACAGGTTTGACGTTCAACGATTTCGTGTGGCACCTCACGCCGGTGGTGACGGTGATCCTGCTCGCCACCCTGGTGCCCATCTATTTTCTTTGGGGTCGCAAGCTCAGCGCCACCCCCGAGGCGCGCGCCCGGGTGATGCGGTTCAATGAGCACGAGGCCATCACCGACCCGCGCCTGTTGAAACAGTCGCTGGCAGTGCTCGCGCTCGTCATCTTTGGCTTCATCTTCGCCCATCCGTTGCATCTAGAACCCGCGACCATTGCCATGGCCGGCGCCGCCGCGCTGCTGCTGCTGGATAATTTCGCGCACGATGCGGAGCGCCAGTCCGAACAGGTGCACAAGACCTTTGGCGAAGTCGAATGGGTATCAATCTTCTTTTTCCTTGGCCTGTTCATCGTGGTGTACGGCATCGAGACCGCGGGCGTATTGCTGTGGCTGGCGAACCGCGTGGTGGAACTGACCGGCGGCAATTTGGAGCTGACCGCGCAGTCCATCCTGTGGGTGTCCGCAATCGCCTCGTCGATCGTGGACAACATCCCGTTCGTGGCCACCATGATCCCACTCATTGGGTCCATGGCGCCGGTCTACGGAGGCCTGCAACACATCGAACCCTTGTGGTGGTCGCTGGCACTGGGCGCCTGCCTGGGTGGCAACGGTACGCTCATCGGCGCCAGCGCCAATCTGATTGTCGCCGGCATGGCGGATCGCGCCGGCTATCCGATCCGCTTTCTGCCGTTTCTGCTGATGGCGTTTCCCTTGATGCTGCTCAGCATCGGCATCAGCAGCGCTTACCTCTACCTGCGCTATTTCATGTAGGGTGCGTTTCACGCACCATCGACTCGCCAGTCGAGAAGGCTGAATCTTATATATAGATATGGTGCGTGGAACGCACCCTACTGCGTGATTTCAATCTCCTTCCACACGCACTTCCCGCCGCTCTTCTTGTCGATCTCGCCCAGCAGCTTGGCGTGATCGGCCAGCTCCTCGTCGCTGGCGCGAATCACCATGAGCGCCGGACGATTTGGGTCGAGCCGCCGGATGGCCTGCGCCGAAACCGTCTGTTTGGCCGCGGAGGCCGCCTCGCCCGGCTCCTGAAAAAGCGTCGCCTGACCGCCGGTCATGGCGAGATACACATCCGCCAGAATTTCTGCGTCGAGCAATGCACCGTGCAGGCTGCGCTGCGAGTTGTCGATGCTGTAATGCCGGCACAGGGAATCGAGGTCGTTCTTCTGACCGGGGCGCAGCTTGCGCGCCAGCTTGAGCGTATCGAGCACCGTACACACCGCTTCAATGCTCACCGCCGGTGCCGCTTCGCCGAGCAGACGGAACTCGCTGTTAATGAAGCCGGTGTCGAACGGCGCATTGTGAATGACCAGCTCGGCGCCCTGCACGAACGCCAGAAAGTCCGCGGCGATGTCCGCAAACTTCGGCTTGTCGGCAAGCATTTCATTGGTGATGCCATGCACCTCGATCGCCCCGGCGTCGATCTCGCGCTCGGGGTTGAGGTACTGGTGAAAGCGATTGCCGGTGAGCCGCCGGTTCAGCATTTCCACCGCGCCGATTTCGATAATGCGGTGGCCCTGCGCGGGTTCCAGGCCGGTGGTTTCCGTATCGAGAATGATTTGGCGCGTCATAAGGCCCGGAATTCGTTACTTGCGTGACATGAAGGCCAGATAGGTGCCGACCGCCGTCACGATGGCACCACCAATATAAAAGAGCGTCGCCTTGTCGGACATCGACCCGGAGAACGCTTCCTTGAACTGCGAGCCTACCGACTGGGAGGCATTATATCCCATCACCAACAGCAGAATGCCCACGGCCAACAGTACAAAACCAATCAACTTGTTACTCAACATGATGTTTCTCCTTCATGTGTGACGATGCTCGACCCGGCTTGCGCTGAAAAGCTGCTCCTGCGTTTTCAGTCATGTAGCCATGTAGGGTGCGCTTGCGCACCTTACTCCAACATCTCGTCAATCGCCCGATTGGCCAGCTGATCAGCGCGTTCGTTCTCTTCGTGCCCGCTGTGTCCCTTGATCCATTTCCATTGAATCTTGTGCTTGTGGGTTGCGGCTTCCAGGCGCTGCCATAAATCCTGGTTCTTGACCGGTTTCTTGTCGGCGGTTTTCCAGCCGCGCCGTTTCCAGTTCACGATCCATTCGGTAATGCCTTTGCGCACATACTGCGAATCGGTCGTGAGTGTGATCTCGCACGCACGCTTGAGGGACTCGAGCGCGATAATCGCCGCCATGAGCTCCATGCGATTGTTGGTGGTCTCGCGCTCGCTGCCGTACAGCTCCTTCTCGCGCTCGCCATGGCGCAGCAACGCACCCCAGCCACCGGGACCGGGATTACCGCGACACGCGCCATCGGTGAAGATTTCGACTTTATCCGCCACGGATCACCCGCAGCGCGGGGCGGGCCACCGCCCGGCCAAAGGCGCGGGCAGTGCGCCACTCGGGACGCAGTGGCGTCATACCGACGACGCGCTTTTTCGCCACCAGCAGGTACACGGCGCCGGCCATCGGCCACCAACGATCGCCGGCCTTGTCCAGGAAGTGCAGCCGGTCCATCGTGGTTTCGCTGGCGAGCGGCGGGCGGTAATACAACATGTTGCCGCGATCGATTTCGAAATCGAGCAGTTTCAGCCAGTCCTTGATGCGCGCCAGCTGCAGGAAGTGGCCATTCCACGGCGCGCTGCCGCGCCGGCGCCGCAGCAGGCGCCACAGGCCCCACAGGCTGATTGGATTGAAACCGAGGATCACCACGTGCCCCTCGGGCGTGAGGACGCGACTGACCTCGCGCAACACCTGATGCGGGTCGTCAGTAAATTCGAGAGTATGCGGCAGGAGCATGAGATCCACGCTGCGACTGTCAAACGGCAGCTGCTCGGGCACGCCCAACACGCGCGCCCCCGGCGCGCCGGCGACACCGGGCAAGTCGAGCACGGCCCGTACCTGAGCGTTGCAGGCTTCGAGCAGGTCCACCGGCCCGGCGCAGCCCAGCTGCACGGCGACCTTGCTGAACAGGCTCGGCCAGACCGCGCGCAGCGCGTGCGATTCGACCGCCAGCAGCGAACGCCCGGGCGACTGCGTGAACCATTCGCACAGCTCGGCGCGCCGGGGCGCTGCTGACTCGATTGCGGACATTGACTCGCCCTCTTGCCTCATTAAGACTGGTGCCGCTCCACTACCGGAACGGACCATGCAGCCTGTTTTACACGTCCGCGCGTTCGAGGACAACTACATCTGGGTGATCCGTGGCGACTCCCGGACGCACGCGGCGCTGGTCGATCCGGGCGACGCGGCGCCGGTGCTGGCGGCACTGTTGCGCCTCGGGATTACCCCGGTCGCGATTCTCTGCACTCATCATCACGGCGACCATGTGGGCGGCATTGCTGAGCTACTCCGGCACTTCCCCGGGCTGCCGGTCTATGGCCCGGCACATGAACCAATCGACACCCTGACCCACCCTTTGCACGACAACGCGGAACTCCGCCTGCCGAACCTCGGCCTGAATTTCCGCGTGCTCGAGGTGCCCGGCCACACCCGCGGCCATCTCGCCTATTTCGGCCATGGCTGGCTGTTCTGCGGCGATACCCTGTTCTCGGCCGGTTGCGGCCGGCTGTTCGAAGGCACGGCAGCGCAGATGCACGCCTCGCTCACCCGCCTCTCCGCTCTGCCGGGGGAAACCCAGGTGTACTGTGCGCACGAATACACCCTAGCCAACCTACGCTTTGCCCAGACCGTGGAACCGAGTAATACCGACATTGCTGACTACCGGCACGAGGTCGAGGCGTTACGAGCGCGGGATGAGCCGACCTTGCCCTCCACCCTGGAACGCGAAATGCGAATCAACCCGTTTCTGCGCACCGCCATACCGGAAGTGCGCGCGATGATCGAGAAACATGCCGGCATCGTGCTTCCCGACAGCATGTCCGTGTTTGCCGCCGTTCGGCGCTGGAAGGATAACTTCCGTGGATAAGATGCCGAAATATATGGAAAAAGGTTGACGCATCCCGACCCTCCCCCTAACATTACTCTACATGGCATCAACAAGAAGCAAGAAAGCCCCCCTGTTTAAAATTAGCCTGCTGACCACCCTCTTGGGTGTCTCCGGCTGCGCCTCCTTTCATTCGGCCACAACGGCCGAAAACAGCAATGCCGCCCCGACCACCACTGGCCAGAAAGTAACGGCCAGCAAGAAATCCGGCGCTGTGACAGCGGATCCCGACCAGATCGCCGCACCCGGCCAGACCGCCGCAGATGACCAGGGCGACCAGCTGCTGGGCGCCCACCTGCATGCTGACTTGTGGGAACGCATCCGCGCCGGCTATGCCATGCCGGCCCTCGACAGCCCGCTCGTGGCGCGGCAGGAACAGTGGTTTGTCAACAATCCGGAATACTTGGACAGCATGGTCGGCCGGGCACGCTTGTACCTCTACTACATCGTGGAAGAGGTGGAAAAACGCGGCATGCCGATGGAAATTGCCCTGTTGCCCGCGATTGAAAGCGCCTACAAGCCGCAGGCCTACTCGCGTTCACGCGCGGCGGGCCTGTGGCAGTTTATACCGTCCACCGGCCGCATCTACGGCCTGGAGATGAACTGGTGGTACGACGGCCGCAACGATGTCATCGCCTCCACCGGCGCGGCGCTCGACTATCTCGAAAAACTGCATGCTCAGTTCAACGACTGGCAGCTGGCACTGGCGGCCTATAATTGCGGCGAACGCAAAGTCGAGCGCCTGATGCTGGAGAACCAACGCAAGGGCCTGCCGACAGACTACAGCTCGCTCAAGAAACTGCCGAAGGAAACCAAGAACTACGTACCCAAGCTCATGGCCATGGCCAACATCATTGCCGACCCGGCCAAGTACGGCTTGCAGATCGCGGCGATTCCGAACACCGAATATTTTGCGCGCGTCGTGACCGACGGCCAGATTGATCTGGGCGTCGTCGCCAAACTGACCGACATGCCGGTGGACGAACTGTTCATGATCAACCCCGGCTACCAGCGCTGGGTCACCGACCCGAAGGGACCGCATGCCCTGCTGGTGCCGGCGGACAAAAAGGATGCCCTGATTGAAGGGCTGACCAAGTTGACTGACGAGGAGCGTGTGCAGTGGGCTCGCCACCAAGTCCGGCGCGGTGACACCATCAGCCGCGTCGCCGGCCACTACAACGTCACGGTCGAATCGATCCGCACCGCTAACAGCATGGCAAATAATCATTTGCAGGCTGGGCAGAATCTGCTGATTCCGGTATCCGCCAACAAACTCACTGCCATTCCGCCTGCGACGGTCGTCAAGACCGCGAACGCCAGCGTGCAGCGCGAGGGTGGCGACAGCGAGCGGGTGAAGATCGTGCACCGCGTCCGTTCCGGCGAGTCCCTGTGGAGCATCGCCAGAAAATACAAGGTTTATGTTCACCAGCTGCGTGAATGGAATCTGCTCGAAGCGGATGAAACCCTGCGCCTCGGCCAGCGGCTGTTCATCTGGACGACGTACGGCACCGATAGCTCGGCCGCCAACGACATCCGCAGCCCGGGCTGAGTCTCAATCCTTCCTGAGCAGTGACGCACGCAGCAGCTGCTGCGTGTACACCTCGCGTGGCGCGTCGAACAGTGCCTCGGTCTCCCCCTCCTCCACGATCCGCCCCTGGCGCATGACCACAATGCGGTGCGCCATGGCGCGAATCACCGTCAAATCGTGACTGATGAAGATGTAGCTCATTCCGTGCCGGCGTTGCAGCTCGCTCAGCAAATCCAACACCTGGCGCTGGACCGAGACATCCAGCGCGCTGGTCGGCTCGTCCAGCAGGATCAGCTTCGGTTCCAGCACCACCACACGGGCAATTGCGATGCGCTGACGCTGGCCACCGGAGAACTCGTGCGGATAGCGCCACAGCATGTCGGCGCTCAAACCCACCTCCTCCAGCCCCTGCACCACACGCGCCCGGCGCGCCGCCCGGTCAAGCTGCGGGAAGTGAATGCGCAGCCCTTCGCCCACGATCTGCTCCACCGTCAGGCGCGGCGACAGGGATGAATACGGATCCTGGAAGACGATCTGCATATCGCGTCGTAGCGGGCGCAGGGCGCGCTGCGTCAGGCCATCCAGACGCGTTCCGTTGAAGGTGATCGTTCCCTGGCAATCCTGCAGACGCAGCAGGCAAAAACCGAGCGTGGACTTGCCGGAGCCGGATTCGCCCACAATGCCAAGCGTCTCGCCGCTGTGCAGGTGCAGACTGGCGTCATCCACCGCCTTCACCTCGCCCACCCGCTTGCGCCAGAAACCGGCCCTGATCGGGAAGGTGCAGCGGACCTGCGCCAGTTCCACCAGCCTTGGCGCCTGTCTGAGGCGCACGGTTTCAGCCGGATCGACGCGACGCTCCGGCCGGCTGCCCAGAAGGGTGCGTGTGTAGTCCTCCTTCGGTGTGGAGAAGATCGCCTCCAGCCCGCCCTGTTCAACAATACGACCACCCTGCATCACGCCGACCCGGTCGGCAAAGCGCCGCACCAGGTTGAGATCATGCGTAATGAGCAACACCGCCATGCTGAATTCCTTCTGCAGATCCTCCAGCAACTCGAGTATCTGTGCCTGGATGGTGACATCCAGGGCAGTGGTCGGTTCGTCGGCGATCAGCAGCTGCGGGGAGCAGGCGAGCGCCATGGCAATCATGACGCGCTGGCGCTGGCCGCCGGACAGCATGTGCGGGAAGGCATCAAAGCGCTTGTGCGGATCAACAATGCCGGTACGGTCCAGGAGTTCGATCATGCGTTGGCGGGCGCGAACGCGATCCAGACCCTGGTGTACGAGCAGCGGCTCCATAAGCTGCGCGCCAATCGGGTACACCGGGTTGAGCGAGGTCATTGGTTCCTGAAAGATCATGGCGATCTCGCGGCCACGTACCCGCCGAATCTCGCTTTCATCCAGAGCCAGGAGATCGCGCCCGCCGAACAGCACGCGGCCATGGGGATAGATAACCTGGCTCGGATCATGCAGCTTGAGAATGGAAAGCGCGGTCACGGTCTTGCCGGAGCCGGATTCGCCAACCAGCGCATACTTCTCGCCCGGAGCCATAGTGAAGCTGACCTCGTGCAGTACATCCGCGGCTTCCTCGCCACGCCCAAAGCGCAACGACAGGCGGTCTAGCGCGAGCAACGGTCCATTCTGGCTCATGCTGCTGCCTCCGATGGTATGGGCCAAGCAGAACCGTCTTGCCGTCGGCAGCCGATGGCGATTCGCAACGGTCGGATCCCCGCTTCGCGGGGCTCCTGCGACGCACAGGGATATGCGAGTGCCGCGCGAGGCGGGATGCCGTTAGCGGCCTTCCTGATCACGCCGCACCCCGCCGCGTGTCCATGGCCTCACGCACCGCCTCGCCGATGAATATGAGCAGCACCAGAGTCCCGACCAGCACCCCGAAAGTGGTGAGCGACAGCCACCATGCCTCGATACTCTCCTTGCCCTGCGCCAGAAGCTCGCCCAGGCTCGGCGTGGTCGGCGGCACGCCCAGGCCGAGAAAATCGAGACTGGTGAGCGCCAGAATCGCGCCACTGATGCGAAACGGCAGGAAGGTAATCACCGGCGTGAGACCGTTCGGCAACAGATGCCGCCACATGATCGCGCTGTTCGACACGCCGAGCGCGCGTGCCGCGCGCACATAGTCCATATTGCGGCCGCGCAGGAACTCGGCACGCACGTAGTCCGCCAATCCCATCCAGCCGAACAGCGACAACAATATGATGAGCAGCAATACACTCGGTTGAAACAGCGAAGCGAAAATGATCAGCAGATACAACTCCGGCATGGAGTTCCAGATCTCAACGAAGCGTTGAAACAGCAGATCAAATTTGCCGCCAAAGTAGCCCTGCAGCGCGCCGAGCAGCACGCCGATGAATGTCCCGACCACTGTCAGCGCAAAGGCAAACAGGACCGACAGCCGGAAGCCGTACAGCAGGCGCGCCAACACGTCACGACCGCGGTCATCGGTACCGAGAAGATTGGTGCTGCCTGGCGGCGCCGGATTGGGCTGGTTGGTGAAGTAATTGATGGAACCGAACGAATGCCGGTTAGGTGCATACACCACCCAGTTGCCATCGCGCGACAGCAGCTCCTGCACATACGGATCATTGTAATCCGCCTCGGTGCCAAAATCGCCGCCGAAGGTGGATTCCGGATAGGCCTTGAGGAACGGGAAGTAATGGCTGCCCTGATAATAGACAAGCAGCGGCCGGTCATTGCTCAGGACTTCTGCAAACAGGCTCAGCGCCAATAGGATGCTGAAAATCCACAAGCTCACATAACCGCGCCGGTTGAGACAGAAGCGCCGCCACGCTCGCCGCCCCGGAGACAGGTGGTTACGTGCCTGGACGGATGGGACACTTGCGGTGGTTATTGTCGGCACACTCATTGCTCGACCGACTCGAATTGGATGCGCGGATCGACCAGTACATAGGCCAGATCCGACAACAGCTTGGCGACCAGGCCAAGGAGCGTAAACAGGTAGAGCGTGCCGAGCACCACTGGATAGTCGCGCTTCATGACCGACTCGTAGGACAACAGCCCCAGGCCATCGAGCGAGAAGATGGTCTCGATCAACAGACTACCGGTGAAGAACGCACCGATGAACGCCCCGGGGAAACCGGTGACGAGCGGAATCACGGCATTGCGAAACACATGCTTATAGAGCACGGTATTCTGGGTCAACCCCTTGGCGCGCGCGGTCAGCACGTACTGCTTGCGGATCTCCTCCAGGAAGCTGTTCTTGGTAAGCATGGTCATGACCGCAAAGCTGCCGACAACCGAGGCGATGATCGGTAACACCATGTGCCAAAGGTAATCGGTGATCTTGCCATACCAGGACAACGCCGCCCAATTGTCGGAAGTGAGACCGCGCAACGGAAAGATGTCCCAGAAACTACCACCACCGAACAACACCAGCAGGGTGATGCCGAGCACGAATCCCGGAATGGCGTACCCGACAAGAATGAGCGTGCTGGTCGCCACATCGAAGGTCGAGCCGTCCCGCACCGCCTTGGCAATGCCGAGCGGAATGCACGTCAAGTAAACGATGAAGAAAGTCCACAGCCCGATGCTGATGGATACCGGCAGCTTGGCGATGACCAGCTCCAGCACCGACTTGTGCTGGTAGTGGCTGTAGCCGAGATCAAAACTGAAATAGTTCTTCATCATCACGATGAAACGCTCCGATGCCGGCTTGTCGAAGCCATACAGCGCCTTGAGCTCCTTGAGACGTTCGGCATCGATACCACTGGCACCACGGTACAACAACCCTTCCGCGCCACTACTGGCTTCGCTGCTACGGCCGCTCTTCTGCAGCTCGTGGATCAGCGACTCGACTGGTCCGCCGGGGACAAACTGGGTAACGACAAAGGTAATGAGCATGACACCGAACAGGGTCGGGATCATGAGCAGCAGACGCTTCAGGATATACGCGGCCATGGCAGACCTCAGGGTTTCTTCCACCAGGTGCGCAACATCCAGCTTTCCGCCGCATAGTAAAGCGGAGAACGTGCCGGGATGCCAAAGCGATCCCAGTAGGCGATGCGATGCGTGGCAATGAACCAGTTGGGCACGACATACTCGCCGTACAACAGCACGCGGTCGAGCGTGCGGGTGGCGGTGACCAAATGCCTGCGGTCCGGGGCATAGATCACCTTCTCGATCAGCGCATCCACCACCGGGTTCTTGAGGCCCATGACATTGTTCGAGCCCTCTTGGTCGGCTGTCGACGAATGCCACAGGCCGACCAACTCATTGCCGGGCGACTGCGACTGGCCGAACGATTCCACGATCATGTCGAAATCAAACGTGTCGGTGCGCCGCTGATAGAGCGCCGAATCCACGGTGCGATAGCGCAGCAGGATACCGAGCTTGGCGAGGTTGCGTGCGAACGGCGCGATGATGCGCTCGAAACCCTTCTGTACCGAAACCAACATGATCTCGAACTCCAGACGTTCACCTTTGTTGTTCTGCAGGATACCGTCCCTAAGTGTCCAGCCGGCCTCGGCCAACAGGTCGCGTGCGCGCCGCAAGTTGGCGCGTAAACTGTCCGGCGGTTGCGTGGATGGAGGTTTCCAGGCTTCGGTGAACACGGCGCGCGGCAACCTATTTCGGAATGGCGCTAGCAGCTCGATTTCATCCGTGCCCGGTAATCCGGTGGCGGCCAGCTCGCTGTTGCTGAAGTAACTGTAGCAGCGGGTGTACTGGTTGTAGAACAGATTGCGGTTGGACCATTCGAAGTCGAGCGCCAGGCCGATGGCCTTGCGCACGCGAATGTCCTGGAACAATGGCCTGCGCAGGTTGAACACGAATCCCTGCATGCCGGCATTGTTGCTGTGTTTCAGCTCCGCGCGCCGGATCTGACCGGAGTCAAACTGCGGCCCAGTATAATCGCGCGCCCATTTCTTCGAATTGTTCTCAAACAGAAATTCAAACTCGCCGGCCTTGAAGGCTTCATGCCGAACAGTTTCGTCCTTGTAGTACTTGAAGACAATGCGTTCGAAGTTGAACATGCCACGCCGTGTGTTGAGATCCTTTGCCCAGTAGTGTGGATTGCGCACGTAGCTGACACGCTTGCCGAAGTCGTAACTCTCCACCACATATGGTCCACTGCCGATGGGCTGCGTCGTGGTCAGCTTGTCGAAAGGCGTATCACCTACCCAGGCGCGGGCGAACACCGGCATCTGTGCAGCGATGAGATGCAGCTCCGGATTAACCTTGGCAAACTCAAATCGCACATGCTGCGCATCCAGCGCGACCGCGCGCCGGATGTCTGCCCAGTAAATGCGGTAGCGCGGGTGCGCCAGTTTGCTTGTGAGTGTTTCGAAGCTGAACTGCACATCCTGGGCAGTCACCGGCGTGCCGTTCGAGAAGCGCGCCTTGGAATTGAGACGGAACGTGACCGACAGGCGATTGGGCGCGATCTCGATGTCCTCGGCAAGATGCGCATACAAGCTATACGGTTCGTCCAGGCTCTGCTCCATCAGCGACTCGAACACAAGCTCAGAAAGCCCCACAGCCGGGATTCCCTTGAGCTGGAACGGATTGAAACTGTCGAAGTTGCCAAACGCGGACAGAATCAGGTCGCCGCCGCGCGGTGCATCCGGGTTGACGTAATCGAAGTGATGGAAGCCGGGCGGATACTTGGGTGTGTAGCCGAGTGCCACCGAAGGCGCGGCAAGCACGGCGGGCAGATTCGCGGTCATCCCGAGCAGCACAACGAGAAGCAGCAACCCATGGCGTACGCTAACCCGCCCCGCGCTCACCCTCTGCATGCCTTGTCCCGCTACTTTGTTTATCATTGCTTATGGATACGTTATCATAGCCTTTCTTCAGGCGCCCGCCTGCACAATAATAAATCACAGCATTCTCCGAACGGGGTCCAACATGGGTTTTCTTGCCAGCAAGCGCGCCCTGATCGTGGGAGTCGCCAGCGATCGCTCCATCGCCTGGGCCATCGCCGAGGCCATGCATCGTGAAGGCGCCGGGATCGCCTACACCTACCAGATCGATAAACTCCCTTCGCACGTCCAGAAGATGGCGCAGCAGACCGGTTCGAAAATCGTATTGCCGTATGATGTCTCCAGTGACTAACAGATTTGATCTGTCTTCGATGAAATCGCCAAACACTGGGAAGGCCTCGACATCATCGTTCATGCGGTGGCCTACGCACCGCGCGAGGAACTGGCCGGCCCATTCGTTGAATCCTCGACACGCGACGGATTCCGCGTTGCCCACGAGATCAGTTCCTACAGTTTCGTAGCACTCGTCAAGGAGGGCATACCGCTCATGCAGGGACGGGACGGAACGGCGCGCTGCACAGACGCACCTACATCGGTGCCGAGCGCGCCGTACCGAATACAATGTGATGGGCCTGGCCAAGGCAAGTCTTGAGGCGGGTGTGCATTATCTGGCACAGTCACTTGGTCCCGACGGTATCCGGGTAAACGGTATCTCCGTCAGTCCGATCCGCACGCTCGCGGCGGCCGGCATCACTGATTTCAAAAAATTGCTGGATTACAACGATCTGATGGCGCCGCTCGCGCGCGGCGTGACCATCGAGGAAGTCGGCAACGTGGGTGCATTCCTGTGTTCGGATCTGGCCTCACCGGGCGAGATCACCTACGTGGATGGCGGCTTCAACACCGTGGCGATCGGCCTGAACTACCAAAAGCTCCTCGTCAAAGAGCCGTGACCGCCTGCCCTGCGATTAAAGCTGATCCTTGTAGATCTTGATTTTCGCCTGCTGGCGCAACCCGCTGCGATAACTGTCGAGATACTCACGGCCCCGGCGTGCCTCCACCTGCTTGCGGATGGCGTCGGCCTCGGCGCCTACGCTCGCCAGCTTCTCCAGTTCTATCACACGCATGACCGCAAACACAGCGACCCCCCCATCCGTGCGCACGGCACTGCCGTACACCGGCTTGCCGCCCTCAGGGTATCCCGCCTTGAAGACTGCTGCGAGCAGCTGCGCATCGGTACCCGTTGCGTTGCGTGCATACAGTCGCGTTGCCTGACTATCCATTCCGTATAGCCGGGCGACGCTCTCGAAGGATTCGCCGGCGCGCAATTTACCAAGCGCCTCCTGGGCAATTCGCTCGCCTTCGGCCTGCAGCGCGCGGGCCAGCAGCGTCTTCTCGATTTCTGCACGCACCTCGGCAAGCGGCCGCAGGCTGCGCGGTTCATGCGCTGCAATGCGCAATGCCACCAGTGTGTTTCGGCCCAACTCAATGGTGCTGCTATTGTGCCCCTGGGTCAGCACTTCCGGGTCGAATGCCGCCTCGATGATCTTGGGCTCGGCAACAATACCGCTGCCGCTGCCGCCACCGGTACGCGTAAACCAGCCGCTGGTTTCAATCTTGAGTCCCAACACCTCGGCCGCCGGCTTGAGGCTGTCCGTCTGCTCGTAAACGAGATTATGGAATTTTTCAGACAGCTCGAAGAACCGCTCCTCGGCCTTGCGCGCCCTGATCTCCGCTTCCACTGTGGCGCGTGCCGTCGTCGGCGCCGAGGACGGGGCCTTGATGCCGGTGAGTTTGATGAGGTGCACACCGTAGTTGGTGCGCACCGGTGCACTCAGATCGCCGGGCTTCTTAAGCGCATACAACGTTTGCTCGAATTCCTTGACCAGGGTACCGCGACTGACAAAACCAAGATCGCCACCCTGGGCGGCGGAACCGGGATCCTCGGAATTTTTCCGGGCGAGTGTGGCGAAATCCGCGCCCGCCAACAGCTTGGCATGCAGATCCTGCGCCTTGGCGATGGCCGCCTTTTCTGCCTGCGCATCCGCGCCCTGCGGCAGCTTGATGAGGATATGGCTGGCACGCCGTTCTTCCTTGCCGGCCGCACTCGCAACACTTTCCGTCATGGCCTTGCGCACTTCATCCTCGCTCACGTGGATGTCCTTGGCCAGATCCGCGGCATCGAGGCGGATGTATTCGACGCGTATCCGCTCCGGCGACTGGTAGCGTTCGGCGTTGGCGTTGTATTCCTGTTCAATGGCCTGGGCGCCAATTGTGACCCGCTCACGCAGGCGCGCCGGTTTGATTTCGGCGACCGTCGCCTCGCGCTGCTGGGCTTGCAGCTTGAGGAGCGTTTGAAGCGTCGCGGGTGTCACGATGGCGCTTTGTGTGTAACCGCTTTCGGCTTGGTGCACCAACACATCGCGCCGCAGTCTGGCCTCGAACCCGGTGACATCCAGACCGGCATTGCGCAGCAATGCCTCGTACAGTTTCGGATCGAACTGACCATCGCGCTGGAACTGGGGAGCGAGCCGGATCTGCCGACTGAGCTCGGTATCACTCACGCGGTAACCGTTCGCCTCGACATCGGCCGAGATGAGCACCTCGTCGATGAGACCATCCAGCACCCGCTGGCGGAATTCCGGTGTGTCGAACAGGCGCGGGTCGGCGGAACGACCGAGCACCTGCTGAAGCGAACGACGCTGATCATCGAGCGCACGCCGGTAAACCGCGACACTGATATCAATGCCATTGACCTCGGCGACATTAAGTCGACCACCACCGCTTGTAAAGTAGGTATTGATGCCCCAGAGCGCGAACGGGATGGTAACCAAGCCAAGAATGATCGCAGCAATCCAGCCTTGGGTCTTTTCTCTGATGGTCGTGAGCATGTACGTTGTCGAAGCGTTCCGTATGGTCTCTACTTTGCCGGAATCTGCAGGCTGAGACCTCAGCCTGCCGACAAAGAAAAGGGCGAGACCGGGCTCGCCCTCAGGATGCTTGGCGGAGCGGACGGGACTCGAACCCGCGACCCCCGGCGTGACAGGCCGGTATTCTAACCGACTGAACTACCGCTCCAAGTCTTTATGGTGGGTGCTGAGGGGATCGAACCCCCGACCAGCGCCGTGTAAAGGCGATGCTCTACCGCTGAGCTAAGCACCCTTGCAGGGAAACCCTTAGCAACACCTTTTCAAGGTGTGTCCCCCATAAAGCCGCGCTAGTTTACGGCATCCTTCAGGCCTTTGCCAGCCTTGAATTTGGGGTTTTTGGATGCGGGGATGGCGATGGATTCACCAGTGCGTGGATTGCGGCCGGTGCGTGCCGCGCGTGTTGTCACGGAAAAATTTCCGAACCCGGAGAGGGTGACTTGTTCACCGTTCTTGAGCGTCGTGGCGATGTTCTCGAGCACGGCTTCCACAGCGCGCGTCGCGGAGGCCTTATTCAATTCGGCGGCAACCGCCACCTTCTCGATGAGTTCTGCCTTGTTCATGTCGTTATCCCCAGTGGTGTGTTGGCTATATCCACGAACCAGGAACGGATCCCAGATCGTGGGTGTTATTTTTTGTGTAACAAACAACGCGTGAAGGACACAAGTTCAGACGTGTCATAGCTATCTAGCCAGTGCGTGAAAGGCTTGTCAAGAAATGTACGATAGGGGTCTAACACCCGGCCGGCCCGTTACGGGCCGGCCGGTGACAGAGACGAGAGGCTACTCAGTGGGTCGTAATCAGACTGGCATCTGCGGAGTCGTCGACCGGCTTGGCCGCCTCCGCTGGAACGGCTGACTTTTCTTCCAGGGGTTGCGGTTTGCGCTCCAGCGCCATTTCGAGCACCTGATCGATCCACTTGAGCGGACGGATATCGAGATCTTCCAGGATATTCTTCGGTATCTCGGCGAGATCCTTGCGATTCTCCTCCGGTATCAGCACAATCTTGATGCCGCCACGGTGTGCCGCGAGTAGCTTTTCCTTCAAACCACCGATCGGCAACACTTCACCGCGCAGCGTGATCTCGCCGGTCATCGCCACGTCCGCGCGTACCGGGATCTGGGTGAGCGCCGACACCATGGCCGTGCACATCCCGACACCCGCGCTCGGACCGTCCTTCGGCGTGGCACCTTCCGGCACGTGTACATGGAAGTCGTGCTTCTGATAAAAATCCGTTGGAATGCCGAGTTGGCTGGCCCGTGCGCGCACCACACTCATGGCGGCCTGAATGGACTCCTGCATCACATCGCCGAGTTTACCGGTGATCGTGAGCTTGCCCTTGCCGGACACGATTACCGCTTCGATGGTCAGTAGTTCGCCGCCCACCTCCGTCCAGGCGAGTCCCGTCACCTGCCCAACCTGGTTGGCCTGTTCGGCGACGCCGTAACGGTAGCGTTGTACGCCGAGATACTTGCCCAGATTCTCAGGCGTGACTTCCACGCTCTTCAGCTTCTTGTCGAGCAACAAAACCTTGGCGACCTTGCGGAACACCTTGGAGATTTCGCGTTCCAGGCTGCGTACCCCGGCCTCGCGCGTGTAGTAGCGTACAATATCGCGGATCGTTGCTTCGTTGATCGTAATTTCACTCTCCCCGAGGCCGTTGTTTTTGCGCTGTTTCGGCACGAGGTAGCGCATCGCAATATTGACCTTCTCGTCCTCGGTGTATCCGGCCAGACGAATCACTTCCATGCGGTCGAGCAGTGGCGCCGGAATATTGAGGCTGTTGGAGGTCGCCACGAACATCACGTCTGAAAGGTCGTAGTCCACCTCCAAGTAGTGATCGCTGAACGCATGGTTCTGTTCCGGATCGAGCACCTCGAGCAGCGCGGAGGACGGATCGCCACGAAAATCCATGGCCATCTTGTCCACCTCGTCCAGCATGAAAAGCGGGTTGCGCACCTTCACCTTGGACATGTTCTGGATAATCTTGCCGGGCAGCGAACCGATGTAAGTCCGCCGGTGACCGCGGATTTCGGCCTCGTCACGCACCCCGCCGAGCGACATGCGCACGAACTTGCGATTCGTAGCACGCGCGATCGACTGGCCGAGTGAGGTCTTGCCGACGCCGGGCGGCCCGACCAGACACAGAATCGGACCCTTGAGCTTGTTCACCCGCTGCTGCACAGCGAGGTATTCGAGAATGCGTTCTTTCACCTTCTCCAGACCATAGTGATCGGCCTCGAGAATCTTCTCGGCGGCGGTCAAGTCCTTGCGGATCTTGGAGCGCTTCTTCCAGGGCACGTTCACCAACCAGTCGATATAGTTACGCACGACCGTGGCCTCGGCCGACATCGGCGACATCATCTTGAGCTTCTTGAGCTCGGCCTCGGCCTTCTCGCGCGCCTCCTTGGGCATGCCGGCCTTCTCGATTTTCTTGCTCAGCTCTTCGGCCTCGTTCGGGCCTTCTTCGAGTTCGCCCAGCTCTTTCTGAATGGCTTTCATCTGCTCATTCAGATAGTACTCGCGCTGGCTCTTTTCCATCTGGCGCTTCACGCGCCCACGGATGCGTTTCTCGACCTGCAGCAGGTCGATCTCAGACTCCATTACTCCAAGGATGTGTTCAAGACGCTCGCGGGTGTTGCGCATTTCGAGGATCTTTTGCTTGTCCTCGATCTTGAGTGACAGGTGCGCAGCGATCGCATCGGCCAGCCGTCCCGGCTCATCGATACCGGCGAGCGAAGTCAGTATCTCGGGCGGGATCTTCATGTTGAGCTTCACGTATTGGTCAAACTCAGCCAGCACCGAACGCATCAGCGCCTCACCCTCGCGGTCCTCGACCGGGACCGACTCAACCATGTTCACCAGTGCCGTAAAGCTGTCTTCGGATTCCGTGAACTGTTGGATCTCGGCACGCTGCTCACCTTCCACCAGGACTTTGACGGTACCGTCCGGCAGTTTCAGCAGCTGCAGGATGCTCGCCACCGTGCCGATGCGGTGGATCTGCTCAGGTGTGGGATCGTCATCCGAGGCGCTCATCTGCGCCACCAGCATGATCTGCTTGCCCGACTCCATGGCGCGTTCCAGCGCGGTGATTGATTTCTTGCGGCCGACAAACAGCGGGATGACCATGTGCGGGAACACCACCACGTCACGCAGCGGCAACACTGGCAAGGTCAGTGACGATGCGGGTGTCAGGGATTTCTCTTCATTGGTCATCGGATTCATACCTCGGTTCGGCGGTTCGCCAACAAGTCGGCGTAAGCGCCGGAGTTAGCTTGGGATTCAGCCCTTACGCAGTTATAAAGAGCGAAAAACCTGCTTCGAAAACGGTGCAACGCTTGCGAGCAGTGGCGTTTTTTCACTATGGAGGCAGACTAAGTTGATTTCAATAGTCAGGAATTTCTCGACAGAGAAACTCCTGACATCAGCGAGAGTGGCGGATTCGAACTCAGGTGCGATTTGCGGCGCGTTTGGCAGTTTCGCCTTCTTCGCCATAAATCAGAAGCGGCTTGGCGCCCTCGGTGATCACCGCCTCTTCCACCACCACTTTCTTCACGCCTTCAAGCGAAGGCAGTTCGAACATGGTGTCGAGTAGGGCATGCTCCAGGATCGAACGCAGCCCACGTGCGCCGGTCTTGCGTTCCATGGCGCGCTTGGCAACGGCCGCGAGCGCATCCGGTCGAATCTCGAGTTCAACACCCTCAAGCTTGAGCAACTTCTGGTATTGGCGGCTCAGGGCATTCTTGGGTTCGGTGAGAATCCGCACCAGCGCTGCCTCATCGAGTTCATCCAATACCGCAATCACTGGCAACCGTCCAACAAACTCCGGAATCAAACCGAATTTGATGAGATCCTCCGGCTCTACCGAGCGCAGCATCTCGCTTACTTTCTTGCTGGCGTTTTTGCTCTTGATGTCGGCGCCGAAGCCAATACCGCCCTTCTCGGAGCGCTGCTGTATCACCTTTTCCAGTCCGGAGAACGCGCCACCGCACACGAACAGAATATTGCGCGTGTCGACCTGCAGAAATTCCTGCTGTGGATGCTTGCGCCCGCCCTGCGGCGGCACGGAGGCGACTGTGCCTTCGATGAGTTTGAGCAAAGCCTGCTGCACGCCTTCACCGGACACGTCACGGGTAATGGAGGGGTTGTCGGACTTGCGCGAGATCTTGTCGATTTCGTCGATATAGACGATACCGCGCTGCGCCTTCTCAACATCGTAGTCACACTTCTGCAACAGCTTTTGAATGATATTCTCGACATCCTCGCCGACATAACCAGCCTCGGTGAGGGTGGTGGCGTCGGCAATGGTGAACGGAACATTTAACAGACGTGCCAATGTCTCGGCCAGCAGGGTCTTGCCCGAGCCGGTCGGCCCGATCAGCAGGATATTACTCTTCGAGATCTCGACTTCGCCGATCTTGCCTTCGTTCTCGATACGCTTGTAGTGGTTGTATACGGCGACCGACAGGATTTTCTTGGCGCGCGGCTGACCGATGACATACTCGTCAAGGATCTTGCAGATCTCCTGCGGCACAGGGAACTTGCTGCGTGTGGCCGCGGCATTCTGTTCCTCCTGTACCTCTTCGCGGATGATGTCGTTACACAGCTCGACGCACTCGTCGCACACGAACACCGACGGCCCGGCGATGAGCTTGCGCACTTCATGCTGGCTCTTGCCACAGAACGAGCAATACAGGAGCTTTTCGCCCTTTCCGGTACCTCGGTCGTTGTGATTGTCGTCCGCCATGGTGGTCCTCGTTCGTCTGTCCTTCAGGACAACATGCCCTGTCTGAGCACGCTTTTCAAGCTATACCTATTAATATTTATAGCATATTAAGGGAAGCAAGCCTGCACAAAAATAACCATAGTCCGGGAAGCAATCCGGCACAAAATAGCCATAATCTGGGTCAGGTGCGCTTCTCAATAACCGTATCAATCAGGCCGAAATTCACCGCCTCGGTGCCGTCCATGAAGTAATCGCGGTCGGTGTCCTGCTCGATCTGCTCCAGATTCCTGCCGGTATGTTTGACCATGATGGTATTGAGGCGTTCGCGCACCCGCATGATCTCCCGGGCATGGATTTCGATATCCGTGGCCTGGCCCTGAAAACCACCCAGCGGCTGATGGACCATCATACGCGCATGCGGCAGACAGAAGCGCTTACCCTTGGCGCCACCCGTGAGCAACAGCGCGCCCATGCTGGCCGCCTGGCCGACGCAGACCGTGCTGACATCCGGCTTGATGTACTGCATGGTGTCATAAATCGCGAGTCCGGCGGTCACCGCCCCGCCCGGGGAATTGATGTACAAATGAATATCCTTGTCCGGGTTTTCCGATTCCAGAAAGAGCAACTGTGCCACGATCAGGTTGGACATGTGGTCTTCGACCGGACCGACCAGAAAGACCACACGCTCCTTGAGCATGCGCGAGTAGATATCGTACGCACGCTCACCCCGCCCGGTGGTTTCAATCACCATTGGCACGAGTCCAAGATTGCGCGTGTCGAGCGCGCCGCCATCCTGTATCCGATCGTTCATTCCGTTTTTCCTTTGTAGACAGTGATTCAGGTGGTCTGCTGGCCCGGCCGCATCAGTTCCTGGAAGGACATGGGTTTGTCCACGACCTCCGCCGTGGCAAGCAACAACTCCACGGCTTGGTCCTCCAGGACCTTGGACTCAGCCTCCGCCAGACGTGCGCGCTCCGCATAGTGCCAGGAAACAAATTCCTGCGGATTATCATAGCTGGCCGCGAGCTCCTCGATGCGCGCGCGCACAAGTTGAGGGTCGACGGTCAGATTCTTGGCCTTCACCATCTCGGCCAAGATCAGGCCAAGCGTCACGCGCTTGCGTGCCTGTTCGGCATACAGTTGCCGATCGCCCGGCAGTTGATTTCCAGACATCCCCTGAGCCTCGAGGTTCGCGCGACTTGTCTGGATGAGATGCTCAATTTCGGACTGCTCCAACGCCTTGGGCACGTCGAGCGGATTGGCCTCGATCACGGCCTTGAACACCTGCTCGCGCAACTCGCGACGCACACGATCGGCGAGCTCGCGCTCCAGATTCGCGCGCACTTCGCTGCGCAGTGTCTCGATTTTTCCATCCACCACACCCAGTGCGCGGGCAAACTCATCGTTCACCTCTGGTAACAGCGGTTCGTTCACCTGTTTCACGGTCACGGCAAACTGGACCGGCTTGCCGGCGAGGTTTGTGTTGCGGTAATCCGCCGGAAAGGTGACATCCAGCGTGCGGCTTTCCCCGGCGCGTGCGCCAATCAGGCCCGACTCGAAACCTTCGATCATCGTGTTATTGCCTAACACCAGCGGAAAATCCTTGGCTTCTCCGCCCTCGAATGGCACTCCGTCGAGCGTGCCCTGGAAGTCGATCAGCACGCGGTCGCCCGTTGCGGCGGCACGCTCCACGGAATTCCAGGTAAGGCGCTGGTGGCGCAGTGAATCCAGTGTGCGGTCAACATCCACCTCCGTGACCTGTACGACCGGACGTTCAATGCGTGCGCCCGTGATTTCGAGACGTTTGACCTCCGGGTAAATCTCGAACGTGGCGGTGTATTCGAAGTCATTGCCGCGGTTCATGTTCTTGGGCTGGATTTCCGGTCCGCCTGCAGGCTTCAGACCCTGCTCATTTACCGCCTCGAAAAAAGTCGTGCGGATCAGGTCGCCCGCCACTTCTTCCATCACTTTACCAGCGTATTGGGCCTCCACCATTTTCATCGGCACCTTCCCGGGGCGAAAACCAGGGAAACGCACCGTCTGTGACAAACGCTTCAGGCGCGCCGCAATTTCCTGCTCCATGCGCGCAGCCGGCACCGCCACGGTCATGCGTCGGCCAAGGTTACCGGTGGATTCAACAGTGACATGCATCGAAAAACCTCATCTCAAAAAATATATAAAAAACGAGTAGTTACAAAAATCCGTAACCTGTCCGGCATCATACCGGTTCTGTCCAGAGAGGCCAAGAATTAGGGCAAAATTCAAATCACAACAAGAATTTGGTGCGAATGGGGAGACTCGAACTCCCAAGGGTTACCCCACTGGAACCTAAATCCAGCGCGTCTACCAGTTTCGCCACATTCGCAGTGCCCAGGCCGATGCCCGGGGTAGAAGGAATTATCCGTGAAACCGGCGGCGCGGAACAGAAGAAAAAAGAAAAGGGCCCGGTGAAAAACCGGGCCCTGGATTGGTGGGCCGTCCCCGGCTCGAACGGGGGACCTACTGATTAAGAGTCAGCTGCTCTACCAACTGAGCTAACGGCCCATATGACGCTTAATGCTGAATATAGCCATCCCGGCTTTTGCAGCGATGCCCGGCACGAAGTCAATTCGCGACGGACTCCGGCTCGCGCGGCACATCCTTGTGGCGCGACCTCCGAGCTCCGAATAATTCGGCTCTCCGGGAATTGGGGTGAGCGATGGGATTCGAACCCACGACAACCGGAATCACAATCCGGGACTCTAACCAGCTGAGCTACGCTCACCATAAAAACCGCACCGGTCAGAATACTGCCCATGCCGAACCGGCCTTCCTCATCACACTGGCGCGCCCGACAGGAATCGAACCTGTAACCCCCAGCTTAGAAGGCTGGTGCTCTATCCGCTTGAGCTACGGGCGCCTGTTCATCCAGTACAGAACCCTGGACACTCAACACACCCGCTCCGGTTCACGCCCTCGCTCGTCCGCCAGCGCAGTCGGAGATGGTCGGGGTAGAGGGATTCGAACCCCCGACACCCTGCTCCCAAAGCAGGTGCGCTACCAGGCTGCGCTATACCCCGAGACTTCGCAAATATAGCTGAAGACCGCCAGGAAAACAGCGCCCCGAGGCTAAACAGACCTCGGGGCGCGAGGGCGGCAAATATACGCGCGCCCTCCAGCAGGGTCAATGGCCAGAAACCCTGTTTCGACCGGCCTTGGCGCTGTACACATGGGCGTGCGATCATGCGTGCCGTGAATCTCACGGTTACATCCCATCTTTGAACGCGCAGATCATCGACGGCAAGGCCATTGCCACGAAACTGCTCGCGCAGGTGCGCGAACGTGTGCAACACAAACTCGCCGCCGGCATCAGCGCCCCGGGCCTAGCCGTCATCATGGTCGGCGCCAATCCTGCTTCACAGGTCTACGTGCGCAACAAGCGCCTGGCATGCGATTCCGCCGGTGTTATTTCGTTTTCACATGACTTACCGGAAAACATAAGCCAGGCAGAGCTGCTGGCGCTCATCGACAAACTCAATGTCGATAAGCGCGTGGACGGTATCCTGGTGCAACTTCCGCTACCGGCGCACATCGACACCGAGACCGTCATTGAACGCATTCATCCTTCCAAGGACGTGGACGGCTTTCATCCATACAACATTGGGCGTCTGGCGTTGCGTCTGCCATTGCTGCGCTCCTGCACACCGCAGGGCGTTATGAAATTACTCGAGAGTACGGATAGACCGATTCTCGGTAGTCATGCTGTGGTCGTCGGCGCCTCCAACCATGTCGGCCGGCCCATGGCGCTTGAACTTCTGCTGGCCGGTTGCACTGTGACCATTTGCCACCGCTTTACCCAGGATCTGTCTGAACAGGTCGCACGCGCTGACATTCTGGTGGTGGCCGTTGGCAAGCCGGGCCTGGTAAATGGGCGCTGGATAAAGCCTGGCGCTGTTGTGATTGATATCGGAATCAACCGCTTGGCGGACGGTCGACTTGTCGGGGATGTGGAATTCGATATTGCCAAGGAACGGGCCAGCTGGATCACGCCGGTTCCGGGTGGGGTTGGGCCGATGACAGTGGCGACCCTGCTACTGAACACGCTCGAAGCGTCGGACGTGCGTCTGCACAACACATAACGGCGGGCATGCCCCTCACTAGGGGGCATGCCCGTACCGCATAATGCAATTTTACTTCTTGGCCGGGGCCGGGGCAGCAGCCGGGGCCGGGGCAGCAGCGGGCGCTTCAGCTGCAGCCGGGGCCGGGGCAGCAGCCGGGGCCGGGGCAGCAGCCGGGGCCGGGGCAGCAGCCGGGGCCGGGGCCTGCTTCTGCTGGCAACCAATAAGCGCAGCAAGGACGGCGGACAGAACCAAAATCTTCTTCATGTTTATTCTCCGAGAGGGTATGTATGCGGGCACAATGCCCGGCGCGGTATTATACATGGACAAAATGCGCTGCCTAGCAGCTGCAGAGTGAAAATATTCACTCTGCAGCTGCCTGTCGCAGACTGAAGCAATACTCCCTGCCACCCCTCGCCAAGGCACAAGACGGACAGCTATAGTCGGGGCGCGCCGCTTCGTACTCATTCACACAATCCTCATTGATCATGCCTGCAGCCCATTCAAACGATTGTCACAAACCGTTTGTCCAGCAGCTCGTGATCGACATGACCAATTTCTATACGGAGGGGGTCGGCCGCGAAGGCGTCAACCGCACCGCCGGCGCCGGTCTGCTCTACGGCATCAACCCGCTCGACCAGCCTTCGGTGGAAATTGGCAAACGCCTCGCCATCGACTATCTGCGCGGCGCAGCGCGCTAGCATCGTTTCCAATATGTGGCCATGGCACAACCTGGGGCGAATATTCAGGCCGCAGCCTGCCATACCCGATATTCTCTGGCAGGAAGCGCTCATGCGCCTGCCCTATTGTCAGATGCTGGATTCAGACGCACAGACAAAACTGCACGTACTGGTACTGCGATTTCTGCGCGCCAAAACCTTCGAGGGCGCTGCCGGCCTGCGCGTCACCGACGCGATGCGGGTGCACGTGGCGCTTCAGGCCTGCCTGCTGATTCTGAATCTTGATTTTGACTATTACACTGGTTGGCATGCAGTCGTTCTCTATCCGGGTGATTTCCGCGTGTCGAAAGAACTTGTGGACGAAGCCGGGGTGGTGCACCACTGGAACGAAGCGCTGTCCGGTGAATCCTGGCAGCAGGGACCGGTGATTCTCTCCTGGGATGCGGCCTCTGCACCGTCACATGGACACACGAACATCGTACTGCACGAGTTTGCCCATAAACTCGATATGCGCGACGGCCATGCCGATGGTTGCCCGCCGCTCCCCCCGGGATTGTCCCGCGCGGCCTGGGCACACGATTTCCAAACCGCCTACGCGGCACTATGCGCCGCACTCGATCACAACGAACCCGTACGCATCGATGACTATGCCAGCGAAAGCCCAGCAGAGTTCTTCGCCGTGTTGAGCGAGGCCTTCTTCCTCACCCCCGCAGTTGTACAAGCTGAATTTCCTGCGGTCTATCGACAACTCGCTGCCTTCTATCGCCAGGACCCGCTAGCCCTGCTGGCCGAGGAAACGAGTGGGCGATAGATCTCACCGTAACTGCCACCCGCACTCGGATAGAGGAAGCCCTTAGCCCACCCCTCTCCCGCAGACGCGGAAGAGGTGGAGTTGGTGAAAATCTATTGTATGGTTTGCCGATGATTCCGCTGCGCGACGACAACCCCACCACCCTCAAACCGGTAATCACCGTCGGGCTGATCGCGCTCTGCACATTGGCGTTCTTCTGGCAGTTGAGCCTCGGCGTGCGCGCCGAAGCAATGATTCAGGCACTCGGCGCCGTGCCGGCCACCTTGTTCGGCAAACAACCCCTACCCCCGGAACTCGCGCCGCTACCGGCCGCGCTGACCGTCGTCACTTCGATGTTCCTGCACGGCGGCTGGATGCATCTGATCGGCAATATGCTCTACCTGTGGATCTTCGGGAACAACGTGGAAGACGCCATGGGCCATGCGCGCTTTGTTGTCTTTTATTTACTGTGCGGCGTGGCCGCGGTATTGGCGCAGGCCGTGCCGGCGCCGAGCTCGACCATTCCGATGATCGGGGCCAGTGGGGCCATCTCCGGCGTGCTGGGTGCCTATTTGCTGCTCTATCCACACGCGCGCGTGCTGGTGCTGATCCCGCTCGGCTACTTTTCACGCATGATGTACCTGCCGGCGATGGTGGTTCTGGGCTTCTGGTTTCTACTGCAACTGCTGAGCACCGTGCTGGCCGACCCGAATCAGCCGGGCATCGCCTTCGGCGCACATGCCGGCGGCTTTGTTGCCGGCATGCTCCTCATCCCGTTGTTCAAGCGCCGCGCGGTGCGCCTGTTTCGTCCGCGCCCGCTGCCGTAGGGAAATATTTTTCACGTAAATAGGGCAACAGCCAGTCGCGTAACCGTTGCCGCATGTCAGGATCGAGATGACGGAAAGAACGGACCTCGCCGCGGCAATCCGCGGCACCGCAGTGGCAGGCAAAACCCGGAAATTCAGCCTCGTCGATCGCGGTACTGTAATCCCAAGTGATCTCTTCCTCCGCTCCGATATCGCGGCGCGCCACCAGTACGAGACCAACGCGAAAACCGGCATTCGGATCACAGGAGTGGTTCACGTAATCATCCGCCTTGCCGGATGCACCCAAGTACAGATCGGTACCGACCTGCAGGTGATAATCGTCCTCACGCACTTCAGCGCGTTGCAGCAGCGGCCCCGTGAAGGTGACAATGGCTTCACCGGCAGGTATCGGCTCACGCGCGAACACGCCCCGGCCATGCTGCAAACTGGATTTGATATAAATCTTCATGCCGCATCTCTATACAAAATTTCCGTCTGAGTGTAAAACGGAAAGCTCGTAAAACCCATCACTGGTTTCCTGATCCGTGCACAGGTTCCGATTTCCAGCAATGCTGGCCGTACTCCTGTTTCTCGGCATGCATACCGCTACGGCCGCTGAAACACCTGCCAAGCCAGACGGGGCGCGCCTGTATGCGCAGCGTTGCTCCGCCTGCCATGGCGCCGAAGGCCACGGTGGCGTCGGCGTACCACTGGCCCTGCCCGCCTTTCTATCCAGCGTCGACGACAGCTACCTGCGCAAGACTGTAGGCCTTGGCCGCCCGGGGCGTGTCATGCCGGCCTTCACCCAACTCACGGATGCCGAGGTGGAGGCCATTATTGCCTATATCCGCCGCTGGCCTGGGCAGAAACCTCCCAAGACAGCCCCGCACGACCGGATTGCTGGCAATACTGTGCACGGCAAGGCGCTCTATGAACGTTACTGTACCGCCTGCCATGGAGCCCACGGCGAAGGCGGGCACGGTACCGGCGTTACCCTGTCTCGACCACGCAGCGCGCCGATCCTGGCCCCGGCCCTTAATAACCCTGGCTTCCTGGCAGCCGCCTCCGACACCCTGATCAAAACGACGCTCCTGAATGGTCGCGAAGGCACGCCGATGCGTTCATTCCTGAAACAAGGCCTCAAGGAACGCGACATCAACGATATCGTAGCCTACGTGCGTGCCTTCGAGCAGCTGCCGCCACCGCCCGGTGCGCACGTCCTGGAGAGCGAATCGCCAGTACTGGTGCGGGAATCACCCTACACAGTTGATGAAACGATTGAGAAGGTCAAAACCGCGGTCGGCGCGGCCAACATGCGCCTGATCCGCATACAGACACTCGATCAGGGCTTTGTGGAAGAAGGCAAAGAAAACCATCAGCAGACGATCGTGTATTCCTGTGACTTTGCCTTCCTCAATGAGGCGCTCAAGGTAGACCCGCGCGTCGGCCTGTTCCTGCCCTGCCGCGTCACCATCGTGCAACAAGCCAACAAGGTGCTGGTCATGAGCATCAATCCCAAGCGCCTGAGCCGCATCTTTAACAACGCCGAACTCAATGGCTTATGCGAGCAGATGTACCAGGTATACGTGAACATCCTCGAGGAGAGCGTCCTGTGAGTTGGTTGCGCCTGCTTATCCTAGTCCTGCTGCTTGGCCTGTGCCACGGCGTGGCAGCAGAGGAATTACTGATGGCGCGAATTGCCCGGCCGTTTCCGGAGGCGATGAATAACCTGCAGGAAGCAATACGCGCGAAGGGTTATGTGATCTCACGGGTGCAGCGCGTGGACGTGGGACTGACATCCAGCGGTTTCCAGACTGCCGAGTACCGCATCGTGTTCTTCGGCAAGCAGGCAGAGATTCGCGAGCTGTCCGCGGCCTATCCGGACCTTATTCCCTATCTACCACTCACGATCGTCGTTTTTGCGGAGGGCGATGACACACTGGTACTCACGACCGACCCGCTTAAGCTCGGCGAATTCTTCAACAAACCCGAATTGCTGACACGCTTTGCTATCTGGGAAAAAGACGTGCGTGCAATATTCGATACGGTCACACAAGCACCCTAGGCCAGCAAACTGAACTGCGCGGCATCCTGCTGTTCAGGATCCAGTGCCGGAACGCAATCGGATACTTGGTTCGCTTGGCAGGCTTGGCTCGCTGGTTTCGCTGACCTTGCGCCGGGACGCCTGCATGCGCGCAGAGGTCTCGGTAAGCAAGCGCAGTCCCTCAGCAGCGAGATAGGTGACGACGATCACCAGAATTGCACTCAGCACCCCACCCACCATGAATTCGATACCACCCATGAAGGTGGTGTCACCGAACAGCGGCAAAAAATTTGGAGGCGGGCTGAGAATGCTGCCGATGCCTTTGCCGGTAAACCAGACGTAAATCCCGCCACCTACCGCGACCAGACTGATAAACGCCGCTATCGCTTCGCCTGCGGCACGCACCAAGATCTCTGCCAGGGGAAACATATTGAATTCACCACCCGGCAGGGCATCGATGTTCCGGGCACGGATAAACAGACCATGCACCACGGCATAGATCGCGAGCACGAAAAATATCTGAAAGACAATGCCGCCAAGAATGCCGCTCGCAGGCAGATCGAAAATAACCTTGCCCGCCTTGAAAAAGGTGACCAGAGAAAACGGCACGAGCAGCGTAGCCAGGACGCGCAGCGTGATGGCCAGCATGCGATTGAGCTGGCGCGGCTCGTTGAGCCAATCAAGTACGATTTGCATAAAAAAATAATTCTCCATCAATGGCTCCTCAAACTTCATCTTCCTGAAAACAGGTTTCCGATTCAACTGTTGTAAGCAGCAATAGGGTGAAGCCAGGACGGGCGTCCTGCATCATTTTTCCGACGGACGGCAGTCGTCTGCCGACTCTGGCTCCCACAAGACCCGTCAGGAGGCAGCTTAACATCCATCAGCGGATCGGAGAGAATAACAAAATGCGCCAATACCTCGATCTCATGCAACATGTTCTCGCCCACGGCACCCACAAAGGCGATCGAACCGGGACCGGTACCCAAAGTGTTTTTGGCTATCAGATGCGCTTCAAACTCGAGCATGGTTTTCCCCTGCTTACCACCAAGAAAGTGCATCTCCGGTCCATCATCCATGAACTCCTGTGGTTTCTGCGCGGCGACACCAATATCCAATATCTACGCGAAAACGCCGTAACCATCTGGGATGAATGGGCGGATGCCAACGGAGATCTCGGACCAGTGTATGGTTCGCAGTGGCGCAGCTGGCCGACCGCCGACGGCCGACACATCGACCAGATCAGCGAGGTGGCACGTGAAATCCGTGAAAACCCGAATTCGCGGCGCTTGATCGTGAGCGCCTGGAATGTAGGCGAAATCGAACGTATGGCACTACCGCCGTGCCACGCCTTCTTTCAATTTTATGTTGCGGATGGTCGGCTCTCCTGTCAGCTCTACCAACGCAGCGCCGACATCTTTCTCGGCGTTCCGTTCAACATCGCCTCCTATGCTCTGCTTACCCTGATGATGGCGCAGGTCACCGGCCTTGCACCCGGGGACTTCATTCACACATTGGGTGATGCGCACCTTTACAGTAACCACATCGAACAGGCGCGTACGCAGTTGGGCCGCACGCCGCGACCGTTACCGATCCTGCGCCTCAATCCAGCAGTGCACTCGATCTTCGATTTTCGCTTTGAAGATTTTGAATTACTGAACTACGAACCGCACCCGGTCATCAAAGCACCGGTCGCGGTATGACCGCCAAGGATGGCGGAAATACCGGAAACGCAGGAGCAGTTTCCGGTGCGACCGCCATGGATGGCGGAAGTGCTGGAAACGCAGGAGCAGTTCCCAGCGCGACCGTGGCGCGGCCATGCATTGCGCTCATCTGGGCCATGGCGCGCAATCGCGTGATTGGCCGAGGCAACGCGCTTCCCTGGCGTCTACCCGTGGACATGCAGCATTTCCGTGAATTGACCAGTGGTCACCCTGTGCTCATGGGCCGCAAAACATTCGAGTCACTCGGCCGTCCACTTCCACACCGCACCAATATCGTGATCAGCTCCGACCCTGGCTACGCACCGCCAGGCTGTCTTGTCGCCCACTCACTGGATGAGGCGCTGGCGCTGGCGCTGCCACATGTGCCGCCGCACGATCCACAGATCTTCGTGATTGGTGGCGCGCAACTCTATGCCCAGATGCTGCCTCGTGCCGATCGCCTATATGTGACGTTGGTCGAGGCTGAGGTTGAGGGTGATGCCTGGTTTCCGCAATTTGACTTGGCGGCCTGGCGTGAGACGCAACGCACAGCGCACCCAAGCGATGAAAAAAATGCTTACCCCTGCGTCTTCCTCACACTCGAGCGAAAACCTCCCCAGCGCTGACGACCGGGGAATTCTATTGCATGCAGGAATAACTGATGTCTTAAGCAGCGATCTGGGCCGCGAGATTCCGGGCCTGCTGTTTCTGACTATCGTTGCCTTCGGCTATGACCTCGTCGAGGATACTGCGCGCGCCCTCGGTGTCACCCATGTCGATATAGGCCTTGGCAAGATCGAGCTTCGTGGCCGTCTCGTCCCAGCCGGGTGGACTCCCTTCTGCCGCTGCACCCGCTGAGGCGGTATCGAGTTCAGCGACGGAATCCCCCATACCGCCGAACGAAAACTCGGTGTCAGCGCTACGTGCTAGGCTAGTGTCGGATGTGGAAAAATCCAATTCAGTCGCCGCCATGTCTGGCGCGTTAAAGTCGATGAGATTGGATGACGTCTCTGGTGCTTCTGGCGTACCGATATTGAAGTCCATATCGAAACTGGAAGCGCTGTCCGCGGCAGTAGCAGGAGCCGTACCCGTGTCCAGATCGAACGACATATCAAATGCCGGCTCCGCGGGTGCTTCGCTGGCTTTTGATGGTTTCGCTTCAAAATCCAGATTGAAATCGACACTCGCGGGTGCTGCGGCAGCGCCTTGGTTCATCTCCAATCCCTGCGTCGAAAGCATGGATTCAAACTCGCTGCCGCCGCGCGGCGCAGCGGGCGCTTCTGGCTCGCTGACCACCATTGTGGATGGTCCAGCGGCGCTGCGTGCCTCCGGCTTGCCGCCCCGGAACATGGGATTGGCGGGGCTCAGTTTCTGGCCCATCTCTTCGACCTTATCCCAGACCTTGCCACCCTTACCCTCGAGTGCAGCATAAAGTTCTTCAGCCAGCGTCTCGAATGCGGCAACATCGTTGCGCTGGAAATAAATCTCGAGCAGTTTGCCCTTGAGTTCCTGACGCGCGGGATCCTTGACAATAGCATCCTTGAGAATCTCTTCGGCCTGCTCATCGCGTCCATAGGCGAGATACACTTCAGCCTCGGCGATCGGATCGACCTCATCGGTATGGATATTTCCCATGCCCCCCTGACTGAAATCGCTCAGGAACGAAGTATCGCTGGCCGCCACCTGTCCGCTCGTATCGGAAAGGCTGGCCTCGCTGGAGAGGCTACTACTACTCAGGATGCTTTCCGTGAACTCACGCGATGCGCGGCGACGCCGATAGGCATACATTCCACCCATACCAGCGGTGAGAACACCGAGGGCGCCGAGCAGCGTCAGGGTCAGCGGATTATCACTCAGGCTGGCAATGAAGCTCTCAAGAAAGCCTTCTCCCGGTGGGGCCGGCGCGGGCGCCGGCTTTGCCCCGACAGCCGGCTTCTTGGGGGGAACGGCTTCGGCAACAGGCTTCGCCGCCTGGGCGGCCTTGGCGGCATCCGCTGCAGCTTTATCTTGGGCAGCTTTATCTTGGGCAGCTTTCTCCTGTACGGCCTTTTCGGCTGCTAACTTGGCTTCGGCTGCTAACTTGGCTTCGGCCGCCTGCTTCTGGGACAACGCCAGATCCTTGTTCTCCAGATCAACCAGGCGTTCGGTATTCTTGACCTGTTCCTGCAGCTTGCCGACACGCTCGCGCATGTCCTTGTTCTGCATCTGCTTGGATTCGATGGCCTCCTCCAGGGTGGCCACGCGTTCGGTCAGAGCACGCTGTTCCTTGCCGGCATCCTTTTTGGTTTCGACACCCGGTGTTTTCGTGGTTTCTTCCGTCGATTCCTGATCGAGGTTAGCGCGTACAATTTTGAGCAGATCGACCGGCACAGCCTTGCCGGTCGCCGGTTTCTCCTTACCTGCCTTTCCGGCCTTGGTCGCTTTCTCGGATTTTTTGGTTTCCGCTTTCTTTGGCTCGGTTGCCGTCTTGGGTGTTTCCGTCTCGGCGACTGCCACGGCTCGGGTCGCACCCGCGAGCTTCAATTTATACTCCTGCCAGGCATCGTACTGTGCCCGGAATTCCTTCGCGGCTTGGGCCTTGGGAATTGCGGCGATGGTGTCTCGTTCCGGTACATTGAGAATTTTCCCGGTCTTGAGATTGTTCACGTTGTTCCCAAAGAACGCCGATGGGTTGGCCCGCAGCAATGCAAGCATCACTTGCTGGGAAGTGAGTTCCCTATCGGGGCTGACTTTGCTCGCCACAATACTCAGCGTCTCGCCCGGCTTGACCGGACCATACTCGTGTGTCGCCGCCGAAACACCAGCCATAGCAGGTACCTCGGCCACTGGCGCGGAGGCAACTCCGCTGACGACGGCCGGCGCCGGCTCTGTTCCCGTAATGGCAGCCGATGGCGTTATGGGTTCAACCATCGCGGATGTTTCGGCCGGCTCCACAGAAGACTCGCCCCGCGAGGACGCTGCGCCTTGTGCTGCGGGAACGGCAGCCTGAATTTCCGGAACTGCGGCAGGTTCGATTTCAGTGGGCTGGACCTTCTCGGGCGCTGCTGACTGTGCTTGCGCTTCGGAAGCTGTACCGATAGGAGGCAGCTCTTCAGTCGGCGCGGCAGCCGCCAGCGGTGGAACCTCCGCTACCGATGGAACCTCGACCATTGGAACAGCTTCAGGGGTGCTGGTCGCCGGAACATCGACCTCTGCCGCTGCACCCGCAACCCATTGCGGCGGGTCGAGGAGCGCACTGTATTCTCGGATCAGGTGTCCTCCGTTCCAGTCCACCTGAATCAGAAAATGCAAAAATGGCTCACGTATCGGGTTATAGGTAGAAAGCTGTAGATAATACTGTCCGTTGGCTTGCTGTTTGACTGTATAGGTGATGTCGAACAGCAGGGCAATTCGTTCAACACCGGCGATGTCGAAATCGGCACGCGAGGCGAGTGCGGCCTTGAGCGTTTTGATTTCAAGCGCGGTCGGCGCAATGAGTTCGATCTGGCCATTAAACGGTTCGTCCAGACCGGATTTGACGGTAAGACGCCCCAAGCCGAGAGCCTGAGCCGCGATCGGTGTCGCGACCAGCGCCAGCGTGATTAGAAGACGCAGTATCAGGCGGATACCCGCATACGCTTGATGCATCAGCCTCGTTCCCCCATTATCGTCCTGTGGCACTTTTAATATAGGCTTTAATTACTTGGAGTTATGGAACTATAGTAGTAATAATCTTTACGAAGCACAAGTAACTGTAGCTTACAAATAATCTTTTACCAATAGTTCCCCAATCTGGACGGCATTTTTAGCCGACCCCTTGCGGGCGTTGTCTGCGACCACCCACATATTAAGACCCTGCACAGAGGAAATGTCCTGGCGGATGCGACCCACATAGACAGAATCCGTGCCGACGGCCCCGATGGGTGTTGGAAAATCGCCCGGTTTGCGTCCGTCCATGACCACCACTCCCGGGGCCTTTTCCAGCAGGCGCCGCGCACCGGCGGGGTCAAGCGGGCGGGAAGTTTCGATGTGCAGCACGGTGCAGTAACCAAAGAACACCGGCATCAGGAATGCCGTCGGGTTTACCTGGATCGCGTCATTCGCCAATATCCGGCGTGTCGCCCAAACAATCTCCATCTCATTTTCTGTATAGCCGTTGTCCAGCACGACATCAATGCGCGGCAGGCAGTTAAACGCGATCTGGCGTGGGAAGATTTCCGGCTCGATAGACTGTCCATTCAGGAGTGCGGCAGTCTGGCCGGCCAGTTCTTCAATGGCTGCCTTGCCGCGCCCGGATACTGCCTCCCCGCTACAGACCTGAATACGTTGAATGCCGACCGCATCATAGAGGGGCTTGAGGGTCACCAACATCTGTATGGTGGCGGGGTCGGGGCTGGCGATGATCCGCCGATCTGCATACGCGGCGATCGCCTGCGGATTCACTTCCGGGATGACTAACGGAACATCTGGTTCGTAACGAAATGCTGCACTGCAGTCAATGGCGACACAACCGGCGACGACGGCACGCGGCACATGCTCCCTGGACACGGCACCCGGGACGGCAAAAAAAGCGACCTGCGCCCGGGAAAAGTCGAAGCCGCCGAGTTCTTCGATGCGGTAATGCCGGCCCTTGAATTCCAGGCTGCCGCCTGCCGAACGCGCACTGGCCAGCAGATATAGTTCGCCCACCGGAAACCCGCGTTCTTCGAGGATGGCGAGCAGGGCTTCGCCGACAATTCCGGTCGCACCGACGATGGCCACATCACAGCTAGTGCTCATGGGAATACCTCGGGAGCAAAGAAATCACAAGTAACTCATGGCCGCCAGTTAACCATTGGCGGCCATCGATGCGGAACAAAAAAGAACGGCGCTCAGCCCTCGAGCAGGATGCGCAACATGCGGCGCAGCGGCTCGGCCGCACCCCACAACAGCTGATCGCCGCAGGTGAATGCGGTCAGGTACTCGGGCCCCATGTTGAGCTTACGCAGACGGCCGACGGGAACAGTCAGCGTGCCGGTAACGGCCGCCGGTGTAAGTTCGCGCATCGAAATATCGCGGTCGTTCGGCACCACCTTGGCCCATTGATTGGCCGAAGCCAGCATGGCGTGGATTTCATCGAGCGGCACATTCTTGGTGAGCTTGATCGTGAGCGCCTGGCTGTGGCAGCGCATGGCGCCGATGCGCACGCACAGGCCATCGATCGGAATGGGCTTGGCTTCGCGGCCAAGGATCTTATTGGTCTCGGCCTGACCCTTCCATTCTTCCTTCGACTGGCCGCTGTCGAGCTGTTTGTCGATCCAGGGAATCAGTGATCCGGCGAGCGGTACGCCAAAATTCTGCTTGGGAAAACTGGCCGAGCGGATGGTGTCGGCCACGGTCTTGTCGATATCGAGAATGGCCGAGGCCGGATCGTCGAGCTTCGTCTTCACCGAGGCGTGAATGGCACCCATCTGGCTTATCAGCTCGCGCATGTTCTGCGCGCCGGCGCCCGAGGCGGCCTGATAGGTCATGGAGGTCATCCACTCGATGAGCCCCTCCTGGAACAGCCCGCCGAGACCGATGAGCATGAGGCTCACCGTGCAGTTGCCGCCGATGTAGTTTTTCACGCCGGCCTTGATGCCATTTTTGATGACATCCAAGTTGACCGGGTCGAGGATGACAATCGCATCCTTGTCCATGCGCAGGGTCGAGGCGGCATCGACCCAGTAGCCCTTCCAGCCGGCGGCACGCAGCTTCGGAAAGATCTCGCTCGTGTAGTCGCCGCCCTGGCAGGTGATGATGATGTCCATCGCCTTCAGCGCATCGATGCTTTTGGCGTCCTTGAGCGGCGGCACGTCCTTGCCTATGGCCGGACCCTTGCCGCCTGCGTTCGATGTGGTGAAGAACACCGGATCGATGTGATCGAAATCCCGCTCTTCCTGCATGCGGCCCATGAGCACCGAACCCACCATGCCGCGCCAACCGACCAGGCCAACCCGCTTCATTTCCCTTACCTCAACGATTCTGAATTCGTTAGTTTACAGCGCCGCCACCACGGCGTCGCCCATCTGGACCGTGCCGACCTTGCGCATGCCATCGGTATAGATGTCAGCGGTACGCAGCCCCTGATCGAGCACCCTGGACACTGCCTTTTCGACGCGCGCGGCCAGGGCCGGCTCGTTCAGGGTGTAGCGCAGCAGCATCGCGACCGACAGGATCGTGGCCAACGGATTGGCGATGCCCTGGCCGGCGATGTCCGGCGCCGAACCGTGAATCGGCTCGTACATGCCCTTGTTGGCACTATCCAGCGAGGCCGACGGCAGCATGCCGATGGAACCAGTGAGCATGGCCGCCTCGTCCGACAGGATATCGCCGAAAATATTGCCGGTGACAATCACGTCGAACTGCTTGGGGGCACGCACCAGCTGCATGGCGGCGTTGTCCACATACATATGGCTGAGTGCCACATCCGGATAATCCTTCGCTACCTGAATCACCACCTCACGCCACAGGCCTGAGGCTTCGAGTACATTCGCCTTCTCGACCGAGCAGAGCTTCTTGCTGCGCTTGCGCGCCGCCTCAAAGCCGACGCGCGCCACCCGCTCCACTTCGTGCTCGGCGTATTTCATGGTGTTATAACCCTCGCGCTCGCCATTCGGCAGGGTGCGCACACCGCGCGGCTCGCCGAAATAGATATCGCCAGTCAGCTCGCGCACGATCAGCAGATCCAGCCCGGCAACGATCTCGGGCTTCAAGGACGATGCCGCGGCCAACTGTGGATAGAGGATCGCCGGACGCAGGTTGGCGAATAGTTGCAGCTCGGCGCGCAAGCCAAGCAACGCCTTCTCCGGTCGCAACTCGCGCGGCAGGGTATCGTATTGTGTTCCACCTACGGCACCGAGCAGCACCGCATCCGCCTGCTTGGCGAGCTTCAGCGTCGACTCGGGCAATGGGTGTTTGTATTGGTCGTAGGCCGCGCCCCCGACCGGGGCGGCTTCCATTTCGACCTTGAGGCCGAAGTCCTGGCGCAACCGTTCCAACACCTTCACCGCGGCGGCGGTTACTTCTGGGCCAATGCCGTCACCCGGCAATACTGCAATCTTGGTTGTCATCTCAGATTCTCACTTGGAAAATAGCCACGGTGCTTCCTGCCGGCGCCGCTCTTCATAGGCCTTGATCTCCGCGACATGCTGGAGCGTCAAGCCGATATCGTCGAGCCCATTCATCAGGCAGTGCCGGCGAAAGGCGTCGATCTCGAATTTGAACATCTTGCCTGCCGGAGTGGTCACCGTCTGCGCCGCGAGGTCCACGGTGAGCTTGTAACCCGGCGTGGCCACGCACTCCTTGAACAACTGATCCAGCGCGTCGCGCTCCAGCACAATCGGCAGCAGGCCGTTCTTAAAGCTGTTGTTATAGAAAATGTCTGCATAGCTCGGCGCGATAATCGCCCGGAAGCCGTAATCCACCAGCGCCCACGGCGCGTGCTCCCGCGACGAGCCGCAGCCGAAGTTGTCGCGCGCCAGCAGAATCTGCGCACCCTGATAGCGCGTCTGGTTGAGCACGAAGTCCGGATTGATGCGGCGCTTACTGTGGTCCATGCCCGGCTCGCCCGGATCAAGATAGCGCCAGTCGTCAAACAGGGTCGGCCCGAAGCCGGTGCGCTTGATGGACTTCAGGTACTGCTTCGGGATGATGGCGTCGGTATCGACATTGGCGCGATCGAGCGGCGCTACCAATCCAGTCAATTTTTCGAACTTTTGCATAGGTTATCCTCTGGAAATTACGCGGAGAGCGCAGAGGCGCAGAGTCCGCAAAGATTGATTCATCAAAAACTCTGCGTCCTCTGCGCCTCTGCGCCTCTGCGTTCTTTGCGCCTAATGCCAATCTCTGACATCGACAAAATGCCCGGCAATCGCCGCCGCCGCGGCCATGGCCGGACTAACCAGATGGGTGCGGCCACCGGCGCCCTGGCGACCTTCGAAGTTACGATTCGAGGTCGAGGCGCAGCGCTCACCCGGCTCCAGCCGGTCGGCGTTCATGGCGAGACACATCGAGCAGCCGGGTTCGCGCCATTCAAAACCCGCGTCTTTGAATATCTTGTCGAGACCTTCCTGCTCGGCCTGGGTCTTCACCAGGCCCGAGCCCGGCACGACCATCGCGAGCTTGATGTTCTTCGCCACTTTCTTGCCTTTCGCCACGACCGCCGCCGCGCGCAGGTCTTCGATGCGCGAGTTGGTGCAGGAGCCGATGAACACCTTATCGAGGGCGATATCGCGGATCGGTGTACCCGGCTTGAGTCCCATGTACGCAAGTGCCTGCCGGTAACCGGTGCGTTTAACTGAGTCCGCTTCCTTGTCGGGATCCGGCACCACACCGTCCACAGCTGCCACCATCTCGGGAGAAGTGCCCCAGCTCACCTGTGGTTTGATCTCCGCGGCGCTCAACACCACTTCCTTGTCGAACTTCGCATCCGCATCACTCTTGAGTACACGCCACGCCTGCACCGCTTTATCCCACAACTCGCCCTTCGGCGCATACGGACGACCGCGGAAATAGTCGATGGTCTTGTCGTCGACCGCGATCATGCCGGCGCGCGCGCCAGCCTCGATGGCCATGTTGCACACCGTCATGCGACCTTCCACGGAAAGCTGCCCGATGGCCGTGCCGGCGAACTCGATGGCCGAACCGTTCCCCCCAGCCGTGCCGATTCGCCCAATAACCGCGAGCACGATGTCCTTGGCGGTAACGCCCGGCGGAATGTCGCCGTCCACGCGCACGCGCATGTTCTTCGACTTTTTCTGGATCAGGCACTGGGTGGCAAGCGCATGCTCCACCTCGGAGGTACCGATTCCGAAGGCGAGCGCGCCGAACGCGCCGTGCGTCGAGGTGTGCGAGTCGCCGCACACCACCGTCATGCCCGGTAAGGTCGCACCCTGCTCCGGGCCGATCACGTGCACAATTCCCTGGCGCGGGTCGTTCATGCGGAACTCAGTGATGCCGAAGTCCTGGCAATTCTGATCCAGCGTTTCGACTTGCAGGCGCGACACTGGATCGGCGATGCCCTGTGCCCGGTGGGTGGTCGGCACGTTGTGGTCGGCGGTGGCGAGATTTGCGTCCACCCGCCACAGCTTGCGACCGGCGAGTCGCAGCCCCTCGAAGGCCTGCGGGCTCGTGACCTCATGCACCAGATGGCGGTCGATATAGAGCAGGCAGGTGCCGTCTTCATTCTGGCGCACCACGTGCGCGTCCCAGAGTTTGTCGTACAGTGTTTTCCCGGCCATGGCGTTTCAGGGTTCCCGAAGAATTGCGTAAATCCTAGGCAAGGTTTATAAATAACACAAATTCATCTTTCGCATGCAATGGATTCCACATAGTCATGGACATCGCCGCCCTCCAGGCGTTCCTCGCCGTGGCCGAAACGAACTCGTTTTCGCGTGCCGCCGAGCGCATTTTTCTGACCCAGCCGGCCATCAGCAAGCGCATCGCCGCGCTCGAAGCAAGTCTCGGCGCACGCCTGTTTGATCGCATCGGGCGCACCATCCAGCTCACACCCGCCGGCCAGGCGCTGCTCACCCGCTCACGCGCGATCCTGCGCGAACTCGATGACGTGAAACGCTCTATCGCCAATCTGGCCGGCGCGATCACGGGCGAACTCTCACTCGCGACCAGTCATCATATCGGTTTGCATCGGCTCCCGGGCCCACTCAAGCAGTTCCACGAGACCTACCCCGGCGTGCGCCTCGACCTGCGTTTCATGGATTCGGAAAAGGCCTGCCGCGCGGTGGCACAGGGCGAGATTGAGCTGGCCATTGTCACCCTTCCCCCGCTGGTGAACACGCCGCTGCAAGCCATGAAGATCTGGGACGACCCGCTCGATATCGTGGTGAGTCGTTCGCACCCGCTAGCCGGAGCTGCGCCCGCTACGCCCAAGGTGTTGCTCGATTATCCGGCGATCCTGCCCGGCCCCGGCACCTACACGCGCGAGATCATCCTGAAAGCCCTCGGCCCGTGGCGCGACAGGATCAGCGTGGGCATGGCGACGAATTATCTGGAAGTGCTGAAGATGCTTGCCTCCATCGGCCTCGGCTGGAGCGCGCTGCCGCGCACCATGATTGACGAATCGTTGAGCGTGGTTCAGATTAGAAAAATGAAACTCGAACGCAGCCTCGGCATTGTCACCCACGCCGCACGCACCCTCTCGAACGCCGCGCAGGCGATGATTCACGCCGTGCAGAAATCCGCATGACCTTCCGCGAACTCATCGAACAGCTGGCAAAGCGTATCGGGCAGCATCAGTTGCCGGTGAATACATCAGCCAGCGAACTGCGCGGCTTCATCGACTCCGGCGCCGTGCACTATGAGCTGGTCACGCAGGTCGTGACCGCCATCTACACGGGCAACCGCTGCCGGCGCCTCGCCGATCCGGTAACGCGCGACGCTACCTTTGAGTCGATTGAGCCGATCCGGCTGGCAGTGCTGCGCTCGCCGAAGACCGACGTGGATGCCTACGCACTTATGGAGAGCATCTGCTTCGAGGTGGCGCGCATTTTCAACACGACCCAGCCTTTCGTTTCGCCCGCCATGGGTCCGGAAACGGCTGGTGGACAGCTTGTTGCCTTTCGCCGGCGCCTCAGGATTTCTTGAGGCGCAACGCGACCACGAAGGCGAGCACCGCGGCCCCGGCCGCAATCGCAAACGTCGGTCCCGGTCCAAGCGTTGCCCAGGTGTGGCCACTGTAATAACTCCCGATTGCCCCGCCCACCCCGAACGCCACCGTGCTGTAGACTGCCTGACCGCGGTGCTGGTGTTTGCCAACAAAGAACTTATACACCATCTGCATGCCGGCGGCGTGGAAGGTGCCAAAGCTTGCAGCGTGCAGTGTTTGCGCCAGAATCAGCCAAGCCAGGCTGTCCGGGAAGTAACCGATCATCAACCAACGTCCAGCCGCGAGCGCAAAGCTCGCCATGAGCACGGTGCGCAGACCAACCCGTTTCAAAATGCGCGGCATGAGCAGGAACACACCGATCTCGCACACCACCGCGTAGGCCCAGAGCAGGCCGATCACGGTCTTGGTATAACCGTGACCTTCGAGATAGATGGAGTAGAAGGTGTAGTACGGCCCATGGCTCACCTGCATCAGCAAACAGGCGAACAGAAACGCCAGAATCTCCGGTCGCAGCACGACCTGCATGAACGGCCCGGCATGTTCCATATGCCCGGCCATCTCCGACTCCGGCAGCGTCAGGCTGTACAGCCAGATGCCGGCCATGAGCGCGATCAGCGCCGGCAGAATCCACCACGGCCCGGCCGCATCCAGCACCGGCCCGAGCGCCGTGACGCTGGCGATGAAACCGAGCGAGCCCCACAGGCGCACCTGCCCGTAGGCGCCGGGCCTGTGGCGCGTGTGGTGCATCACCTGCACCTCGATCAAAGGCAGCGAGGCATGCCAGAAGAAGCTGAACGCCAGCATCACCAGCGCCAGCCACCAGAAACTCGTGCCGGCAAACACGCCGGCGAATAACAGCACCGTCAGAAACGATGCAACGCGCACCACACGCATGCGATCCTCGCGGTGGTCGGCGATATAGGCCCAGACATTCGGCGCGACGATGCGCGAGAGCATCAGAACCGCCATGAGCGAACCGATATCCACCGGCGTGAAGCCGATCGATTTGAGATACAGGCCCCAGTACGGCACGAGCGCGCCGAGCACCGAGAAATAGAAGAAGTAGAAACCGGCGAGGCGCCAGTACGGCATACTCAGTATTGTCCTGTTCAGGGAAGCTCTGATTAGTTTGTCATTCCGGACAGGCGAGCCCGAAAGCAAGCGCGCGCCGGAATCCAGAGTCTTTGGATCACAAAAATATTCGGGATTCTGGTTTGACGAACAGGACGCGGCGGCTTCATCAGCGCGACTAGACAAACACCGCGGGCGAGACGCCAAAGCGCTTCGCCAGATGCTTGATCTGCCTGGTATTCAGGTCGCGCTTGCCCGCCAGCACCTCGGAAACCACCCCTTGGCTGCCGATCTCCGTCAGATCGGACTGTCGCAGGCCACTCTGCTGCATCAGAAACCTGAGCACCGCGGCCGGCTTGGCCTCGGGAATCCGAACATGCTCCATCTCGTATTTCTCGATAAAGACGCTGAGCGCATCGGCCAACTCCGCCAACGGGTGCTTTTCGTTCTCGCCGATCTCGTCGAGGATCGCATCCAGCAGCGTGGATGCGCGGGCGTAGTCCTTCTTCGTGCGCAGCGTGCCGAGCGGTACCACGGCCCGCAGCCGGCGGTACTCTTGGGCCACTTCCTTCATCTGATAAGCGGTCATACTTACTCCTTCCACCGATCACGGTTGTATTCGGCGTGCGTCAACACCTGCCGGATATAAACTTTCTTGCGGTTGTAATGGATCGCGGCGATCAACCGATACTTGTTACCGCCGATATCGAAAACCGTAAACTTCCCGACCTTGTCCACCGATCCGAACACACGCTTGAGTTCTGCAAACGAACCGAAGTCTGTTCTGGCCATGATGGCATACCAGACAGTCAGCGGCTCCGCAGCATCCCTGTGCCGGGCGGCAAAATCCCGCGGTCGCTTTCGGGTGATGACGTGCACGGACTCAGTGTATATCTCATATTGAGATAGTACAAGGCGGCCCCGGTTTCTTGATTTCCTTGCGGTAGGCATCGGCCAACCGGCGACTGGAAAAGAAGCTCAGTAGTGGCCTCGGCGGGCTGATCTAAGGTGAAAGCGCCGCCGCGATTTCCCTGAAACTGTTCAACCCCGCCTCAAGGTTATCGACAATCTCTAACGCCAGTTCATCCGGTTCCGGCAGGTTGTCCAGATCGGCGAGGCTCTTGTCCTTCAGCCAGAAAATATCCAGGCTGGTTTTGTCGCGCGCAATGATTTGCTCATAGCTGAACTTGCGCCAGCGTCCTTCCGGGTTGCTTTGCTCATTCCACGACTCCTTGCGCTCATGCCGATTGAGCGGGTTGTAGCAGGCAATAAATTCCTGCAAATCCTCGAAGCGCAACGGCTTCTTTTTCAGAGTGTGGTGGATATTCGTGCGGTAATCGTAATACCACACTTCTTTTGTCCACGGCGCTTTGCTGGCTTCACGGTTGTCGAAGAACAAGACATTCGCCTTCACGCCGTTGGCGTAGAAGATGCCAGTGGGCAAGCGCAGGATGGTGTGCAGGTCCGTGGTTTCCAGCAGCTTCTTGCGCACCGTTTCGCCCGCGCCGCCCTCGAACAGCACATTGTCCGGCACCACGACCGCCGCGCGTCCGGTGGTTTTCAGCATGGTGCGGATGTGCTGCACAAAGTTGAGCTGTTTGTTGGATGTGGTCGCCCAGAAATCCTGGCGGTTGTAAGTCAGGTCATCCTTCTCCTGCTCGCCTTCCTCGTTGGTGAAGCTCATCGCGCTCTTCTTGCCGAACGGCGGGTTCGCCAGCACGTAGTCGAAGCGTTTGCCGCTGTCAGCCACCAGCGCGTCGTTCGGCGACACCATGCTCTCGCCGTCGATCTCGCCGATGTTGTGCAGGAACATATTCATCAAGGCCAGGCGGCGCGTGCCGGCGACAATCTCGTTACCGGTAAATGTTTCGTGCTTGAGGAAGGCTTTCTGCGTCTTGTCCAGCTGGTGCGCCGCGACCAGAAAATCATAAGCCGCCAGAAAGAACCCGCCCGTGCCGCAGGCCGGATCGGCAATGGTCTTGCCGGGTTCGGGGCGCACGCATTCCACCATCGCCTTGATCAAGGCACGCGGCGTGAAATATTGCCCCGCGCCGGATTTGGTATCTTCGGCGTTGCGCTCCAGCAAGCCTTCGTAGATGTCGCCCTTCACATCCGCGCCCATCGTCACCCACTGGGTTTCGTTCACCATGTCGATCAGGCGATACAGCTTGGCCGGGTCCTGAATCTTGTTTTGTGACTTGGTGAAGATCTGCCCCAGCATCCCCGGCTTGTTACCCAATTCGCGCAGCAGCGTCACATAATGCACCTCCAGCTCCGCACCGCGTTTGGCCTTCAGGCTTTGCCAGTTGTATTCGGCGGGAATACCCACCTTGCGGTTGTAGGGCGGCTGGCTGTATTCATCCGCCATTTTTAAAAAGATGAGGTAAGTGAGCTGCTCCAGATAATCGCCATAGCCCACCCCGTCGTCGCGCAACGTGGTGCAGAAACTCCAGACCTTGGAAACGATGGATGCGGTCGCGTTCATGGCTTAGCCTCGAATCAGATTCATGATCAGATGAATCATCAGTTGTTGCTGTGCCTCAAGCGCTGCTTGTTCAGCGCGTAGCCCTGCACCAGATAATCTTTCAGGACGCGGTTTGTCCAGATACGGAATTGCGTGCCTTTCTTCGAATTGACGCGATAGCCCACGGAAATAGTGGCATCCAGATTGTAGAAACGGATGCTGCGCCGGACTTGTCGTTTACCTTCCTGACGAACTACCGAGGAATCCTCGGTAGTTGCGCCTTCATTCAGTTCACCAGACTCGTAGATATTCCGCAGATGCAAACCGATGGTGTCGCTGTCCTTATCAAACAGCTCTGCCATCTGGGCCTGGGACAGCCAGAGCGTGTCTTGTTCCACGCGAACTTCCACCGTGGATTGGCCATCCTCTTTTTGGTATATCAACACTTCATTCACGGCATCACCTTCCTATCTTTGACAACTGTCCGGGAATACTGGGGAGTTCAAATTTGCAATGTGCATTCTTTGCATATTACTTTCTCCCTGCCGTGTTGCGAGGCTTGGCAGCAATAGTTGCGTTTTTTGCACCTATTGCCCGCTCCGCCTTGATGCGCGCCAGCAGCGCCGAGGCGGGTTCGTCGTGCGGGTCTTGCGGCACCAGTCGGCCGGAGAAGGCTTTTTTCAGGATGGACTGGCGCAGGGCTTCGGCTTGTTGCAGAGATGCAGAGATGGTTTGGTCGAGTTGGTCGCATACGGACAAGCGTGCATCGAGTTGATTTGCAATTTCCGACTGCTCTTCAGTAGAACAAACTGGAACTGGCCAGTCTCTCAGCTCTGTTAAGCCGATAAAGGGTTGCGCTCCACCCTTTGATTTACTGAGTGCTAAATTTAATCCGCCAGTAGATTGAAAATAAAACTTGAGAAAGCGACTTGATTGAAGCCCACTAAAAAATTTAAAAAGCCCCACATTTTTGATACTGAAAATCGTGTCGACATCAACAAGGCAACACTCTCCTCTGCCATGACCAATCATGGAAATTATCAAATCGCCTTTCTGCACGTTTGAGCGCTTAAAGAATTTCTCATGATCCTCCGTGGAAATGTACGTGACATTTCCCATAGATAGCTTGCCATCCTTTATATTTTTTTGCGTCACAAAAGGTATGCCAGTGTCGACATACTTTGGAGTGTCGTGAGTGCCATCCTTAATTTCGAAAAGGTAGTTCTCATTCTTTTCCCACCCCCACCCCTCCGGCAGTTCGGGCAATTCGGCCAGTTCTTCGGCGGTGAGCGGTGGCAGGGATTTCGGGGCTTTGGGTTTGCTGCCCGGTTTGCCGGCGGCTTCCCAGTCGGCGAGTTGTTGCTGGTAGCGTTGCGTGCGTTCATGCTGGATGCGCTTGAGCAAGGCATCGGCGGTTCCCAGTTTGTCGTGATTCTCTGCGCGCCACTGCGCGGTGAGCTTGCCTTCGAAGGCGTGTTTCAGCAGCGCCTGGCGATACACCTTGAGCTGCGCGCGGGCGGTCTTCAGGTTTTCGATACCCTTGTCCAGCTCGGAAAACAGCTCCTCGATTTTGGCGACGATGCGGTGTTGTTCGTTCGTTGGTGGCAGCGGCACAGGTAACTTGCTAAAAGCTGCGCCAGAGATTTCTTTAAATGTTGTGCCCGTAGCTTTTGATTCAGCTAACTGCTTGGCGCTTTTGAAGTAGTAATAGATGTACTCATTGAAAATCCCTTGAGCCGGGACAAGGCTCTTGAAGCCTTGATTCGTAGTCATGTCAGTGGAGCTTATGACGGTGTAGCCAATTGGTGCTCTTGACGAAAAATGAATACTGCCCGCTGGCATGATGGTCGCGGAACTGTTTTTCAAACCTTCCTGAGTGATGGACTTCGCGCCTTTGACGATGTGCTTGCTGCTATACCCGGTGAGGTCAGATGGCGAAATCCAACTGATATTCCCGCCCCAATAGGAATGCTCCTTTGTGGATGGTGTTCCTCCTGAAACGACTTTTCCAAGATCGGCAATAGTTACCTGCACCCAGTTCTTGGGCATATTCAACACATCACTCATCACGCCACCCACACTTCACTCAACCGGCGCAAAACACCACAACGGCAAATCCCCCTCGATCCCCCTTTTTCAAAGGGGGAGGCTGGAAGATTCAGCGGCACAGAGATTTGTTCCCCCCTTTGAAAAAGGGGGGCGAGGGGGGATTTGTATTCGGCTTTGTTCATACCCGCTCCCTTACTATTTCATCAATCACGGCCAGCACTGCATCCGTCTCCAACAGAACCTGCCGGTTATCAAACCGCAATACATGCAAACCCAAGCCTGACAATGCTGTATCACGGCTTTGGTCTTTCGCCTGATGTTGTTCTTCAAAATGCTGGCCGCCATCAAGTTCAATCACCAGCTTCGCCGCCGGGCAGTAAAAATCCACGACAAAGGTGAGCAATGGTTTTTGCCGATAGAACTGCACGCCTTGTATCTGCTTGCGACGAACGCGATACCAAAGCGCTTGCTCAGCATCGGTCATGTTGGTTCTGAGCGCGCGGGAGTGTTCCTTAAGTTTTGGGTTGTAGCGTTCCATTAAATCCCCCTCGGTCCCCCTTTTGCAAAGGGGGAAGAAAAACAGTTCAGCAATTCCGCCAACAATCCCCCCCCTTTTTTTTTCGAAAAAAAGGGGGATTTTCACGCCACCAACACTTCATTCAATTCATCTAGCAACGTTTCCATCCGCGCGCCGAACAACTGAACCATCTTGCCCAGCCCGCCCTGCCCGTCGAACGGCGACATTTCCAGATCGTCGCGGTCGATGTGGAAGGAGCTGGCGACATGGTCGCGGATCATGCGCAGCCACTCCATTTGTTCTTCGCTGAATTTTTCGCCGCCGCCGGAGTGGTGTTTCATCACCCAGTTCTGGAAGTTGCGGCGCACGGTGTCGTCGAAGGTGGAGAGCTTGGCATCCATGCCGCACACGCGGCGGATGAGCGCGACTAATGCCGTCAGTTCGCTGACGGGCTGCGCGCCTTTGTAGTCGTCCAGTTGGCGGTAGGCTTGCCACACGCGCAAGGGGGCGAGTTTGGGTCTGTCGGCCTTGAGCTTGTCCAGCACCTGGCGGATCAGGTTGAAGCTGAGTTCGCGCCTTCTATACGGCTGGCTGAAAAAGATGGTGAGCGCCTCGATATTGTTCTGATTAGTTCTCAGGTAATCAGCGAATTCATCGGTGAGGGCTTGCGCGTTGTTGGCGGCGTCTTTGTCCCACTCGGCGCGTAACACCTTGTCGAGGTTGTCATGATCGATGGTTTGTTCCTTGTCGCGGCGGATGGTGTCGATGAGCTCGACCAGCTCACCATTCAAAAGACCCGCGGCGGCACTCACCAAGTGCTGTTGCGCCAGCTCGCGCTTGGCATCGCCGGGGTCGGTGCCGACGGGAAGACCGGCCAACTCCAGGGCTTTGGCTTCGATGTTGTCGGCGTCAATTGCGGCGAACAGTTTGCCGACCAGCTGGGTGAGTTCCATGCCGCCGGCGGCTGCGCGGATGCGCCGCTGGTCGTCGGCATCCAGTTGTTTGTTGAGCCGCGCCAGGCGTCCGGCCAGTGATGACACCGTGTCTTCGTCCGTCGCGCCCATCATCAGGCTCATCGCCAGATCTTTGAGCGGCACGGTGGGTTTGGTGATGAGCGGCTGGCTGGCGGTTTTCAGCGATTTGGTGACGCCGATGGCATCGACAATCACATAGTGGGTCTTGGCGCTGACGGCGGATGGGGTGACCTTTTTCAGGTCGTCCATGTCCAGCGTGCGCGTGCCGCGGCCTTTCATCTGCTCGAAGTAGTTGCGGCTCTTCACGTCGCGCATGAACAGCAGGCACTCCAGCGGCTTCACGTCGGTGCCGGTGGCGATCATGTCCACGGTGACGGCGATGCGCGGGTAGTAGGCGTTGCGAAAATTCGCCAGCACCGACTTGGGGTCTTCCTCGATTTTGTAGGTGAGCTTTTTGCAGAAGGCGTTGCCCTCGCCGAATTCTTCGCGCACGGCCTGGATGATGTCGTCGGCGTGGCTGTCGGTCTTGGCGAAGATGAGCGTTTTCGGAACCTCGGTGCGTCCGGGGAAAATCTCCGGCAGCTTGTCGCGGAAAGCGCGGATGACGGTGCGGATTTGATCGGGGTTGACGATGTTGCGGTCAAGCTGGGTGGCGGAATAGGCTTCGTCTTCGTCCTGCTGTTCCCAGCGTTTTTTGCGGGTGAGTTTTTCGCGCTTTTCCACTTGCTGGTGCGCATTGAGTTGCGCACCCTGCTTGCTGATTTCGGTTTCGATCACATAGATTTCATTGCCGACGTTCACGCCATCGGCCACGGCTTTTTCGTGGCTGTAATCGCTGACCACGTTCTTTTTGAAAAAACCGTAGGTGCGGTTGTCTGGCGTGGCGGTGAGGCCGATCAGGCTGGCATCGAAGTAGTCGAGCACCTGTTGCCACAGGTTGTAGATGGAGCGGTGGCATTCGTCGATAAAGATGAAGTCGAAAAACTCCGGCGGGACTTTTTCGTTATACACCACGGGCATCGGTTCCCTGGGCTGCGCCATTTCCGCCGGGTTGATCTCTTCAGCGGCCTCGTCCAGTTCTTTATCTTTCAGGATGGAATACAGCCGCTGGATGGTGCTGATACAAACCTGACTGTCCCTGGCGACAAACGAGGATTTGAGCCGCTGCACGTTGTATAGCTCGGTGAACTTGCGGTTATCGTCGAGCGGCACATAGGACATCATTTCCTGTTCGGCCTGTTCGCCGAGGTTTTTGGTGTCCACCAGAAACAGGATGCGCTTGCCCTGTGCGTATTTGAGCAGGCGGTAGATGGAGGTAATGGCGGTGTAGGTTTTGCCCGCGCCGGTCGCCATCTGAATCAGGGCGCGCGGGCGGTCGGCCTTGAACGAGGCCTCCAGATTGGTAATGGCGGTTTCCTGGCAGTCGCGCAGGCGCAATTCTTTGGCTGGGCGCTTGTTCGGGTTGAGCGGCGGAATGTGCTGCATGCGCTCGCGCAGGCTGTTGCCTTGTGCCAGCCACTCCTTGAGCGTTTCGGGACGATGAAAATTGAACACCTCGCGCGAACGCGGCCTGGGGTCGCGCGCATCGGTGAAGCGGGTGATGATGCCGGTGCTTTCGTACAGGAAGGGCAAAGGCTGTTTGTTGTTGACCCACTTCAGCCTGGCCGCCGCATAGCTCTCGGTTTGCGTTTCATGGGCAGTGAGTCGCTGCCCTTCTTCTTCGCGCTTGGCTTCGATTACGCCCACCGCTTTTTTGCCCACGAACAGCACATAGTCCGCCGGACCCACATCGGTCTGGTATTCGCGCACCGCCTGCCCCAAACCGGCATTCAGATCGATTTTCCTGGCCGACTGAACAACCCAGCCCGCCTGCTTGAGCAGCGCGTCGATGTTGTCGCGGGCTTTCTGTTCGGGGTTTTGGTTTTCGGTCATAGTCGGTCAATTCGCTATGGCTTTAATTCTTGAGGACGTAACGTCCGGTTTTCTTGCCGCCCACCTTTTCCACCAAGCCCGCGTCCAGCAGCGGGCGCAGCAGATCCATTGCCCCCTGTTTGGAAATGTCGAGCGCGTTCCATATCTCGCTCGGCGCCATGCTGCGGTGATCGCGCAGAAGATTGAGCAACTGCTCCTGACGGGGGCGCAGCACCAGCTTGACGGGCGTCCCCACATTCAGGGTTTGCACGCGCAACCACACACGCTCCAGCGTCTGGCGTAACCCCTCGGTGCAATACTCCAGCCAGCCGGTCAGATCCTCGCCTGCCTTCCTGACCGCGTCCAGTTCCTTGTAATAGCGTGGACGGTCCTCCCAGTAGTACTCGTCCACGGAAAAAATGTGGTGCGTGTCAAAGCCACGCCGATACAGCTCCCACAAGGCCAGTGCCCGGCCGGTTCGCCCGTTGCCGTCAGCAAACGGATGAATCGTCTCAAACTGGTGATGCAGGATGGCCGAGCTCAACACCGGAGAGAGTTTCACCGACTCCTTGTTCCACCATTCGAGCAATTCGAACATCAGGCCGGATACCGCCGACGGCGGTGGCGGCACATAACGGCCCACCCGCACGGCGATCGTCCGGTAACGCCCCGCCTCGCCCTGGTCCATCACCTTGCCGGCCAGGATGCGATGCAACTCAAGAATGTTGTCGTGGCCGATGCGTTTCTTCGACGCGTGCTTTTCCACGTAGCGCAGGCCGGCGAAATAGTTGATGACTTCACGCTTGGCGCGCTCCCCGGTGGTGGCCAGCGTGCGTCCTTCCTCCAGCGCCCGCACCTGTTCCAGCGTGAGCGGGTTGCCCTCGATGGCGGTGGAGGCATGGACATTGCGGGTGCGTGTGTCCTTTTGCAGAGCCGGAATCCACGTCACCTCAACCGCCGCGCCGAGAATCCGCTCGCGCAAGGCGGCCACGATCTCCACCTTCGAGAGCAGGCTTGGGGTAATGGTGAAGTGGGGCTGATAGGCCATTTAATGAGTAAACCGTAAGTCCAGTAGACAGTCAAGCGGACCCACTGCAATGCGCAGGCAAGAACAGGATGAATGGCGGGGTGACACTGCTTGGCCCTCACCCACACTACATTTTTTTGATTGGTGCGCTGGGCGCACCCTACGTTTTGACTGGCTTGGTGCTTGTCAGACTTTGCCGGGAATAACTGGCGTCGTGCGCACGACATCGGCGTTCTGCGCGCGGTTGCGCAGGGTGTGATCCATGAGCACGATCGCGAGCATGGCCTCGGCAATGGGTGTGGCACGGATGCCGACGCAGGGGTCGTGCCGGCCGGTGGTGATGACCTCGACCGGCTCGCCACGCACGTTCACCGTGCGCCCGGGCTGCGGCAGGCTGGAAGTCGGCTTGAGCGCGATGCTGGCTACGATGTCCTGACCGGTGGAAATCCCGCCGAGGATGCCGCCGGCGTTATTGCTGAGAAAACCCTGTGGCGTGATTTCGTCGCGATGCTCGGTGCCCTTCTGTGCGACCGCGGCGAAGCCGGCGCCGATCTCGACACCCTTGACGGCGTTGATGCTCATGAGCGCGTGCGCGATGTCGGCATCCAGCCGGTCGAACACCGGCTCGCCGAGGCCGAGCGGCACGCGGCTCGCCACCACGTTGACACGCGCGCCGATCGAGTTGCGGTCGGCACGGATTTCGTCCATGAACTTTTCCAGTTCCGGAATCTTCGCGGGGTCGGGCGAGAAGAATGCGTTCTGCTCGACCGCGTTCCAATCCTTAAGCTCCAGCGTAATCGGCCCGAGCTGTGCCAAATAGCCACGGATCAGCGTGCCGTATTGCTGCTTGAGCCACTTCTTGGCGATGGCACCGGCCGCCACGCGCAGCGCCGTTTCGCGCGCCGATGAGCGCCCGCCGCCGCGATAGTCGCGCAGGCCATACTTCTGCTGGTAGGTGTAATCGGCATGGCCGGGACGGAATCGGTCCATGATCTTGGAGTAATCCTGCGAGCGCTGATCGGTGTTCTGGATGAGCAGCGCAATGGGTGCGCCGGTGGTCTTGCCTTCGAACACGCCAGACAGAATCTTGACCTCGTCGGATTCCTTGCGTTGTGTCGTGTGGCGCGACTGCCCAGGCTTGCGCCGGTCGAGGTCGTGTTGCAGGTCAACCTCCGCCAGATCCATTCCGGGCGGACAGCCGTCCACGATTGCCACCAGCGCCGCGCCGTGCGATTCGCCCGCGGTGGTGACACTGAACAGCTTGCCGATGGTGTTTCCAGACATGGGGCGATGTTAATCGTCCGCACGCGCCGGCACAAATCTTGGTTCAGTCACGCACGAAGCCCTTCTTGTGTGCATTATTGACAGCATCGATCAGGACCGCGATCGGCAGGCGCTTGCGCACCTTCTGCACCACCGGCATGAACGGCAGATCCTCGCCCCGACCAATGACATAGTTGCCGCCCACAATTTCGCTGTGCAAAGCCTTGAGTCCGGTCTCGATCACGCGCAGATCCGGCATCATCATCGAGAACTCGGTGTCGCCATCGCCTTCATCGTCGGCGCACAGAATCAGGTCCTCGACTTCAAACAGCGCCTGATTGATGAGCTCCACATAGTCGTCCACGTTACGAACTTTGTACATAACCGTCTTTCCTCTTCATATCCGGTTGCGGTGCACGGCGCGGTGTATTGTATGACGACGCCATCGAAGCTTCACGTCCGCGATCAGTCCTGAGCCGAATGATATTCAGGCAACACCGAAACCGGGCAGGCGTATTTAAGGTTACTCTGAAACTGTCGCTGTCTTCCCTGTCGCAGCGGGCCGGGTATTGTATCCGGCACGACCAGTCGCTGAGATGACCTAGGCCCTGCGTTTACTCAGTGGCGGATTGGATTATAGTTCTCCGGGTAAGGTCACTAATCTATTTCTGTCCACCATGATCTGGCGCCTGTTACAACGCTTACCCACACCGGCACGACGTCACCAGCCAATAGCACGGGCCATGTGGCTTGGGCTGCTATTGCTCATCCCGCTCGTCGGTCACTCCGCCGATTGTCGGCCAGTCGCGGCTGAAAAACCGAGTGCCGCCCAGGAACAAGACTACCGGCGCGGGTTATTGTGGAAAATCGAAATGCCCGGTGTCGCCGCCAGCTATCTGTTCGGTACTTACCATTCGAACGATTCGCGCATCACCAAGCTGCCATGCCCGGTGAAAGAGGTCTTCGATCGCAGCGCCAGCTACACCATGGAAGTCATCACCAACGGCGCGGGCATCGTGGCCATGGCGGAGGCCATGTTCTTCAACGACGGTACAACCCTGAAGGATGTGCTCGGCGAACCCCTCTACCAGGAGACCCGGCACGCCGTGGACACGAGTGGCGTTGCCCAACCCGGCAGTATTGATCGCTTGAAGCCCTGGGCGGTGATGGTTATGTTAAGCGCGCCCCCCGGGGGAGACGGTCTGTTTCTCGATATGGCCATGCAGCTGGATGCCACCCGCCGGGGCAAACCCACCTATGGCCTCGAAACCATGCAGGAGCAGATTGCCGTGTTCAATGGCATGCGTCTCGAGGATCAGGTCGTGTTGTTGCGCGATGCGGTACAGAATTATCAGCTCACCCAGGACGCCATGGAGGAACTCACCCGCGCCTATCTCCGACGCGACCTGGATGCGTTGCTCGCGCTCAACGACCAGTACAAACCGGAGGATGCGCGCGTTTATACTGCCATGATGGATCGGCTGCTGGTACAACGGAACGCAAAGATGGTCGAACGCATGCGTGTGCGGTTAAAGGAAGGTAACGCCTTCATCGCGGTCGGGGCGTTGCACCTGCCGGGAGACAAGGGCCTGCTGCGACTGCTCAGCGCTGCCGGTTATCATGTGACGCGCGTCTATTGACCCGCCCATTTTATGGCAGAACGAACGCCGTAGGGCTTAATCAATATGACAAGACGAACGAAGTAGGGCTTCATTAAAGGAGAGCACCATCACTTCGGCACGCAAAAAAAATAAACCCACGCGCCGCACCACCGCCTGGACACGCTGGCCGGAGGAACGGTTGCTCGACACACGCCTGTGTGACCTGCGTCTCACGCTCAGCGGCGGCCTGGTACCGCCGGCACTGCACGAGCTCGAGCACGAGCTGGCCGCGCGCAGCATTCTGTTCCGCCCGCACTGGTGGCTGTCGGACTGCTGGTTCTGCCCGGATGGCGTGCCGGGTTTCGCCATCCCTTTCTATCTCGCACATCCGCGTCTGGCAAAACTCGAGCAACAGTTCATGCTCGAAGCCGAGGGCGGCACGGCGGACAGCTGTCTCAAGATCTTGCGCCACGAAACCGCGCACGCACTCGCCAATGCCTATCGTCTGCATCTCAAGCAGGTCTGGCGGCGGCGCTTCGGACGCGCCAGCCGTGTCTATCCGGAGAGCTATCTGCCGCGCCCCGGCAGCCGCAGCTACGTCATTCATCTCGACAACTGGTACGCACAGAGTCACCCGGCCGAGGACTGGGCCGAGACCTTCGCCGTCTGGCTCGACCCGCATTCGCGCTGGCGCGAGCGTTACCACAACTGGCCGGCTTTGAAGAAACTCGAATACGTGGACGCGCTGATGCAGGAGATCCGCGGCAGCAAGCCACCGGTGCGTACCCGCCGGCAAATCGATGCCGTGAGCACGCTCACGCTCACGCTGCGCGAATACTTCGAACAGAAGCAGGCGCGCCTGCGCGCCGACCACCCGCGCTTCCACGAGGAACAACTGCGCCAGATCTTTCCCGGTCCGCACCATGGCAAGCGCGAGCGTGCCTCGCGCCTGGTGCGGCGCCTGAAGCGCGAGCTGCTCACCACCGTCGCGGCCTGGACCTCAGACTCGCGCTACCGCATTCACCTGACACTCGAAGACATGGCGAACCGTTGCGACGAACTCGACCTGTATGCCGGCAACGATCCGCAACTGAACCGCGTGGCGCTGGTGGCCGCGCTGGTCATGCTGTACATGGGCTCGCTGCGCTCCGGTGCGGCGCGACTCGCCATATGAAAAAAGCCAAAGTCAGCCGCCCCCTGCGCGTCATGATGCTGGTGCACGTGACCCTGGTGCCGCCGGACGATCTCAACTCGCCAGACGATCCGCGCATGGAGCAGTACCGCACCGAGTATGACGTGATGCAGGCGCTGCTTGCGCTCGGTCACGAGGTACGTGTGGTCGGTGTGTATGACGACCTGGCGCCGGTGCGCAAGACCATCGAGGAGTGGAAACCGCAGATTGCCTTCAACCTGGCCGAGGATTTCGCCGGGGTCAGCGCCTTCGACTACTACATGGTGAGCTACCTCGCCATGATGAAAATCCCGTACACCGGCTGCAACCCACGCGGCCTGCTGCTGGCACGCGACAAGGCCTTGTCCAAGAAACTGCTCGCCTACCACCGCATTGCGGTGCCGGAGTTCGCCGTGTTTGCGTATGGCCGCCCGGTACGGCCGCCGCGCACGCTGCGCTACCCGGTGATTGTGAAGTCGCTGACCGAGGAGGGTTCAGTCGGCATCGCCCAGGCCTCGTACGTGGAAAACGCCGAACAATTGCGCGAGCGCGTGATCCTGATCCATGAAAAATTCCAGGGCGACGCCATCGCCGAGCAGTACATCGACGGACGCGAACTGTACGTCACCGTGCTCGGCAACAACCAGCTCAAGGTGCTGCCGATCCGCGAGCTCGCCTTCCGGCACGCCCCCGAGGGCGCGCCGCGCATGGCTACCTACAAGGTGAAGTGGGATCCGAAGTACCGCGAGCGTTGGGGCATCGATTACCAGTTCGCCACCGACCTGCCGGACGGCGTGGCCGAGCGCGTGGTGAAACTGTGCAAGCGCATCTACCGCATCCTCGAACTCAGCGGCTACGCCCGTATCGACCTGCGTCTTACGCCGCAAGGTGAGTTGTACGTGCTCGAGGCCAATCCCAATCCCGGCATCGCGCGCGATGAGGACTCGACGCTCTCGGCGAAGAAGGCCGGCATCGGCTACAAGGACTTCATTCAGCACATACTCCAACTTGGCTTGCGCGCGCACGCGCGGGCCGCAGAGTGAGCCCACTCAACTGATCAGGAGGACTAATGCAAAACGGGGAATTGCCACGCGACCGCCACGCCACCCTGCGCGTGGTGCCCATGCCGGCCGACACCAACGCCGCCGGCAACATCTTCGGCGGCTGGCTGATGTCGCAGGTCGACATCGCCGGCTCGATCGTCGCCATCCGCCGCGCGCAAGGACCGGTGACCACCGTGGCGGTCACCGCCTTCCGCTTTCACAAACCGGTGTATGTGGGTGACGTGGTGAGCCTGTATGCCGATGTGATGCACGTTGGCACAACGTCCATCACCGTGGACGTTGTGGTGTATGTGGAACGTGGGTTGCGCCAAAGCAGCATCGAAGGCACGGTCGAGAAGGTTGCGGAGGCAACACTGACCTATGTAGCCATCGATGCCAACTACCACAAGCGGCCAGTGCCGCCGGAAGCGCACTGACGCCGTAGACGTTTAATGGGGCAGGCCTGCACAAAAATATCCCTATTACGGGAGACAGGCCTGCACAAAGTCCATTGCGCCAATAACGGCGCCTGGAAAAATATCCCTATTACGGGAGACAGGCCTGCACAAAAATATCCCTAATTACTTGCCGCAGGCACCCAGGCGCTGTCCTTGCATGATGTATTTGTAGCTGACCGGCGTACCCGGGGTGTCGGTAGAAATAAGTTTCGCATTCATCACGCCGTCGTACCGCGTGCCTTCATAGGTGATCTTGCCCTGGCCTTCGATGATCCGTTCCTGTGTGCGGCAAGTCATGACCCAGGTCACGACATTGCCGTTCACCTTCTGGTCGCTGATCTTGCAGTCCTGCCCGGGCTGGGAGTTATCCGGAACATAGTTGTTCTTGTCGAGGCACATGGTTCTTTTCGTGGTGATCGGTGGCATCTGGAACGGCATGCCCGTGACCTCCATCTGATAACTCACGCTCCACTCACCCTCTTTGAAGTCCGGCGCGGCCGCGTACGCCGTAGCGGCACAAACGACAAGCAGTATTGTCAGAAAATTCATTGTACGAAGCGACATGATATCTCCCATTTTGATTTCAATTGATGTTGGACCTGTTCAGGCGGTCAGGATATAGAAAACTGTTCTATGTGTCCGCCGAGTTTCAAACGTACTCCCTTGTATCCTGCGGAAGATTCCCCCATTTATAACAAATTAATAGCCGAAGGAAATTTTTCAGATGCAGACAATGGCGGAGTTAAGAGCGGCGGCGGTCGCCGGACTGTTTTATCCAGGCGAAGCCAAGGCACTGGCACACGATGTCCAGGCGCTGCTCACAGCAGTGACGCCCACGGAATTGCCCGCCAGCATACCCAAAGCACTGATCGTCCCGCATGCCGGCTATGTCTATTCCGGACCGGTGGCCGCCACCGCCTATGCCCGGCTGCAACCACTGCGCGGCACCATCCGGCGTGTCGTGCTGCTGGGACCCGTACATCGCGTCCCGGTACTCGGTCTGGCCCTCCCGGACACCAGAGCCTTTGAAACGCCGCTAGGCCGGATACCGATCGATCGGGAAGCAGTCAATCATATTCTTTCGCTGCGTCAGGTGACGATCAGCGCGGCCGCGCATGCGCTGGAACATTCCCTGGAAGTGCAACTGCCATTTTTGCAGCAGGTACTCGGTGATTTTCGTCTTGTCCCGCTGGCCGTCGGCGATGCCACACCCGAACAGGTGGCTGAAGTGATCGAAGCGCTATGGGGTGGACCGGAAACGCTAATCGTCGTGAGTTCCGACCTTTCACACTATCTACCATACCAGACAGCGCAATCCATCGACCACCAGACCTGTTTGACGATTGCGCGGCTCAAGACACTCGACAGCCACGAACAGGCCTGCGGTGCGACGCCGGTCAATGGCCTGCTGCTCGCCGCACGTCAACATCACCTGACGCCGCAGCTCCTCGACCTGCGCAACTCCGGCGACACCGCCGGTGACCGCGGGCGCGTAGTGGGTTATGCCGCTTTTGCCTTCACCGAGGAGCCTGCACATGCAACTTGATCAGGGACAGACCCTGCTCGCCATCGCGCGCAGCGCCATTGCTGAACAGCTGGGCGTTTCGACGCAATCCATCCACGCGGCAGATTGGCTGGATGAACCAGGTGCAAGCTTTGTCACCCTGACCTGTGCCGGTGCACTGCGTGGCTGCATCGGTAGCCTCGTGGCAGAACGCCCGCTGCGCATGGATGTGGAAAACAACGCGCTGGCCGCGGCCTTCAGCGATCCGCGCTTTCCAGCAGTGTCGGCGCGCGAGTATCGCGAGATTGAAGTCGAAGTCTCTCTGCTTTCGCCGATGCAGCCGTTTGCGGTTGAAAGCGAAACCCAGGCCCTGACGCTGCTGCGTCCCGGTGTCGACGGCGTGTTGCTGGAATACGGTTGGCGACGCGGCACGTTTCTGCCACAGGTCTGGGAACAGCTGCCGGAACCGCGCGCGTTCCTCGCACATCTAAAGCAGAAGGCCGGGCTGCCGGCCGATTTCTGGGCGGAAGAGCTCCGGCTCTCCCGTTACACCGTCACCAAATGGCGCGAATCGGAATTCACGAGAACCTGATATGAAAGACAGTCATTACCCCGGACGCTGGTGGCACCGTCTCGACGACGGGCGCATCCAGTGCGATCTGTGCCCACGCGACTGCAAGCTGCACGATGGTCAGCGCGGCGCCTGCTTCGTGCGTCAGAATGTCGACGGCGCGATGATCCTCACCACCTACGGACGCTCATCCGGCTTTTGCATCGACCCGATCGAGAAGAAGCCGCTCAATCATTTCTATCCCGGTTCCAGCGTGCTGTCGTTCGGCACCGCCGGTTGTAACCTGGCCTGCAAGTTCTGCCAGAACTGGGACATCAGCAAGTCGAAGGACATGGATCGACTGATGGATCAGGCCGCGCCCGATGACATCGCACGCGCCGCCGCGGAATCCGGCTGCAAGAGTGTCGCCTTCACCTACAACGACCCGGTGATCTTCGCCGAGTACGCCCTGGACACGGCCGATGCCTGCCACACGCGCGGCATCCGGACCGTGGCCGTGACCGCCGGTTATATCCATGCCGAACCGCGCCGCGAGTTCTACAGCAAGATGGACGCGGCCAATGTCGACCTCAAGGCATTCACCGACGAGTTCTACTTCAAGCTCACCGGCGCGCACCTCGATCCGGTTCTGGACACGCTGCGCTACATCCACCACGAGACCGACACCTGGCTCGAAATCACCACTCTGCTCATCCCCGGCAAAAACGACTCGGATGAAGAGCTCGCGGCCATGACGCGGTGGATCGCAAAAGAACTGGGGCCGGATGTCCCGCTGCACTTCAGTGCCTTCCATCCGGACTACAAAATGACCGACATTCCCGCAACCCCGGCACAGACGCTCAGCCGTGCGCGCGCCATCGCACTACAGGCCGGGCTGCACTACGTGTATACCGGCAACGTGCACGACACCGATGGCGGCACCACCTACTGCCCATCCTGTCGTGCGCCGCTCATTGTGCGCGACTGGTACCGGATCGACGACTATCGCCTGACATCGGACGGCCACTGCCCGGACTGCCAGACGCCGATCGCCGGCTACTTTGAAAAGTTCACCCGCCAGTTCGGCAACCGCCGGATTCCGATCGCCATTCCTCATCACGCCTGAGGCATGGACTGCACAAGGACAAAACGGATGCAGACCGACGCAAGCAAGGAAATTCTGGTTCACATCCCGGTCGACGGCGTCACCCTGGAAGGCGCGCTGGCCATTCCCGCAAAAGCGCAAGGCTTGGTGCTGTTTGTGCACGGCAGCGGTTCGAGTCGCTTCAGCCCGCGCAACAACTTCGTGGCGCGCGAATTGCGCAATGCCGGCCTCGGCACCCTGCTCATTGACCTGCTCACGCGCATTGAAGATCAGGACTACGAGCGGCGCTTCGACATCCCTCTGCTCACACAGCGCGTACGGAGCGTTACCGACTGGCTGCGCGCACAACCACAAACAAAGCATCTCGCGCTCGGCTACTTTGGCGCCAGCACCGGCGCCGCGGCGGCGCTGCAGGCCGCGGCGGACCCGGGAAGCAAAGTAAACGCCGTGGTATCGCGCGGCGGCCGTCCGGATTTGGCCGGCGCGCAGGCGCTCGGACAAGTGCGCTGCCCGGTGCTGCTGATTGTCGGCGGGAACGACGACATCGTGATCGAACTCAACCAGCAGGCCGATGCCCGGCTCGTCTGCCCGAAGGAACTCGTGATCGTCCCGGGCGCCACCCATCTGTTCGAGGAGCCGGGGACGCTCGAACAGGTTGCGGCACTGGCCGCCACCTGGTTCCTGCGCCATCTCGGCATAGCAAAATAGGGTTTTGTATTACTTGGGGTGTTGTGCGTGCGACGCGCGCAACAACGCAATGACCTCTTCGTCTTCGACCTGCGGAAACTCAGCGTAGAACTGGCCGACCGCCATGAAGTACTCCGGCACTTCGAGGCACACGGTTTCGTCGGCTAGCTGCTTTACCTTGCGCAGGGTATCGGGTGGCGACACCGGCACGGCGGCGATGAGCCGGGCGGGTTTGCGGGCACGCAACGCGTGCAGCGCCGAAATCATGGTAGCGCCGGTGGCAAGGCCGTCATCCACCACGATCACGATGCGCCCGGCCGGATCGATTGGTGGACGTGCCGCGGTATATTGCGCGCGTCGTTTGCGCAGCACTGCGAGCTGGCGCTGCTTCTCTTCCTCGATATACGCGGCATCGGCGCCGGCGCTCGCGGCATAATCGGCGACATACGCCCAGCCGCTCTCGTCGACCGAGCCGACCGCAAACTCCGGGTTCATGGGTGCGCCGAGCTTGCGCACCAGCACCACGTCCAGCTCGCCGCCCAGCGCATCGGCCAGGATGCGCGCCATGGGCACGGCGCCACGTGGTATCGCGAGCACCAGCGGATTCTTCCCCTTATAGTCGCTCAGGCGTTCGGCCAACTGCTTGGCCGCCTCGGCGCGATTGAGAAATGCCATCAACCCTCCCTTCTGCCACAGCTGCATTGACATTGGCAGTGTAGGCCTGCAGACAAAGGCCGGCAACGCCTCAGGCTGCTGGCACCGGCGGCAAACCCAGTGTGCCCGCCGTCGGAAAAGCGTTATGCTTTTCCCATTGTCCGCGCTGCCTGTCGTTTCTGCAGAGAACCGCCAGCCGCACAGCACCGTGCTCGATCAACCAGGAGGAAGCCCATGTACCAGCGTATTCAGGTCGCCGTGGACGGCAGCAGCACTTCCGATCGAGCCTTGCAGGAGGCCATCCGCCTCGCCAAGGAGCAGCGCGCGCTATTACACATCGTGCATGTCATCGATGTCGTGCCCATGGTCTTGGATGCGGAATTCATCGACATCGAGGCCATGCGGCGCGCAATGCGACAATCCGGCCAGCAGGTCATGGACCGGGCCCGGGAAAAAGCCAAGGCTGCCGGCATCGAGGCCGAGACACGTCTGGTGGAAATCGACACGCCGGCACAGCGGTTAGCCCAAAAAATTGTGGAAGAGGCCAAGGCCTGGCCGGCCGATTTGCTGGTCATCGGCACACACGGGCGCCGCGGCCTGGATCATCTGTTGCTGGGTAGCGTCGCGGAAGGCGTGGCGCGCCTCGCGCCGATGCCCGTGCTGCTGATCCGGGGAAAATAACATATCGGCCGCACTCCGCTCGGGGCATACTGCGCTCGCCGGCAGTGACAACCAGCGGCATCGACGCTATCCGCAGCGCGTCCAAACAGACCGAGGTCGCTGTTGTGTCACAGGCTGCGGTCTGGCAATCGGTGCACCCGCCTCCCGAACCCTGATCCCAATGCGCTGCTCCCCGGTCGGGCGAGCATTCCGCTCGGCATTTCGCTACACTGGCGCGTTAAAAAATATACTCATGTAGGATTTTCGCTCGTGACCAGCCCGACCGCGGCCCGCACCCAGCGCCTCGCCCGCCTCCCCGACCTGCTCAAGCAGCGCATCCTGATTCTGGATGGCGCCATGGGCACCATGATCCAGCGCTACAAGCTGGAAGAGCAGGACTATCGAGGCGAGCGCTTTGCTGACTGGAAGAGTGATCTCAAGGGCAACAACGACCTGCTGCTGCTCACCCAGCCGAAAATCATTCGCGACATCCACGCCGCCTATCTCGACGCCGGCGCGGACATTCTCGAGACCAACACCTTCAACGCGCAGTCCATCTCGCTCGCGGATTACCACATGGAGGGGCTGGCGTACGAACTGAACAAGGAAGGCGCGCGCCTGGCACGCAGCGTGGCCGACGAGTTCGAGAAGAAAGATCCGCTGCGGCCGCGCTTTGTGGCCGGCGTGCTCGGGCCCACCAACCGCACCGCCTCGCTGTCGCCGGACGTCAACAATCCCGGCTATCGCAATGTCAGCTTCGATCAGCTGGTTGCGGCCTACACCGACTCGTTGCGCGGGCTAATCGATGGCGGTTCCGACATTATCCTGGTCGAGACCATCTTCGACACGCTCAACGCCAAGGCCGCGCTGTACGCCGTGGACCAGTATTTCGAGCAGCACGGCCTGCGCCTGCCGATCATGATCTCCGGCACCATCACGGACGCGAGCGGCCGCACGCTCTCGGGCCAGACCACCGAGGCGTTCTGGAACTCGCTGGCGCACGCCAACCCGCTCAGCATCGGCCTCAACTGTGCGCTCGGCGTCACCCAGTTGCGCCAGTATGTCGAGGAGCTGGCGCGGGTCGCGAACGTACAGGTCAGCAGCCACCCGAATGCCGGCCTGCCGAACGAATTCGGCGGCTACGACGAGTCGCCCGAGTTCATGGCGAAGCATATCCGCGAGTGGGCGGACTCCGGTTTCCTCAACATCGTCGGCGGCTGCTGCGGCACCAGTCCGGCGCATATACAGGCGATCGCGCAAGCCGTGCGCGACATTCGCCCGCGCACCACTCCGAAGATCGAGCCGCAGTGCCGGCTGTCCGGCCTGGAGCCATTCAATATCGGCCCGGACAGCATGTTCGTGAACGTCGGCGAACGCACCAACGTCACCGGTTCGGCGGCCTTCAAGAAGCTCATCCTCAACAACGAGTATGACAAAGCACTGGAGGTGGCCCGCAGTCAGGTCGAGAACGGCGCGCAGATCATCGACATCAACATGGACGAGGCCATGCTCGACGGCGAGGCCGCCATGGGCACGTTCCTGAATCTGATCGCCTCAGAGCCGGCGATCTCGCGCGTGCCGGTGATGATCGATTCCTCGAAGTGGAACGTAATCGAAGCCGGGCTCAAGCGCACCCAGGGCAAGCCGGTGGTGAACTCCATCAGCCTCAAGGAAGGCGAAGCGAAGTTCATCGAGCAGGCACGCGCTGTGCGCCGCTATGGTGCGGCGGTGGTGGTGATGGCCTTCGATGAAACCGGCCAGGCGGATACGAAAGAGCGCAAGATCGGAATCTGCGCGCGCTCCTACAAGATTCTCACCGAGCAGGTCGGCTTTCCGCCGCAGGACATCATCTTTGATCCGAATATTTTCGCGGTCGCGACCGGCATCGAGGAACACAACCATTACGCCATGGACTTTATCGAGGCGACCCGTGCGATCAAGCAGCAACTGCCGTACGCGCTGATCTCGGGTGGCGTGTCGAATGTGTCGTTCTCGTTCCGCGGCAACAACCCGGTACGCGAGGCGATCCACTCAGTGTTCTTGTACCACGCCATCCAGGCCGGCATGGACATGGGCATCGTCAACGCCGGTGCCCTGGCGGTCTATGAAGATATCCCGGCGGAACTGCGCGAGCGCGTCGAGGACGTGATTCTGGACCGCCGTCCGGATGCCACCGAACGCCTCATCGAGATAGCGCCGAAATACGCCGGCAAGGGCGAGCAGGCCAAGGGCCCGGACCTCAGCTGGCGCACGCTGCCGGTGACCGAGCGCATCACCCATGCGCTGGTGCACGGCAACGACGAATACGTCACGCAGGACACGGAAGAAGCGCGCCAGCAGTTTGCCCGTCCGATCCAGGTGATCGAAGGCCCCCTCATGGACGGCATGAACGTGGTCGGCGACCTGTTCGGCGCCGGCAAGATGTTCCTGCCGCAGGTAGTGAAAAGCGCGCGCGTGATGAAGAAAGCGGTGGCACATTTGGTGCCGTTCATCGAGGCCGAGAAGACCGCCGGCGCCAAGCCCAAGGGCAAGATCCTCATGGCGACCGTGAAAGGCGACGTGCACGACATCGGCAAGAATATCGTCGGCGTGGTGCTGGCCTGCAACAACTACGAGGTCATCGACCTCGGCGTCATGGTGCCGGCCGCGAAAATTCTGGAAGAAGCGCAGAAACACCAGGTCGATATCATCGGCCTGTCGGGACTGATCACGCCATCGCTCGACGAGATGGCGCATGTCGCCAAAGAGATGCAGCGCCAGGGCTTCAGCATTCCGCTGCTGATCGGCGGCGCCACCACCTCGCGCGTGCATACCGCGGTGAAGATTGCACCGCACTACCCGCAGCCGGTGATCTGGGTGAAGGATGCCTCGCGCGGCGTGGGTGTCGCGTCGAATCTGCTGTCCACCGACCTGCGCGCCGATTTCGTCGCCAAGGTGCAGACCGAATACGACGAGGTGCGTGCGCGCCACGCCGGCAAGCAGGCGAACGTGCGCATGCTGTCGCTCGCCGAGGCGCGCGCCAACAAGGCGAAGATCGACTGGTCGTCATACACCCCGCCGGCCCCCGGCAAGCTCGGCATCAGCACGCTGCGCAACTATCCGCTCGAGGAAATCGCGCGTTACATCGACTGGACGCCGTTCTTTATCACCTGGGAGCTGCACGGCCGCTTTCCGGCGATATTGCAGGACGAAAAGGTCGGCGGCGAAGCGACCAAGCTCTACAACGACGCGCAGGCGCTGCTGAAGCGCGTGCTCGCCGATCAATCGCTCAAGGCCAACGGGGTCGTAGGCCTGTTCGCCGCGAACAGCGTGCACGACGATGACATCGAGGTGTATGTGGACGATGCACGCCGCGAATTGCGCATGACGCTGCATACCTTGCGCCAGCAAGATGAGAAGCCACCCGGGCGTCCGAACCGCGCACTCGCCGACTTTGTGGCACCGAAAGAAACCGGCCTCAAGGACTACATTGGCGCCTTCGCGGTCACGATTGCCGGCGCCGATGAACTGGCCAAACAGTTCGAGTCCAAACATGACGACTACAACGCGATCATGGTCAAGTCGCTGGCCGACCGGCTGGCCGAGGCCTTCGCCGAACGCCTGCACGAGCGCGTACGCAGGGAATACTGGGGCTATGCGGCGGACGAAGCGCTCGACAGCGAGCGTCTCATTCGTGAAGAGTACCAGGGCATCCGCCCCGCCCCCGGTTACCCGGCCTGCCCGGACCATACCGAGAAGGAGTTGCTCTTCAAGCTGACCGGTGCTCCCAAGAACGCCGGCGTGACGCTCACCGAGAGCTTCGCCATGTGGCCGGCATCGGCCGTGAGCGGCTTCTACTTTTCGCACCCCGCGTCGCAGTACTTCGCCGTCGGCAAGCTCGGCAAGGATCAGGTCGAAGACTACGCGCGCCGCAAACACATGAGCCTGGCTAGCATCGAGCGCTGGCTGTCGCCCAATCTCGGATACGAGCCGGAATAAACGGTCGGCACGCGAGTGTTTGCGCTTGGGCGCATGTGCTTGACCCCGATACAAGACACCCGTACCGTTATATATGGTGGGTGATCTGGGTACGCGAGTCCTGGAAGCCGGCTTGGCAACGACCGAACGTACTCATCAAAAATAAGGCGGAACCTCAACGCGGGCGCACGCTTCGCACAGGAGGTGGAAAGTGGGCTCAGCTCTCGATATCAACGATATCAATACGGTTGTCGGTCTGGTTTTCGTTACGCTGTTTGCCTACGGCCGCTTTCACACACCACGCCTCAACCGCGAAGCCACCACGCCTTCCCGCTATCTTGGTGTGCTTCTTTGTTATCTGGTTTTAAACGGGTTGCTTTACTGGGTGCTGGCCACGCTGTTGTTGAAGGCCGGGCCGGGCGTGTTCAAGCTGTTCATCGGCGAAATAGGCGGAGATTCCGCCTCCAAGCTCCCGCCATCGCTGCTGTCGGCGCTGCTGATGACCGTGTTGCTGCCCCGCCTGCCGGGTCTGGGCACAATCGACGAACAGATTCGCGACTGGTTCCAGCGCCTGGCATCAGTATCGCAGGTCGCCGCCAACCTTAGCAATCTCCTTCAGTTCGGTACCTTGAATATCGGTGCGAAGACGCGCGATGAGGTCGGGGCAGCCTTGCAACAACAGGGTCTCAAAGCAGCGGATATCCGTTTCGACGATGACAGTTCGCCCCAATATATCTGGACCAAGACCAGCGTCCTCGCACACCGATTGCGCGGCTGGCGAACGGAACCTGGCTACGACAGGTTTGTGACCAGCTACGCTGGTGAGCACAAAGCCCTGCTCGACGAGTATGAACAGCTGTCCGACAACGCCAACCATTGTTTCCGGCTGGCCGATATCGGACGGGATGACCCGGTCCTGGCCGAAGCCCTGAAGGATTGTCGTAATCATCACGCCGAGCAGTTAAAGCGCTATCTTACCAAGCTGTGCGACTTCATGAGCCGCGGAATTGTGCAGTGCCACCGTACCCCGGAAGCGCGGCGTGAAGCGGTGATTGCCCTCGGCTTCGAAGGCGAGTTCTGCATCGGATTCACCATTCATCAGATCGCATTCGTGTTCGTGACCCTGCTGGGCATATTCTTCGCCGGGATTATATTCGCCGGGCACATAGCATCCGCGCGCGGCTTCAGTGTCGTACTGCTTCCGCTCCAGATGGCAACCAGCTACACCGTGGCGGTGCTGTGCGCCATTACTGTGCACAATCGCTATCGCCGCACACACCGCGATGTGGCGCAGCGGCCTTGGGCCGTGTACGCCGGGACGGCATTGCTGGCGGCCGTGGCGGGCAGCGTCATTTCTATTTTGTTTGGCGCCATGCGGCCCGATTGGGAATTGGTCGACAGCATTGAACAGTTCAAGAACTACCGCTGGACGTTTCAGCTACTGCCCTTGGCGATGGCGTTCACGACCGCCTACCTGATTGATGCTCGTCTCGGGAATTTCTCGCGAACACGATTGCGCCTGCTCGAAGGCGCACTGCTCGCCGTGGTCATGGCCTTCGCCGCGATCCTGGTCGCGCACCTGCTCGGTGAACTGAACCCTGATCGGTGGGGCTGGTCGCACATGGACTCGGAGAATTTCTTCAAGGTTGTGCGGTTCTTCATTACCTCGACAACCCTGGGATTTTTCATCGGGTATTGGGTGCCCACGGCCTGTCGTGAGTCGACCGAGCCGAACCCCCACGCGGCACCGATGCCGACCGTCGGACAACCCAGCGCCCGCTGACCCGCACAAGCCAGCATGCAGGCACGCGGCTCGACAGCTATCTCGACACAGCGCTCAACTGCGCCAGCCGCGCCTCAAACATTCCGCGGCGTTGATCGTTGGCGGATGTCTGGGCGAGATATACCTTCAACAGCTTGATCGCCCCCGGACGGTCGCCGAGCTTCACCAGAATATCGCTTTGATACAGGCGCGCCATGGGGAGCAGGGCCGACTTCATAAGCACGGCCTCATTCAGCAGTTTGTAGGCTTCCTGCAGATCGCTGTTCGCATCGCTCTCGAGCAATGCGGCCGCGAGGTAAATGACAACCTGCGCATTCTTCGGATCGGCCTTGCGCACAATACGCAGTTCCTGGATGCTCTTTTCCCGTTGCCCCAGCTCACTATAGGTCTGTGCCAGTAACAGGCGCTGGCCCGCGTCCTTCGGATTGGCGGCGACCTTGGCCTCAAGACCCGGGAGCAAATCGCCCAGACTCGAGACGGACGGTGTCTCCACGGCCTGCGGTAGAGCTTCTGCTCCGCTTTCGGCGTGCGGACGGAACCAACCCATGGAGAATCCAACGCCGAACATCACCGCCGCCATGGCAGCAATGCCCCACCCGATCAGCAGCCGGCGATTTTTCGGGGATGACTGCGTTTGCTGTTTGGATGACACGTCGGACTCCTTGCTCAGAATGGGTTGTTGATGCGTGATCCTTCACCTGATCGCGCGGGAAAAGTGGAGAGACAGAGACCAGGCAGGTCGGTCGGGGATGCTAATGCCTGCAGGTCGGCAGGATACAGATGGTTGAATGTCCTTTCAGACAAAAGGATTTCCAGTGCAGACAATGGGTGCTCAGCAAGACCGACGTCAGCGACCCGAGAACATCAAAGACATTCGCCGACCGAACCAACATTACAGACTCGCCCGTCTGTCCAGATGGCCTTGTCGAGCTTGGCGCCGGCCAGGCTCACGCCATTCAGATTCGCCCCCTGCAGGGCGACATAACCGAGATCAGCTTGGCGCAGGTCTGCCTGCGCGAGGTTGGCATTGCGTAATACCGCGCCTTTGAGGTTGGCGTTTTGCAGGTTCGCCGCGCGCAGGTCCGCGCCCTCGAGCGCGGTATAGCTCAAATCGGCGTGCGCCAAATTGGCGGCATGCAGATCGGCGCCATTTAACATCGCATTGTTGATAATCGAGTCGCTGAGATTGACACGGCTGAGACTGCGCGCCGACATCTCGCAACCGCTCCAATTGACCGCCGGCGCGGGTGCCGCCAGACAGTCACGCACCGCCGGTGGTGGCGCCGGGCGGTACCAGATGAAATAGTTGGCGAGAATAAACAGAGTGATCAAGATCACCGCTGCCGGCAGCAACAGATTGCGCTCGTCTTGGGTGCCCTCCGCTGCCCAGCGCACCACGCGATCGCGATGCGCGACCACATCGAACGATTCGACCGTGCGCCGGTCACCGTGACGCAGGTTCGTGTCGGCCGGGGCATGCCCGGGACCGCGTCGGTCGTGCAGGCGCTCGTCTTCACGCAGGCGCGCGAGCAGCAGGTGTTGCCGGCCCTCCTCCGTATCGGCGTGCTGCATGACCTCCGGGACGAGCTGCGGCAAGGCACTGAGGGGACGCCAGTGTTCGCGATCATCACTGAGCTCATCATTCTCGCGAATGCGGCCGACGAGAATCTCGCGCGCAATCTGTCCGGCCGGAAACGGGCCGCGAATCCGCCCGCCCTTCCGTACATACCAGAGACCCTTGCCCGGTTGCCCAGCCATAGATTTAGAGAAGCCCTACTTCGTTCGTCTTGTCATAAGCCTGCGAAGCCCTACTTCGTTCGTCTTGCCATTAGGCATCGAAGCCCTACTTCGTTCGTCCCGTCATAAGCGTATGAAGCCCTACTTCGTTCGTCCTTTCATAATTACTGTAACACAACCGTTTCGGCACAGCCGCGACAAGTCTCTGGGCCGGCCCGCCGCACGCTGGTAGACTGCGCCGCCATGCTGCGCTTCACTGACATTTCCCTGCATCGCGGCGGCCGCGCGCTGTTTGCCGACCTGTCGTTCACGCTGCACGCCGGCTGGAAATGCGGGGTCACCGGCGCAAACGGTGCCGGCAAGTCCACCCTGTTCGCGCTGGTGCGCGGCACGCTGCATGCCGACGGCGGCACCATCGGCCTGCCACCCGGCTGGGTGATCGCGCACGTGGCGCAGGAAACCACGGCGACCGAACGCGCCGCCATCGACTACGTACTGGATGGCGACGCCGAGCTGCGCAGCGTCGAAGCCGCGCTGACGCGCGCACAGGCGGCCGGCGACGGGCTAGTCGAGGCCATGCTGCATGCGCAACTCGATACCATCGACGCCTGGACCGCACGCACCCGTGCCGCGCGCCTGCTCAACGGCCTCGGCTTCGCGTCCGCGGACGAGACCCGCCCGGTCAGCGCCTTCTCCGGCGGCTGGCGCATGCGTCTTAACCTAGCGCAGGCGCTCATGTGCCGCTCCGACCTGTTACTGCTTGATGAGCCGACCAACCATCTCGATCTCGACGCCGTGCTGTGGCTCGAGGACTGGCTGCGCAGCTACCCAGGCACGCTGCTGCTCATCTCGCACGACCGTGATTTTCTCGACCGGGTAACAGACCACATCCTGCATCTGGAAGCGCGCGCCGAAGCAGCGCGCGCCACGCTCTACACCGGCAACTATTCGGCCTTCGAGCGGGCGCGCGCCGCCGAACTGGCACGCGAACAGGCGGCGTCTGAGAAGCAGCGGCGCGAAGCGGCGCACATGCGCGATTTCGTCGAACGCTTCCGTGCCAAGGCCAGCAAGGCGCGCCAGGCGCAGAGCCGCCTCAAGATGCTCGAGCGCATGCCGGAAATCGCCGCGGCACACGTCGACTCGCCATTTCATTTTGAGTTCCGCACACCGGAAAAGCTGCCGGCGCCGCTGCTCGTCCTTACCGACGGTGCGGTTGGCTACGGCGACACCACCGTTCTGAGCAACATCAACCTGAGTCTGGCGCCGGGCGACCGCGTCGGCCTGCTCGGGCCAAATGGCGCCGGTAAATCCACGCTTATCCGTCTGTTGGCCGGCGAACTATCCTTGCGCAGCGGCGAGCGCATTGGCGCGCGCGATCTCAAGATCGGCTATTTCGCCCAGCACCAGCTCGAACAGCTGCATCTCGATGACAATGCTCTGACCCATCTCGCGCGCCTCGACCCGCGCGCGCGCGAACAGGAGTTGCGCGATTTCCTCGGCGGCTTCGGTTTCGTTGGCGACCGGGTGCTGGAACCGGTGGCACCGTTCTCGGGCGGGGAGAAGGCGCGCCTGGTGCTGGCGCTGATCGTTTACCAGCGCCCCAACCTGTTGTTGCTCGATGAACCGACCAACCACCTCGACCTCGAAATGCGCCATGCGCTCACGCTCGCCTTGCAGGAATTCGACGGGGCGATGGTGGTGGTCTCGCACGACCGCTATCTGCTGCGCAGCGTGACCGATCGTCTGGTGCTGGTCACGGATGGCTACGCCGAGACCTTCGATGGCGATCTAGATAATGAATACCCGAAGTGGCTGGCGGCACGGCGTTCGCGCCAGACGGCACAACCCGCGAACGCGGACCCGGCGCGCGCCGCCGTCAATCGCAGAGATCAGCGCCGCCAGGATGCGGATAAACGTCGTCAGACCCAGCCAATCAAGAATCGCCTCAAGGCTATCGAACAGGAGCTCGAGCGCCTGGGTGCCGAGAAAGCGCGCCTCAACACGGCCCTCGCCGACAGCGCGCTTTACAGCGGCGCGGAAAAGGAGAAACTCAAGGCACTGCTCCAGGAACAGGGGCGCGTGCAGCAGGCCCTGGCGGAGACAGAGTCCGCCTGGCTGGAGGCCTGCGAGGCACTCGAAAGTGCGGATCGCGCCAACATTCACTGACCGCTGACCTGCTGAGGTGCGCCATGGAAAACCGTCTGATTGAACTTGAAACCCGCCTGGCCTTTCAGGACCACTGCCTGCAGGAACTAAATGCCGTTGTGGTGCGCCAGCAGCAGGACATCGCGGCCCTGACCCGTGAGCTCGAAATACTCAAGTCCCAGTTCAAGACACTGGCGCCGGAACTCGTGGCCAGCCGTGCCGAGGAAAGCCCGCCGCCGCATTACTAGCTGCGGCTGGGAGCTGCCCCGCCCCGATTCGTCCGGCAATGTCCGGAATCCGGTGGCGTGATGTCGTATTTACCCACAGGCCGGATTTTTTGCTATCTTTAAAAGTCCGTAGCCGCCATGCTGAGCCACTGGCGGCATCTTCGTCACCCAATACCGGCGCGCCACATAACGGACATCCATGGCACAGACCAAACCAGCCAACAAAATCCTTCATGTACTGATTCTGGACGAGTCTCCGGACGACGCTGAGCAGGCCAGCGCCGCCCTGCGCCAGGCCGGCTATATGCTCAAAACCCAGCGCCTTGAAACCGGCGTGGCGGTCGAACAGAACATCGACCACAACCAGTGGGACCTGATTCTGTGCGCACACGGTCTGGCCAATCTGCCGGCGCGCCAGGTCATCGAGCTCATAGCCCACAAACAACCATTTGCCCCGGTCATTGTGCTCGCGCGCCGCATCGCTGACGACGAACTGCACCAGCTCATGCAGGCCGGTGCGCGCGACGTGATCATCAAGGGCCAGTGGGGGCGCCTGTTGCCGGCGGTCGAACGGGAGCTCGCCGTGGCCAACGAACGCCGCGCGTGGACCGCGGCAAGCGAGGCCCTGCGCCAGCTCGAAACCCGCTACCGCACCATGATCGAAGCCTCGCTGGAATCGATCTGCTATGTGCAGGACGGCATGCACATGGATGCCAACCCCTCCTACCTGAAGCTGTTCGGCTACGAGAACACCGAGCAGCTCAAGGAAATTCCACTGCTCAATCTGATCGACAAGCAGGATCAGGCGCGCTTCAAGGCGGCGCTGCGCAAGCCGGAAGGCGCGGACAAGACCCAGGAATTTCTCGCGGTGACCGCCAGCGGTACGCGCATTCCGGTGGAAGTGGCGATGTCACCGCTCACCATTAACGGTGAGCCCAGTGTGCAGGTCGTGGCCACTGACGTGTCCAAGCGCAAGGCGCTGGAGGTGAAACTCCAGTCGATGCACCAGCGCGACCCGCTAACCGGCCTTTCCAACCGCACCCACTTTCTCGGCGTTCTGGGGGACGCGCTGAAAGCACCCGGCGGCGTGCTCTTCGGTCTGACCGTGAACCACCTGGCTGCCCTCAACCAGACCCTCGGCCACACTGCCTGCGACCGGCTGCTGGTGCAGATCGCGCGCCAGATACGCGAGTTGGCCGGCAATCAGACAGCGGTGGCACGCATCACCGGCGGTCAGTTTGCCATGCTGCTCGATGCCAAGGCGGCGGCCGGTGCCAAGACGCTGGCTGAAAAATTTCGCGAGCTGTTCAGCACCTTGACCGCCAGTGAAGGCGAGCGGACCGTCAAGCCCGACATCACCATCCAGCATTTGCCGCTCGATGGTCAGCATAAGGACCGGCAAGCGATCATGGAACAGGTCTTCAAGATCGATTCCGAACCGACGCCGACTGCCGCCGTCGCCCCGACTGTCCAGGCCGTGGCCACACCCAGCAGACCCGCCACACCGACGCTGACGGCGAAGTCCGAAACTCCGGCCCTGGAGATCAGCACGCCGCCCGTCGCACCGGCCGCTGCGGCAAAGCCCAGCACGCCCAGCCTCGATTACGTCACGGCCAGCGCGAGCGGGAACTGGGGCGAAGCCGTGCAGAGCGCGCTGGCGCACAACCAGATGCAGTTGCTGTTTCAGCCGATCATCAACCTGCATGGCGAGCCGCGCTGCTTCTACGAGGCGCAGCTCATGCTGCGCACGCTGGATGGCAAGGTGATCCCGTCAGCCGAGTACATGCCCTCCGCGGAAGCCTCCGGACTGGGTGGCAAGATCGATCGCGCCCTGATGCTCAATGTGATCGACACACTCTCGAAGTACCACCTGGAGGGCCGCTTGGGCATGGTCTTTGTCAGGCTGTCGTCCACGGCCGTGCAGGACAGCGCCCTGCTCGCGGCGATCCAGATGCACATGAAGGCCACCGGTCTCGATCCGGCCAACCTCATCCTGCAACTCGATGAAGCGGTACTGGAACAACACCTGCAGGCGGCACGTAGCTTCATTGAGAAGGCACGGGCCATGGGCGTCGGCATCAGCGTGAATAATTTTACTGGCCAGGCCATCAGCCAGGAGGTCCTGGCAGGACTGAATATCGACTTCTTCAGCGTGAACTGTGGTCCGAGTGGCTTGGAAGAAGATGTCCTGACCAGTGCCATCGAAACCGCACTGGCCCTGGAACGCATGGTCCTGGCCAAAGAGATCGAGGACGCCGACATCTTCAGCACGCTCTTCAGTTGCGGCGTGCACTACGTCCAGGGTGATTACCTCCAGCCGGCCAGCCCCGGGCTCGACTACAGCTTCGAGGCCGAGCAGACGCTCGCCTCGGATGAACCGCTCGCGCCCAGCTGGCGCGTGGCCGGCTAATACAATTAACGGGCGAACAACTTCAGGAAGTACGGCAACCACCAGAGCACCAGAGCAATACTGAACACCAGGTTCACGGTCACAATCCGCCGGTAGCGGATTCGCTCGGCGCCCTGGGCGCTGCTCATCAACACCCGACCCATCAACGCGTCCAGCAGCAACACCTGGAGCAGAATCGGCGCAAGCACCGGCAGAATCAGGGTTGGTGCCATTTCCCAGCCACTGTAGACCGCCGACGTACCCGGGCGCGGCGCGCCCAGCATGTCCAGTATGACCAGCGCAATCAACGCCACCCGCAGCACGCCCATCTGCCGTAACAGGCTCTCTGACCGAACTGGTGGTCGCGCACCCATGCGCGATTTTTTTGTTGAAGCCGAACGGGCTTTTGTTGCCATGGCAGGGGTCTCCAGTGAGTGCGGCGCGAGAGTAGCCGTTCACGGGCCGAATGAGAAGCACTCCGCACCTGCACGACGAAAGTCCTTGGCTACCCTTTTTGAGGCATCCATGACCAACAAAATCCGGGTAGCGTTGCCCGGTCTGGGCGAATTCGACCAGACGTTCGCCGAACACCTTCTCGAGAAGATTCAGGAGCACGGTACACCCGTGCAGCGGGGCCGTGGCCGATCGCGATATCGACTCGCCCGTAGCCCAATAGGCTTCTCGCAGGACGACGTGCCAGTCTACAAGGTGCACTGGATGTGTCTAAACTCGGCGAACAGGTGAACATTATCTTCGATCTGACAAATAAAAGTGGGCTGCGCCAGGAACTGCGCCTCAAACTCTTCGAGACCCAGAACAAGCACACGTTCATTGCCACCGAAATCCTTGCCAAGCTCCTTATGGTGTTTCTTCGAGGAAAAGAGCCCGCTCAAGCCGGCTGCCTCCCGCTACTGATTGGGCAATCACCCTCCGGGACCTGTCGGTCCGGGGTAAATCATTATCTGCTAATGGTTGCCGGTCGTTACCAAGCGACCGGTTGTCAACGCCCTTACCCGGCAGCTCGTACCGGGAGCTGCATGCACGCCCAAAAAAGATCACAATGTGCCTAAGCGACCATGAAATACAGCTAACCCAAACGTCACATACCGAGTCATGCGTATTCCCGCTTATTCCCCGAGCCTCCTCCCGGTCGACAATGCGCGCCGGATCAAAGACCGGCTCGTGGATCCGCCCACCCCCCTGCCGCAGCAATATCCGCAGCAGAAGCCCTCGGCGCACCCGCTGGCCGAGCACGTGCTGGAAGGCGAGATCCTGCCCAGACCACCGGCGGCACAATCCCTGCTGGCCGATTACCACGCCGGCATGCTGACACGCGCAGCCAGTCGCAGCGTGACCACCGCCGAGGCCCCACAACAGACGGCGTCTTCGCAGGTGTTGTTCTATCTGCTGCACAGCTCGAACGAAACCCTGTCCGGCCAGAACACCGGACAGTACGTCGATCAACGCGTCTAACCGTTTGGACGGGTCCGATTGCCAGCCGCGCGATGCGGCCAACATGCCTGCCTTTGGTTTTGCCATTCAGCCTGCAATAATCCGGCAAGTGAATGGCGCTCCCGATGTCTGGTCCATGGAAACCCTGCATAGCCTGATCACGGCGGACGGCGCCACCCTCGCCTATCGGCGCTGGCGCTCCCCGGCAGGCGCACAGGCCTTGCCGCCGCTTGTGCTACTGCATGGCGCCGCCAGCAACCTGACACGCTGGTCGGAGTTCGTCGAGCAAACCCGCCTGCGCGCAACGCGCGACATCCTGCGCCTCGACCTGCGCGGTCACGGGCATTCGCTCTACCGCGGTCGTATCGGGCTTGAGATCTGGTCGGACGACATTGCCGCCATCCTGAAACAGGAAGGCTACACGCGCGCGCTTTTCATCGGGCACTGTCTGGGCGCCAACATCGCCGCCGCCTTTGCCGCGCGCTATCCAAACATGACCGCAGGGATCGTGCTGGTTGAACCGATGCTGCTCGACGCTCTTACTGGGCCTTTGCGCACGCTCCGATCATTCATTCCACTGCTCAAGCTCGCAGTTGGTCTTATCCGCATCGCCAATCGCCTTGGTCTCTACCGCCGTCATTTGGAAATCCTCGACCTGCGCGCGCTTGATCAAGAATACCGGGCGCGTCTCGCGGAACCGGGCGGCGGCAAGGCATTGGTGAAACGCTACGCCTCGCCTTTGCACGACCTCAAGATCATGCCGAGCGCCAATTTCCTTCAGGACCTGATCGAAGTCGAACGGCCACTGCCACTAGAGAAAATCCGCGCGCCGTTTCTCGCCCTGCTCTCCACCGGCCGCACCTTCGCCGACCCAGACGTCACCCGCGCCCGGCTGTCACGCCTGCCACAGGGCGAGATTCACACGCTCGAATCGGAACACTGGATACCGACCGAACAGCCGCAGGCTATGCGCGATATGATCGAAGTCTGGTGCGAAAAAATCTGCAACTGATCAACATATGCCCTCTCCCCATTGGCGTGGAGAGGGCAGGAAGAGGAAAACTCGGCTGGCATGATGACTACAAGAGAACCGTTGTTTATTTCTCCACCCAGCCTCTCCCCAGCCCTCTCCCGCCCTGCGGGAGAGGGGGCAAATCCCCTCTCCCCGCTTACGGGGAGAGGGTTAGGGAGAGGGAATCGTCTTATCTGTTGATGACAATTCCAAATATCTCCACGTAGCAGAAGCAATGCGCCTGAACAAATACCTGAGCGAAACCGGCATGTGCTCGCGCCGCGAGGCGGACGCCTGGATCGCCCAAGGCCGCGTGTCCATCAACGGCAAGCGTGCCGAGCTCGGCACGCAAGTGAGCGAAGCCGACGAGGTGCGCGTCGATAACCGCGTGGTCGGCGCGCGCAAGAAGAAAAAGAAAATCTACATTTGCCTCAACAAGCCAGTCGGCATTACCTGCACCACCGAGCAGGGCGTCAAAGACAACATCGTCGACTTCATCGGCCACGAGGAGCGCATCTTCCCCATTGGCCGGCTGGACAAGGAATCCGAAGGCCTGATCCTGCTCACCAACAACGGCGACATCGTCAACGACATCCTGCGTTCGGAGAACAACCACGAGAAGGAATATCTCGTCACCGTCAACAAGCCGGTCACCGATGCCTTCCTTGCCGGCATGAGCAGCGGCGTGCGCATTCTCGATACCCAGACCAAACCATGCAAGGTCAACCGCCTCGGCAAATACGCGTTCCGCATCATTCTGACGCAAGGTCTCAACCGCCAAATCCGTCGCATGTGCGAAGTGTTCGGCTACGACGTGAAGCGCCTGCAGCGCGTGCGCATCGTCAACATTCACCTCGGCAACCTCAAGGTCGGTCGCTGGCGCAATCTGACGGAGGCCGAGCTGCGCGGGCTGCTGCTGGGACGCACGGACTGGTAACCCGCAGCACACTGGGGCCTGCGACGAGAACTGGCGCTAAGGGCGCCGGTACCAGAAACCGCAAAAGCGTTTGTAGCGCACCAGAAACGGAAACAACAGCAATGCCAACAACAACAGCAGTTGCGCGCCGTGGCCGTACCAGTGCAGCTTGCGCCCGGATGACAGCGCTCTGGGCTCGCCGATCACGCAGAAGCGCCGCCCGGCCTGCTTGCCGACACGCTTGAGGCAGCGCGACAGCCAGAGTTCCTCGCTGGCGTAGACCTGCTCGCTGAAGCCACCACAACGATTGAAGTCATCGCGCCGGCAGTAAATGAAACAACCGGCCGCCAGGCCCAGCCGCAGCGACAGCCAGTTCCATAACTGCAGCCCGAGACGCGCGACACGGTCCACGCCGGTATCCAGCGCCACCACCGCCCCACCACCGCAGCAACGGCCAGATTCAAGGTTGCTCAGCGCCTGCCGGAGCAACTCCGGCGCAATCTTGGTGTCGGCATCCACAAACACCAGATAGCGCCCGTACGCGTCGCGCGCACCGGCGTTGCGCGCCCGCGAGATCTGGTTGATGGGTTCGAATACGACGTTCGCACCGAGCCCGCGCGCGATCTCGCCAGTTCGGTCGGTGGAGTTGTTGTCGACCACGATCAGCTCGCCCGTGAGCGGCTGGCCGACCATGGCGACTTTAAGCTGGCCGAGGGTCTCGGCCAGCAGCGCTTCTTCGTTGTAGGCCGGAACAATGATGGAGTAGTCGACAGGCATGTTCCCAGTCTAGGGGATCAGGCTGGACTTAGGTGATCGTACTTGCTAGCGTGTGATTTTTTTTCACTCCGTCTCCATGTCGTTCCGCTCCGGCTGCGCCGTTCCTCCGCAGGCCTGGGGCGACGCCGCTACGGACAGACCGCCAGCGCCGCGATCCAGCTCTGGATCAGCGACACACCGTCGCTGTCCAACACGCTGCTCGCGAGCGGCGGCATGCGCTTGCTGTCCAGGGCGCGCATCCGCAACAGCAGCACCGAACGCGCCGGGTCGCCCGGCGCGATGAGGAGCGCGTTGGCCATACCCAGGTCGCCGCTCTGGGGAACGGCATTGCAACTGTTGGTGGCGGCCAGCGCGGTGGTGTAACGCAAATCCAGATTGACCGGGGTCGGTCCGCCGGGGCGATGGCAGTTCGCGCAGTTGGCGTGTAGGTAGGCGCGTGCCCGCGCTTCGAGCGGCTGGGTGTTGTCGGTGATCGCCGGCAGGCGCGGCAGATTCGCCGCGACATCCGGCAGCGGTGCATCGAACAACCCGATGGCAGCGTAGGTGGTGAGCTGATTGGCGCTGCGACCGGTGCTGGGATAGATAAAGGCGCGATTCATCTGCGCCGATTCCGGACCGAGGGCCCGACCGGCGGCGGCGCTGTGGCAGCGCAGGCACTCGCCGCCGCTCGGATAACGCCAGGTCTGACTGCCGACGGTCTTGGTCTTGCCACCAATGACGAGCGTGGCGTCGGTCTGCGCGGCATTCCACTCGTAGCTGTAGCCAGCCCATTCGCCGTCCGGATGATGCATGAACAGGCGCGTCTCAATCAACTGGCCACTGAGACGAAAATGCTTCAGCAGCACGCTGCCGACCGGGAACTCCCAGTCGTGCTCGGCATTGATATGTAAGGTGCTGGCATTGGGCAACGCGAGGTAGCGCTCCTTGAGCGCGCCATCCGACCAGAACGGCACGTTGATGTCGTATGGAATCAATCCGCCCGCAGGTTGCGCCGGATTTGCCGGGTTGACACAGCCGGTGTCGGACAACCGGTTCGGGAACGCCGGCGCCTGCGTGCTGGAGCTGAGTCGGTAGATATGCGCACCGCCGCCGTAACCGAGTGCGTACAGCTCGCCATCCTGGCCCTCGGCGAACGAAGCGATCTGCAGGCCGCTATCGGCCAGCAACTGCGGGGTCGCGCCCGACTGCGCGCCGAGGCCGAAGATCTCGCCGCTGCAGAAATCGCCGTACAGGTAGCTGCCCTGCAGGGCCGGCATGCCGGCGCCGCGATACACATAACCGCCGGTGACCGAACAGCGCCCGCCACTGTGGTCGTATTCGGCGACCGGATCGATCAGGCCGGCGAGCGCGCAGGTCGCGGCATTGTAGCAGTGTGCGCCCTCACGGATGTTCCAGCCGTAGTTGCCACCGCGCTCGATGCGGTCGATCTCTTCCCAGTTGTTCTGGCCGACGTCGCCAGCCCACAGATCGCCGGTCGCGCGGTCGAAGCTCCAGCGCCACGGATTGCGCAGGCCCCAGGCGTAGATCTCCGGGCAGTTGCTGGTGGCGCCGCAGCCGGGACTCGTGGCGAACGGATTGTCGACAGGAATCTTGTAGCGCGTGCCGGCGGCGTACTCCGCATCGCTCACGTTCACGTCGATGCGCAGCATGGCGCCGAGCAGGGTGCGGGTGTTCTGGCCGTTGCCCTGCGGGTCGCCGCCCGAACCGCCGTCGCCGAAGCCGATATATAGATAGCCGTCCGGCCCGAACGCAATCTGGCCGCCGTCGTGGTTGTCGAAGGGTTGCGCGAGCGTGAGGAGATTGCGCTCGCTCGCCGGGTCAAGCGCGCTGCCGGCGCCGGTCAGGGTGAAGCGCGAGATGCGCGAGCGGAAGTTGGCGCCGTTGTCGGCGACCGGGTTGTCGCTGGTGGTGTAGGACAGATAGAGGTAACCGTTCTGCGCATAGTTTGGATGGAAGGCGAGGCCGAGCAGACCACCCTCGGAGCGCGCATCAACCAGATTGCTCAGGTCCGCGATCAGAGTCTTGCTGGTCGTGGCGGGGGAATTGCTGAACACATAGAGCGCACCGTTTTTTTCGATCACGTACCAGCGGCTGCTATCGCCCGGCGCCTGCAGCATCGCCAGCGGGCTGACGAAGCTCAGATCTGGAAAAGCATCCTGCAACGCCACGCTGGCGCTGCCGCTCGGGCGCGGCGGCGCAACGCAGGTTGGATTGGCCGGCCGACCATCGAGTCCGGCGAGCGGGCCATCATCATTGAGGATCGTGGCGCGCGCCGTGCCCGCGCCGAGCTTGGCCTGGACCGGGTTCGCGAGCATGAAGAAGAGGCGTTCGTTGGGCTCATCGAGCGTGTCGCCCAACACAGCGACCGTTACGGTCTTGGCGGTCTCGCCGGGGGCGAAGCGCAACGTCCCGCTGGCGGCGACATAGTCACTGCCGGCGCTGGCGTTGTCGTCGCGGGTCGCATAGTCGACAGTGATAGTCGCGCTACTCGCAGCGGACAACTGCACCCGGAACAATGTGTTACTGGTGCCGCTGTTGCCTTCGGCGAGGCTGACGTCGCTTACACTCAGCGAGGGCAACGCTGGGTTGTTGCCGGTATTGCCGCCGCCGCTACTTGGGCAGCCCGCAAGTCCCGCCGCCGCGACAAGCAGGACAAGGGACAGGTCATGCCGCAGACATCGTGTCATGGTGGTTCGAGCCCTGGTGCCGTCACTGCGGACATTTGCGGACACTAATTTAGCTCAGACCGATGTCGGGCTGGTACACCGCTGGTCCGCCGACCACCGGCTGCACGCCCGGGATTCAATGGGGCTTTGGAATTCTAAGCCCACTTTCTTGGAAACCATCAACAGTGTCCGGTTTCAAAAACCCGTAACCGTGCACATCTCCCGATGCACGCGCCCAAGTTTCGGAAAGTATGCGGTGGAGATACCAACATCAGCAAACCGGCGGGCAATTATTGTTGGCCGGATAACATTCGCAGGGAGCAACGAGCGAAGCGAATTGCTCCGTATGTCTTCTCCGGTCAAGCGGTGGGTTACGAAAGTTAAGGGGATGGAGTAGTCGACAGGCATGTTCCGAGTCTAGCAGGTTGCTGAAAAACCCACTTCATGATGCCTCTCCATCGCGATAAAATGCGGTGGCCCAAATCAACGGAGCAGACGCATGCGCGGTGAACTGAATCCCCAGGGACACATGTTCAGCTACTT